>MDTG01158641.1_pt1 | contig 10792 bp, 11 predicted proteins | sample 811421 | NCBI WGS metagenome assembly MDTG01 (sample SAMN05326645, study PRJNA326480) | marine metagenome | isolation source: seawater | place: Pacific Ocean: South East | collected 2011
GAAACATAGGAAAATTAGAAGTACAATACAAGCTAAGAGATGCAATTTTTAGCAGGCAAAGATATTGGGGTGAACCTATTCCTATCTATTATAAAAACGGTATTCCAAAAAATATTGATTTAGAAAATTTACCTTTAAAACTACCCGAAGTTAATAACTTCCTGCCTACCAAGAATGGAGATTCTCCATTAGGTAATTCAAAAAAATGGGCTTGGAATGAAAAAAATAAAAAGGTTACACTAAATAGTAAAATAAATGATGTTGATACTTTTCCTATTGAATTGAACACAATGCCAGGTTGGGCTGGAAGCTCTTGGTATTTTTACAGATACATGGATCCCAGGAATAATAATCAATTTATTTCAAAGGATTCTCAAAACTATTGGTCAGAAGTAGATGTTTACTTTGGTGGTAGCGAGCATGCGACCGGTCATTTACTTTACTCAAGATTTTATCAGAAATTTCTTTATGATTTAAAATTTTTAAAACAAATTGAATATGCAAAAAAATTAGTTAACCAGGGAATGATTCTTGGAAACTCAGCATTCATTTACAGAAAGCCTGGGACTTCAGAATATGTATCTAAAGATTTTGAAACTGAAACTACATTAGACAAAATTAGAATAGATATTAAATATGTCAATGAAAATAATGAAGTTGATTTAAATATGATAAAAAAGGATAAAGATTTTAGAGATTCTACTTTTATATTAATAAATAATAAGTTTTTATGTATAAGAGAACAAGAAAAAATGTCAAAATCAAAATTTAATGTGGTAAATCCTGATGAGATATGTAATAAGTATGGCGCCGATACACTTAGAATGTATGAAATGTTTCTTGGTCCAATTGAACAATCAAAACCATGGGACACAAGAGGAATATCAGGAGTTCATTCATTTTTAAAAAAGTTTTGGAAATTATTTTTTAAAGATGGTAAAATAGAACTTTCCGAAAAAGAACCTTCTGAAGATTCATTAAGGTTTCTTAATAAAACAATTAAAAAAGTGACTGAAGATATTGAGCGACTTAGTCTTAATACTTGTATAAGTTCTTTTATGATATGTGTAAATGAGTTAAGCTCAATTAAATGTAACAATAGGTATATTCTTGAAAAACTGCTTATACTAATTTCACCATTTGCTCCTCATTTTGCAGAAGAGTTATGGAACAAAATTGGCAATAACAGGTCAATAGTAGATGAAAAATATCCAGATTATGATGAAGAATATTTGATTGAGTCTGAAAAATTATATCCGGTATCATTTAATGGTAAAACAAAATTTACTTTAAACTTGCCTTTAAACATTTCTGATAATGAAATAGAGGAGGCTGTGTTGTCATATAATAAAACCAAGGCTATTTTAAAAAATTCTAAGCCTAAAAAAATAATAATAGTTCCAGGTAAAATAATAAATATTGTTTTATGATTGATCCAATATTTGAAGTTATTGGATTACTAGCAGCTTTTTTAACAACTTCTGCCTTTATTCCTCAAGTTTTTAAAATATATAAAGAAAAAAATGCAGATGGTATCTCATTAACAATGTACATAATACTATTTACAGGAGTATTATTGTGGTTTATCTACGGTTTTCTAATTGGAAGTTTGTCTATAATTATTGCTAATGGTATTACTGCTTTGTTACAACTTTGTATTATAATATTTAAGTTAAAAAATTCATAATTTTTTTTTCATCATTTAATATTAATTAACTTTGACGAAAAATAATTATGGAGTACATTTTTTATTTCGATTCAACATATTGGGCATTTATATTACCAGTGCTTGCTCTTAGTGCATTTGTAAAATATCAACTTACTTCTAAGTTTAAAAAATTTTCAAAACAAACCCTATCGGCAGGTCTTTCTGGAAAAGAAATTGCTGAAAGAATGTTAAATGATCACGGTATATATGATGTGAAAGTTATTAGCGTAAGAGGACAGTTATCAGATCATTATAATCCTCAGAAAAAGACAGTAAACTTAAGTGAAAGTGTTTTTAATGAGAGAAATTCTGCAGCAGCTGCTGTTGCCGCTCATGAATGTGGTCATGCAGTTCAACATGCAAAAGGTTATGAATGGCTTAAAATGAGAACAATTTTAGTACCAATGGTTGGAGTTACTTCTAACTTGGGAGTCTGGTTTCTAATTGGTGGTGCTTTGCTTTTGCAAAGTGGAGTAATCCTTGGTGAAAGTTTAGTTACTATTGGAATCCTTGGTTTTGCATCAGGTACTCTTTTTAGCTTAATTACACTTCCAGTTGAATTCGATGCAAGTAAAAGAGCAATTTATTGGCTTGAGAGGAAAAGAATTGTAAACCAAAGAGAACTCATCCAATCCAAAGAAGCCTTAAATTGGGCAGCAGGTACTTATGTTGTTGCTGCTCTTGCATCAATCGCAAATTTAATTTTCATTTGGATGAGGTTTGGTAGGAGATAAGGGTAACTATTCTTTTATAAATTTATCAATTGCCATTGCCATTGATGGTGAAAACTCTGTAGGGGCTTTTATGTCAATTCTAAGACCTTTATTTTTTGCAGCCTCTTCAGTTGAATTTCCGTAAACAGCAATTAAAGTTTTATTTTGTTCGAAATCAGGAAAATTCTTAAATAATGATTCTATACCCAAAGGGCTGAAAAATACCAAAATATCATAGTAAACGTCTCTTAAATCTGATAAATCACTTACTACTGTTTTGTAAAGTTGAGCTCTGTCCCATGATATTTCAAAAGAATCTAATGTTTTGATTATATCAGGATTTAAGCTACCTGATGTAGGGGCTAAAAAGTTTTCTTTGTTAAATTTCAAAAAAGTAGCCTCAAGATCTCTGAAATTATTATTACCAACATATATTTTTCGCTTTCTATAAACTACATACTTTTGCAGATAATAAGCTACTGCCTCAGATTGACAAAAATATTTTGTCTGATCAGGAACTTTAAATCTCATTTCTTCAGTAATTCTAAAAAAATGATCAACAGAGTTTCTACTGGTAAGTATAACATTGTGGAATTTTGAAAAATCAACTCTCTGAGCTCTTACTTCCTTAGCAGTCAAACCTTCAACATGAATAAATTTTCTAAAATCTATTTTGAGTTTATGCTTCCTAATTAACGATGAATATGGAGAGTTATCGTTAGTTGGTTTAGGTTGAGATATTAAGATAGTTTTAATACTCATATTATAATATTTTTGTTTAAAACAAAATTAAATATAACCATAACCAAGGGGCTAGTTTGAACCCACAAAGATACAAAATAAAATACATAAACTCTTTTAGTTCAAATTTTAAAGCTACACTTAAATAGTTTTTGGTTTGAAATATAAAATGTAACGCAATTAAAACTATTGAAGAAATTTTTAAATAACCTAAATCGAAAAAAGTATTTAAGTAGAAAATAATAAGGTTAGTTAATATTAATAAACCAGTTATAATATCAATTATAAAATTTTTAAAAAAAATAAATTTTAATTTAGGACTTATGAAGATTTCAACGAGATATCTAATAATTAAAAATCTTAACAACAAAATACTGTATATGTAATATGATATTAATCTAAAGGATTTCAATTGTTGGGTTGTCCATTCTGAATAATTTATTTCTTTATCTATTAAAAATATTCCTATGTTTAATACTATTACTCCAGGAATAAGAATTGAAAAGAATAAATAGAAATAGTGAAAATAGTTGATTTTTGAAACATTAAGATCATCAGAATTATACCTAAAGAAAATATTCGCAAAATGATAATATGCACTTCTAAATAAATAAATTAATTTTACCTTTTGGAAAAGTTGGAAAAAATAAATTACTAGTATTAATATCAATACAAAAACACTGATTAAATCTTGATTTAGGATCATTATTTATCTTATGGTATCTACAAAACTATGGAATAACTGTTTAATAATATGAAAGGCAATAGTTTAATTATAATACCAACTTACAATGAATCTGAAAACATCAGAGTAATTATAAGTAAGATACTTTTGATAGATGATTTAAACGATATACTGGTAGTTGATGATAACTCTCCTGATGGTACATCTAAAATTGTCTCAGATCTAAAAAAAGAAAATAAAAAAAGAATTTTTTTAATAAATAGAAATAAAAAACTAGGTTTAGGATCAGCATATAGGGAAGGATTTAATTGGGCATTAAATAAAAAATACTCATATATCTTTGAAATGGATGCTGATTTATCTCACAATCCAAGTGAAATTAAAAATCTAAAGGAATTTTTAATCAAAAAAAACTGTGATGTTGTTATTGGTTCAAGATACATAAATGGAGTAAGTGTTGTTAATTGGCCTCTTTCTAGAATTTTCCTTTCGTATTTTGCTAACATATATGTTAGAGTAATTACGGGAATGCCAATTAAAGATTCAACATCAGGTTTTGTAGGTTATACAAAAGAATCTTTGTCATCATTAAATATTAGTAAAATAAAATTCAATGGTTATGCTTTTCAAATTGAAATGAAATTTAAACTATGGAAAAAAAACTTTAAATTGATGGAACATCAAATAATTTTTGTAAATAGAATATTGGGTAAATCTAAAATGAATAAAAACATTATTTTCGAGGCAATTTTTGGAGTGATCATATTAAAAATTAATTCATTATTATATAAAGATGAATAAACTGCTAATTAAAAACGCTACAATTATTAATGAAGGTAAAAGGGCCTTAAAAGATGTCTACATTGAAAATGAATATATTAACAAAATTGCTTCATCTATTGATCTAGATCACAAAGTTAAAACTATCAATGCTGAAGGACTTATCCTAATCCCTGGTATGATTGACGATCAAGTTCACTTTCGTGAACCTGGCCTCACTCATAAAGGAGATATTAGTACAGAATCAATGGCAGCTATTGCAGGAGGTGTAACTTCATATATTGAAATGCCTAACACATTACCGAATACAACTACAAAAGATGAGTTCGATGAAAAAATTAAAATTGCTACTAATAATTCGTTTGCAAATTTTTCCTTTATGTTTGGTGGGACTAATGAAAATATTGATGAAATAAAAAAAATAGATATTAAAGAGGTTGCTGGGATTAAATTATTCTTAGGATCCTCAACTGGTAAAATGTTAATAGATGATAAGAATTCAATAAGAGAGATATTTAATAGTACTAAATTGCCAATTTCAGCTCATTGTGAAGATGAAAAAATAATACAAAAGAACACTGAATATTATATAAACATATATGGTGAAGAAATACCAATTGAATTTCATCCAAAAATTAGAGATGAGGAAGCATGTTTCTTAAGTTCAAAGTATGCTGTAGAATTAGCAATTGAAACAGGAGCCAGATTAAATGTATTTCATATTTCAACAGCTAAAGAACTAAATTTATTTGATAATAACATCAATGTTAAAAATAAAACAATTACTGCTGAAGTTTGTGCACATCATCTTTGGTTCACTGATGATGATTATGAAAGATTTGGTTCAAGAATAAAGTGGAATCCTGCAATTAAATCTTTAAATGATAAAAATAATTTGTGGCAGGCTATAAAAGATGATAGAATTGATATTATTGCATCTGACCATGCTCCTCATACATTAATAGAAAAAAATAACAAATATTTACAATGCCCTTCCGGAGGGCCAATGATTCAGCATACAATTCTGTCACTTTTTGAAAAATGTGAAGATTACGGAGTAACTATTGAAAAAATTATTGAAAAAATTGCACATAACCCCGCAATTATATTTGAAATTGAAAAAAGAGGATTTATAAGAGAGGGTTACTATGCAGATATTGTTCTCATTGATTCAAATTCTCAGACTAAAGTCTCAAAAGATTCACTACTTTACAAATGTGGTTGGTCACCTTTTGAGGGTCAAAATTTTCGTCACACTATTAATAGGACAATAATTAATGGAAGGATTGCATATGAGAATGGGAAAGTAAATCCAGTTCGAAATGCAATGAAATTAACCTTTAATAGATGAAAAAGTACTTAATAATTTTATTTATAGTTTTCGGATGTACTAGTGATTCTCCAAAAAATCTGATTGCTGAAAAAAAAATGGAAAGTATTATTTTTGATATAATGATATTGAACGCATCTGTGAATTATAACCTAAAAATTGATAAAAATTTATTAAGCGATGAACTAATTTTTAAAAAATATAATATTGATAGCATTCAATTTTATGAAAGTGAACTTTATTATTCAAAAAATCCTAAAATTCATTTTGAGATATATTCTAATGTTAAAAAAAGAATTGAAGAATCACTTGATAGTTTAAATAATTTAAAGAAATGAAAGAGTTTATAAAAGAGTTAAAGTGGAGAGGTATGTTACATGACATCATACCAGGTACAGAAGATTATTTATCAAGTAATAGGACTGTTGGATACATTGGATTCGATCCAACATCGGATAGCCTTCATGTTGGAAGTCTGGTCCCGATTTTTATTCTAAAGCATTTTCAAAACGCAGGTCATACACCGGTAGTCCTTTTAGGAGGTGCAACTGGTATGATTGGAGATCCATCAGGTAAATCAAATGAAAGAAACTTACTTGACATTAAAATTTTGAAGCATAATGAAAAAAAATTAAAGTTGCAATTTGAGAAGTTTCTGGATTTTAATAACAGTATCTCTAATAAAGCTATACTTGTTAACAATTATGATTGGATGAGTAAGTTTTCTATTATTGATTTTTCTAGAGATATTGGTAAACATATTTCAGTTAATTATATGATGGCAAAAGAATCTGTAAAAAAAAGAATATCTAAAGATACTTCACAAGGCATGTCATTTACTGAATTTACTTATCAACTTATACAAGGTTATGATTTTCTGCACTTATATAATCAAATGAACTGTATGCTTCAGATGGGAGGTAGTGATCAATGGGGAAACATAACAACTGGAACTGAGCTAATCAGAAGAAAAGAAAATAAAAAGGCATATGCTATTACATGTCCACTCATTAAAAAATCTGATGGATCTAAGTTTGGTAAATCAGAGGGTGGGAATATATGGCTTGATAAGAAAAAGACCTCAGTTTATAAGTTTTATCAATATTGGTTGAATATTAGTGATGAAGATGCAATTCATTATATCAAAGTTTTTACTTTTTTATCAAAATTAGAAGTTGAAAAGCTAATTAAAGATCATAACATTAATAAATCTAATAGATTACTTCAAAATACATTAGCGGACTCTTTAACTTCATTGATTCATAGTATAAAAGATCTAAATAATGTTAAAAAAGCTTCAAAGGTCCTGTTTGGAAAATCTAGTAAGAAAGATCTGGAGTCTCTTGATGAAAATACTTTCAACGAAGTTTTCGAAGGTGTTCCAAGTTCAAGTGTCTCAAAGAAAAAGCTATTGGAAACAATTTACTTAGAAAATTTACTTTCTTTAGAAACCAATTTTTTAAATTCTTTGAGTGAGGCGAGAAGGGCAATTAAAGAAAATTCAATCTCAGTAAACAAAAATAAAATTAATGAAAACTTCAAAATTGATAAATCTGATTTAATTAATAAAAAATATATTTTGCTTCAAAGAGGTAGAAAAAACTACCATTTAGTAATTGTTAATTAATTATTATTAAAAATTTAAATTTATGCTAATTCACAATCATTAAGTTATTATTTCTTAATTTGATAAGTATTATGAAAAATTCGGATATCAAAATCTTGTGTGTTGATGATGAGCCTGATATTTTAGAGATTCTTAAATATAACTTATCTCTCGTGGGATATAATGTATTTGTTGCAAAAGATGGAAAATCTGCAATTTTAAAAGCCCAAGAAATTATTCCAAATCTTATTATTATGGATGTAATGATGCCTAAAATGGATGGTATAGAAGCATGTGAAAAACTTAGGTCTGAGCAGATGTTCAATGATACAATTATCATGTTTTTGACAGCTAGGGGTGAGGATTATTCTCATGTTGCAGCTTATGAGGCTGGAGCTGATGATTATGTTACAAAGCCAGTAAAACCAAAGGTTCTGTTATCTAAGGTCAAAGGTCTTTTAAGAAGGTACAAAAATACTCTAAATGAGAAAAATGAAATTATCTTAAAAAATTTTAAAATTGATCGTGAGACTTATAAAGTTTATATAGATGATAAATCCATTAACCTTCCCAAAAAAGAATTTGAACTTATGTTCTTACTTGCGTCTAAACCTGAAAAGGTTATAAAAAGAGAGAAAATTATGGAAATTGTTTGGGCAGGCGATATAGTTGGAGACAGAACTATTGATGTTCATATAAGAAAGTTAAGAGAAAAAATTGGTAATCAGTATTTTAAAACTATAAAAGGAGTAGGTTATAAGTTTGAAATTTAATAATGAAATTCTTACTCAAAATTCTCAAGAACATTCAAGCATTTAATGCATCTCTTTTTATTGTTTTAATTGTATTCCTATTAGACTATTTTTTATTTAATCTATTAATTTCAAGTGATTCGGAACTAATTTTAGAATCAAAGGCCAAAATTATTATTTTCTATTTAATCCTATTTATAATTATAAGATTAACACTAGAAATTTACACATCAATCTCTGTAAGAAATCGCGTTTCTAGAATATTGACCGATATAAATCCAGATCTTATAAAAGAATTAACAAGTGGAAAGGATTTAGAAAATATTACTAATCAATTGCAATTAAGAGCAGAAGAGAGAAAATCTGAATTAGAGATTTTAAAGGATCAGGAAAGTTATAGAAGAGAGTTTTTAGGCAATGTATCTCATGAATTAAAGACTCCTTTATTTACAATACAAGGCTATATTTTGACTTTAATTGAAGGAGCTATGAAAGATAAAAAAGTAAGAGATAAATATTTAAAAAGATCAGCTAAAGGAGTTGATAGATTAATCACTATTGTTAAAGACTTAGATTTAATTACTCAATTTGAATCAGGAATTAAAACTGTAAACAAATCTATATTCAACATTAATGAATTATTAGAGAATGTATTTGAGTTAATGGAATTTGAAGCAGAAAAAAATAATATCTCTATTAAAATTCAAACTTTTAACAAATCTATTAATGTATTTGCTGATCAAGAAAGAATTTCTCAAGTTTTGACTAATTTGATAGTAAACTCGATTAAATATGGAAAAGAAAATGGCTACACTAAAGTTTTGTTAGAAGACTATAATAAAGAAAAGGTTTTAGTAAGAATAATAGACAATGGTGAAGGAATTGAAGATGAACATTTACCTCGTTTATTTGAAAGATTTTATAGAATTGATAAAAATAGATCAAGAAAGAAAGGTGGTTCTGGCCTAGGTTTATCAATTGTAAAGCATATTATTGAAGCTCACAATGAGCAAATATTTGTTGATAGTACGATAGGATTTGGATCACAATTTTCGTTTACTTTAACTAAAAGCTAATAATTTTAATAGACACTTTTAATTTAGACTATGTGTAAAAAAGATTTCTTCTTGAAAGTTTATGATATTGTTAGAACTATTCCTTTTGGTAGAGTTACCACTTATGGTTTAATAGCAAAAAAACTTGGACTGACTTCAAGTGCGAGGACAGTTGGATGGGCTCTCAATGCTTCACATAATGACTCATCAATTCCTGCTCATAGAGTTGTAAATAGAAATGGGTTATTGACAGGGAAACATCATTTTAAGGGTTATAATTTAATGAAACAATTATTGGAAAATGAGGGTGTTAATATTCAAAATGATAAAGTAATTGATTTTAAAAAAAAACTTTGGATTCCTTAATAATTATTAAAATTTTAAGATTTAAATATGTTACATACTAGTATATTTGCATTTGATTATGGATTTAACAAAAAAAAATATAAGTAAAACTCTTGAAAAAGTATGTTTTTCAGGTTCTAAAGATAATATTGTATCGTCTGGTATACTAAAAAATATTCAGGTTTTCGGAGATCAAGTTGATATTGATTTAAGTGTTTCAAATCCTGCGCTTCAAGCTAGAAAAAAGCTAGAGGTTGATATAATGAAAATAATTCACGATAATATTTACGAAAAAGCAAAAATTAATATTAATACAAATGTCATAAAAGTCAGCCAAAAAACTGATGATGGAAATGAAATTGACTCTCCTGATAAACCCAAGATCTCATCTCAGGCTAAAAAAATTGATGGTATTGACTCAATAATTGCAATATCTTCTGCTAAAGGAGGTGTTGGTAAATCAACTTTTACAACTAACCTAGCAGCAAAACTAGCAAATAAAGGCTGTAAAGTTGGTATACTTGATGCTGATATCTATGGTCCATCAGTTCCAACCATGATGGACGTAGAGGGTTATGTACCAAGATCAATCAAAATTGATAATCAGTCAAAAATAGATCCTGTTGAAAGTTATAATGTAAAGATTATGTCTATTGGTTTTTTTACAAAAATAGATCAAGCAGTTGTTTGGAGAGGTCCGATGGCTTCAAAAGCATTAAAACAAATGATATTTGATACAAATTGGGGTGACTTAGATTTTTTATTCCTAGACCTGCCACCTGGCACTGGAGATATTCATTTAAGCCTTGTTCAATCATTACCAATTACAGGTTCCATTATCATTAGCACACCACAAAATGTTGCTCTAGCTGATGCAAGGAGGGGTATTAAAATGTTTCAACAAGAAAGTATTTCAGTACCAATTATTGGTCTTGTTGAAAACATGTCATATTTTAATATAAAAGATTCTAAGGAAAAGCACTATATTTTTGGTGAATCTGGAGTAAAGTACTTGTCAAAAGATTTAAACATTAACTTTCTTGGTGAAATACCTATTTTTAAAACATTACGTGAAGC
>MDTG01323963.1_pt1 | contig 10792 bp, 9 predicted proteins | sample 811421 | NCBI WGS metagenome assembly MDTG01 (sample SAMN05326645, study PRJNA326480) | marine metagenome | isolation source: seawater | place: Pacific Ocean: South East | collected 2011
ATAAACAAATAATAGATTTGATAGATGAAAATTGAATTAGCTAAAAATGAAATAATTCACTTTGTAGGCATAGGTGGAATAGGAATGAGTGGATTAGCACTCATAATGAAAGGTTTAGGATTTAAGGTTCAGGGTAGTGATATTAGTTTTAGCAAAAACATCGAAAGATTAAAAAAAAATAAAATTAAGATTAGTATTGGTCACAGCATAAGAAATGTTCAAAAGTCGACTATATTAGTTATTTCTTCTGCTATTAAAAAATCAAATCCAGAAATTATATTTGCAAAAAAAAAACAATTACCGATATACAAAAGAGGAGAAATGCTTGCACATATAGTTTCATTATTAAAGAAAAATATTGTAGTAGCCGGTTCTCATGGCAAAACAACTACAACATCCTTAGTATCCGGAATTTTTTCTAGGGCACGTTTAGACCCTACAATTATAAATGGAGGTGTTTTAAATTCATTGAATAATTCTGCAAAACTTGGAAAAAGCGACTGGTGTATTTTAGAGTCAGACGAGTCTGATGGAAGTTTTATTAAAGTTTCTCCAATTTACTCAATTATTACCAATATAGATCAAGAGCATATGGATCATTACAAATCTATGCAAAAATTAAAAGAATTATTTATAAAATTTATTGAAAAGACCCCATCATTTGGAAAATCATTTATTTGTATAGATGATAAAAATAATAAAGAAATAATTAAGAAAGTAAAAGTAAAAAATTACTATACTTATGGAATTAATAATAATTCACATTTTTGCATCAAAGATATTCAGCAATCAAAAAATTACTCTATCTTTAGTGTTAACATAAGTCTTCCAGGTAAAAAAAATTATAAAATTAAAGATATCAAAATTCCTCTTATTGGTTTACATAATATTAGAAATGCAACGGCAGCTTTAGCAGTTTCTGTTACGATAGGAATTTCAAGCAAAGTTATTAAACTTGCCTTGAAAGAGTTTAAGGGAGTCCAGAGAAGATTTAATAAGATATTTACTTTTAACAATGTGTCTTTTTTTGATGATTATGCTCATCATCCAACCGAAATAAAAGAACTATTAAATGGAGTTAGTGAATCATACAAGAAAGAGGAGATAGTTTGTATATTTCAGCCTCATAGAATTTCGAGACTTAACGATTTGAGAAAAGATTTTAGCTTAGCATTTAAAAAAGCAAACAGTGTAATTTTATGTCCAATCTATGAAGCTGGAGAAAAAATTAAATTAAATTTTAAATATATGAATTTTGCAAAAGAAATAATTAAAAATTCAAAAGTTAATGTTTTTTTAGTAAAAAATCAATTTCAACTAGCAAAATATATTAAGCAAAATATTTATGGAAGAAAAATTGTTATTGGCATGGGGGCGGGCACAATATCAGCATGGGTAAGAAGTTTACCAACTTTAATATAATGAAAATCAGTAATTTAGAAGATTTTTCAAAAAAAATTAATGGAAAATTAGTTTTTGATTACGATTTAAAAAAAACAAATTGGTTTAACATTGGTGGAAAAGCTAAAGCTTTTTTTAAACCAGAAAATTTGAATGATTTAGTTTTATTTTTAAAAAATTTTGGAGATAGAGAAAAAATATTTATACTAGGAGCAGGCTCAAATATATTAATAAAAGATAGTGGCTTTGATGGAGTTGTTATTAGATTAGGAAAAAGTTTCTCCAATATTTCAATATTGCCAAATAAAACAATTATTGCAGGTAGTTCTGCTTTAGATAAAAAAGTTTCGAATTTTGCATCAGAAAATGAGGTTGGAGGACTTGAGTTTTTGTCTTGCATACCAGGAAGTGTAGGAGGAGGAATAAGAATGAATTCAGGTTGTTTTGGAGTAGAATTTAAAGATATATTATTATCAGTTCAGGCAGTAGATATTTCTGGTCAAGTTTTAACTATTCCAGCTTCTAAAATAAATTTTGAATATCGATCATGTGACCTGTCAAAAGATTTAATATTTTTAAGTGCATCTTTTAAGGGTAGATTTGAAAAAAATAAAATTGTAAAACAAAATATTGATAATTTAATTTTAAAAAAAGAAAAAGCACAACCAACAAAAATTAAAACTGGTGGAAGCACTTTTAAAAATCCAATTAAGCAAACTAATGAAAAAGTGTGGGAACTAATTAAGTCATCAGTTCCAAATGATGTCAAATTTGGAGATGCAACAATTTCAGAAAAACATTTTAATTTTTTTGTAAATCAAAATAACGCAACTTTTGAAGATATGAAAAAATTAATAGATTACGTAAAAAAAAAAGTGAAAGAAAAAAAGGGTATAAATTTAGATTTGGAAATTAAAATTATTGGATGAAAATATGAAAAAAATTTTAATTTTAGGTGGGGGAATTTCTAAAGAAAGAGAAGTAAGTTTGGTTACTGCAAATAGCGTATTAAAAGCTTTAAAAAAAAAAAATTATAAAGCTATTGTATGTGAGCCAGATATTTATTTGTTAAAAAAAATTAAACAATTTAAACCAGATGTTATATTTAATGCGTTACATGGAAGGTTTGGTGAAGATGGCTATATTCAAACTGTTTTAGAAACTATAAAGGTTAAATATACTCATTCGGGAGTTTTAGCATCATTTATTGCTATGGATAAAATGATTTCAAAAAAAATTTTTTTGAAAAACAGAATAATTACTCCAAAATACTTATTGTTTAAATTTAAAGATCAAAAAAATAATTATAAAAAATTAATAATAAAAATTAAAAAAAAATTTAATTTTCCGGTTGTTATAAAACCTATTAATGAAGGATCTAGTGTGAATGTCTATATTTGTAATGAAAAAAATATAACTAAAAATTTAAAAAAAATCTCTCAATATAGAAACGTGTTGATTGAAAAATTTATACCAGGAAGAGAAATACAAGTCGCTATACTTGGTAAAAAAAAATTAGGTGCGATAGAACTTAAACCTAAAAGAAAATTTTATGATTATAGAGCAAAATATGATGTTAAAGCATCTACGAAACATATCATTCCAGTAGATTTAAATAAAAAAAATTATAATAAAGTAATGAATATAGCCTTAAAAGCTCATAACTTAATAGGATGCAAAGGTGTTACAAGATCAGATTTTAAATTTTATAAAGGAAGATTTTATCTATTAGAGATTAATACACAACCAGGAATGACTAACTTATCTTTAGTTCCAGAAATTGCAGCTCATGAAGGAATTAAATTTATAGACTTAATTGAATGGATTATTAAAGATGCTTCGATTAACAGATAAAAAAAAAAAATTATTTTTTTATTTATTTTTGTTTATTTTATTAAGCACACAAATTAATAAAAATTCAAACAATCAAAATTTTTCTATACTTGAAATTAATAAAATAGAAATACTTGGACTTTCTAAAGAAAATAATCTTAAAATTTTAAAAAGTTTAGATTCAATATTATTTAAAAATATTTTTTTTATAAATAAAAATAATATTTCTGAAATTATAGAAAAGAACACTTTGATCGAAACTTATCAAATTAAAAAATTTTATCCAAATATTTTAAAAATAAATATCGAAGAGACTAATTTTTTAGCAATTACAAACCAGGAAAATAAAAAATTTTACATAGGCTCAAACGGAAAGTTAATTTCTTTTGAAAATGTAAAAAATTTTAAAAAAAAATTACCGTTTGTATTTAGTAAAGATGGTCATAAAGGTTTTGTGAATTTAAAAAAAATTATTGATCAATCAAAATTTGAATTTGATGAAATAGATTCTTTTTATTATTTTCCTAGCAATAGATGGAATATTAAAACTAAAGATGGATTATTAATTAAATTACCTGAAAAAGATTTTTTAGAGTCATTAAATTTAGCTTATTTAATTAAATCAAATCCAGAGTTTAAAAATAATAAAATTATAGATTTAAGAATGTCAAAATATATTATTACCTTAGATGAGTAAAAATAATTTTGATACATATTTAGAGTTTAATCTTTCAAATTTAAATATATCTACTTTCAATAATTTAAATGATAAAGTGGTTTATTTTGAAGAAAAAAATTATAAAAAATTTTTTAATAAAGATAATAAAGAAATAAATTTTGATGATTTTAATTTAGTTATTGAAGAGAATATTCTTAAAATAGAGAAATTAACTAGTGAATTTATTAAGGATATATTTTTAATTATTGAAACTCCACAGTCAATTTCAATAAAATTATCAGTGGTCAAAAATAATGAAGGAGAGGAGATCAATAAAGATGATTTAACTTATTTAATTCAAGATTCTATGCAGCAAATTTTGAAATTTAATAATAATTTAATGATAATACATACAATAATTGAAAATTATAATTTAGATAATAAAAATTTTAAACTTTTTCCTTCCGGGATTAAATGCAAACATTTTTCCTTAGATATTAAATTTATATGTTTTCCAAGAAAGTTGGTAAATAGCTTTGAAAAGCTATTTTTAAAAAAGCAAATTGTTGTTAAAAAATTTATTTGTGCAAACTATGTTAAATCTTTCGAATCTAATTTTTTTTTTGATAATAATTGTGCAAAAGGAAGAGAAATAGTTAATGGATTAAATAAACAGGAAGTTGTATCAGTTCCAAAAAAAATTGAAAAAATCGGATTTTTTGAGAAATTATTTCATTTTTTTAGATAATTCTTTGTATTTTCTCGTAACATTTGTTGTTTTTTAAGCTTCCCTAAACATCATTATAAAATTGTTATGTCAGTTTTAAATCAAAAAACTATAACACGGCCGGTAAATATAAATGGAATTGGTTTACATACAGGTGAAGAAGTTAAGTTAGTTATAAATCCAGCTGAGCCAAATCATGGAATAATTTTTAAAAGAACTGATATAAAAGAAAATAATTATGTTATTCCAAACATATTTAATGTTAGTAATACAAATCTTTGTACAACTATATCAAATCAGTTTGGAGTAAAAGTTTCAACAATCGAACATTTAATGGCAGCTTTGTACGGCTTAGGAATTGATAACGCTTTAATTGAAATTAATTCTCAAGAAGTTCCAATACTCGATGGATCTGCAAAAATATTTGTTGAAAAAATAAAATCAGTAGGAATTAAAATTACTGAAAGTCCAATAAAAATTATAAAAATTCAAAAAAAAGTTTTATTTTCTGAAGGCCCAAAATTTATATCTATAGAACCAAGTAAAGTTAGTTTAGATATAGACTTTGAAATTAAATATAGTAATTCGTTAATTGGAAACCAGAGAAATTCAATTAAAGTTTATGAATCAGATTTAACAGATATATATAACTCAAGAACTTTTTGTTTATACGAAGATGTTGAAAAGTTAAAACAAATGAATCTTGGAAAAGGAGGAAGTCTTGAAAACGCAATTGTTGTTAAAGATGATAAAATTTTAAATGAAGAGGGATTAAGGAATAAAAAAGAATTTGTGAATCACAAAATATTAGATTGTATTGGAGATCTTTATTTATCAGGTTATAAAATTATAGGTAAAGTGATTTGCTCTCAAGGAGGACATAAACTTACAAATCATCTGCTTAGAAATGTTTTTCAAGATAAAGATAATTTTTCAATTATAGAGATAAAAGAAAAGAATATACCTCATTCTTTGATTAATCGAAAATACTTAAGGTCAATAGCATAAAAGTTTAGAGTTTTTCTGATTTTCTGTTAAAAATCTTACATGAATTTTTTGATAAAAATTTTATTAGTTATTTTTGTAGTTTTTATTAGCTCTTGTTCAAAAGATAAAAAAGTTGAAGTAATCCAAGAGAAAGATATTGAGTCACAAATGATTGCTGCGTATCAAGAAGGATTAAATGCTTTAGAAAATGGAGATGCTATAACTGCAGCGAATAAGTTTAATGAAGCTGAGATTTTGTTCCCTCAATCAGAATGGGCACCAAAGTCATTACTGATGGCAGCATATTCTTATTATTCCCAAAATTTATATTCGGATGCAATTTTTGAATTAGAAAGATTTAATAGAAGCTACCCAAAGGATAAAAGATTGAGTTATGCAAATTTTCTTTTAGCTATGTGTTATTATGAACAAATAGTTGATGAAAAAAAAGATCTTAAGCCTCTTTTAATGGCCCAAGATAGATTCATTTATGTAATTGAAAAATATCCAAATTCAGATTTTGCTTTAGATGCAAAATTTAAATTAAATTTAATTAATGATGTTTTGGCTTCAAAAGAAATATATTTAGGTAGATATTATATTAAAAAAGAAAAATGGATCGCAGCAATAAATCGATTTAAAGAAGTATTAGAAAATTATGAAACAACTATATATGTAGAAGAAGCAATACATAGATTAGTTGAAATTCATTATAGATTGGGACTTATTGATGAGTCAAAAAAATATGCAAGTTTACTTGGATATAATTATCAGTCTGGCCAATGGTATGCAAAATCTTATATTCTTTTTAATAAAAATTATGAAAATCCAATTAAAAAAATTAATAAAAAAAAGGGAAACTTTATAATTAGAAAATTCAAGTCTCTTTTTGATTAGTAATGAAAAATATTTCAATTAAAAATGATTATTTAAAAAAAATAAAATTACTAAAAAAATATAATAAATTTTATTATGATAGAAGTAATCCATTAATAAGTGATTATCAGTATGATAATTTAAAGAATGAAATACTAGAAATAGAAAAAAAATTTCCTAATATAATAACTAATCAATCACCATCATTAACCGTTGGATTTAAACCATCAAAAAATTTTAAAAAGGTTAAGCATAAAATACCCATGTTATCTTTAGGTAATGCTTTTAGTGAAGAAGATTTAAATAATTTTGAAAAAAAAATTTCTAACTTTTTAAGTTTTAATGAAAATAACAAAATAATAGAGTATAGTGCAGAACCAAAGATAGATGGAATTTCAGCATCATTAGTTTACAAAAATGGAAAGTTTGTTCAAGGTCTTTCCAGGGGTGATGGAAAAGAAGGAGAAGATATCACAGAAAATTTAAAAACAATCAAAGATATTCCCAAAACAATAAAAGAGAAAAATTTTCCTGATCAAATTGATATTCGTGGAGAAGTTTTTATTCAAAATAAAGACTTTAAAAAAATAAATGCCAAATTTGCAAATCCCAGGAATGCAGCGTCTGGTTCTTTAAGGCAAAAAGATCCTATTGCAACAAGCAAAATACCTTTAAAGTTTATTGCCTATACTTTTGGTTATTCAAAAAAAATGAATATTACAAAACAGTCTGATTTTCTAAAAAATTTAAAAATCTGGGGTTTTAAAACAAATCCATTTAATAAAGTAATAAATGGAGTAAAAAATTTGATTTTAAATCATAAAATTTTAGAGGAAAAAAGAAAAGAAATGGAATTTGATATTGATGGAATAGTTTACAAGGTAAATGATTTTAATTTACAAAATAGATTAGGTTTTGCAGCAAATGCACCAAGATGGGCAATCGCTCATAAATTTTCAGCAAATAGCTCCATATCCGAAATTTTAAATATTGAAATTCAAGTTGGAAGAACAGGTGCATTAACCCCGGTGGCTAAAATAAAACCCGTAAATATCGGTGGAGTGATGGTATCAAATGCAACTCTTCACAATGAAGACGAAATAAAACGAAAAGATATAAGAATAGGAGACACCGTTACAGTAGAAAGAGCTGGAGATGTTATTCCACATGTTGTTTCAGTTAATTTACAAAAAAGAAAAAAAGAATCAAAAAAATTTTTTTTCCCTCAAAATTGTCCATCTTGTGACTCTAAGACAATTAAAGACTACAATGAAGTAACAAAAAAACATGATGCAGTTCGAAGATGCATAAGTGAAGGATATGAATGTGAGAAAATAGCTGTAGAAAAAATTAAACATTTTGTTTCCAAAGAAGCATTTAATATAGATGGATTAGGAAAAAAAATTATTGAAAATTTTTGGCAACTTAAATTAATAAAATTACCTCAAGATATATTTAAACTAAATTACGAAAAAATTAAAAAACTTGAAGGGTGGGGAGATTTATCAGTCTCTAATTTAAAATATTCAATTGAAGATAAGAAGAAAGTTTCACTTGATAAATTTATATATTCTTTAGGAATTAGACATATTGGACAGGAAAATGCTAAGCTTATAGCTAGACATTTAAGATCATCTGAAAATTTTTTTAAGTTAGCCGAAGAAAAAAATATGAATGACCTAGTAAATATTGACGGAATAGGAGAAACCCAGATCAAGTCAATTAAAATATTCTTTTCAAATTCAACCAATATAAAAGTAATATCAGAATTACAAAAGAGTCTTAATATAAGTGATCTATCTCAAATTAATCAAAATGGACCTTTAAAAAATAAAACTTTTATGTTTACAGGAAAACTATCAGGAATGAGTAGAGCAGAAGCGAAATCTATTATTGAAAATAATTCTGGAAAAATAATTAGTAATATAAATAAAAAACTTGATTATTTAATTGTAGGTGAAAAACCAACTACAAAAAAAGTTAATAATGCAAAAGAATTAAATATAGATTTACTAACTCAAGATGAGTTGATCAAAATGTTAAATTAAACTTGCTAACCATTTTTTTTCATTTTTATTTAAATATTTAGCAAGCTTAGAATAAACATTTAAATGATATTTAAATAAATAATCTTTTTCAACTTTATTAAGCAAGTTGTAATTAATTAGTTCTTTTTCTATTGGAGCTAAGGTTAAATTTTCAAAAAATAATTTTTTATTATTCTTTTTAACATAAACTAAATTTTCTATTCTTATTCCAAAAAAATTTTTTTTATAATATCCTGGCTCATTGCTTAAAATCATACCTTCTTGAATTTTAATATTATTAATTTTTGTTATAGATTGAGGCCCTTCATGTACATTAAGAAAAAAACCTACCCCATGACCAGTTCCATGGGCATAGTCTAAACCATCTTTTTTTAAAAATTTTCTTGCTCTTTTATCAAGTTTTTTTCCAGTATTGTATTTATTAATATTGCTTGTTGCTACCGCAATATGGCCTTTTAATACTTTTGTAAAAATATCTTTTATATATTTTGAATGTTTATTAAAGCATATAGTTCGAGTCACATCTGTTGTTCCATATTTATATTGACCTCCAGAGTCGCATAAAAATAAGTGATTATTTTTTATTATTTTATTAGATTTTTCTGTAACTTTATAATGAACAATCGCTCCATTAGATCCAGTTCCAGCAATAGTGTCAAAGCTCGGAAATAAATAATTTTTATTTAATTTTCTAAATTTTTCCAATTTATTTTTTGCATCTATCTCTGTTATTTTTTTTTTATTAATTTTTTTTATCCAATATAAAAACCTTGTTAAGGCTACTCCATCCTCAATATGAGCGTTAACCATATTTTTAATTTCAGAAGAATTTTTAATAGATTTAAATTTGTAAATAGGATCTGTTATATTTAAAATTTTAAACTTTGATTTAATAATACTTTCATTTAGCACTGAGCACGAAATAGGATCTATTATAAAATTCTTTCCTTGTAATTTTTTAATTAAATTTACAAAATTTTTGGGATTAATTATTTCAGATTTCTTAAGTTTTTTGTTTTTAATTATTTTATTAACTTTATTTTTTTTTGCTATTAAATAAATTTTTTTATTTTTTCCTATAATTAAACGACAATTAGGAATTGGACTATTTGGGTTATCAGAACCTCTTATATTTAAAATCCAAGCTACATTTTCTGGCGCACTAACAAATAGATAATCAGCTTTACTTTTAATTAATATTTTTGAAATTTTTTTTATTTTATATTTATAATGTTCGCCTACAATCTTATCATTTATAGAAAAAAATTGATCTGCCCTAGGTACTTTTTCTTTCTTAATTTCGTCAATTAAATTATTAATTATAGGTTTTAATTTTACGGAATTATTAAAATAAATATTTAATTGTCGTCTAGTAAATAAACTTGGGTCAAACCCAAGAGTTACGTTTTTGATAATTCTGTAAGGTAAAAATTTATGAATTTCGATAATTTTAAACTGTTTTCCAGACTGTTTTTTGGCTTGAAGAGTGTATCTTCCATCTACAAATAAATAATTATTTTTTTTTAAAATTATTGCTAAACCTGCTGAGCCTTCAAAATTTGATATAATTTTTAATCTATCTTTTGCTGCATATTCAGAAAAAAATTCATCATTTTTTGGAATTACATATCCATCAATTTTATTATGAACAATTTTTTTTCTTAATAATTTTATTTTTTGATTAATCATTTAATTCTTTTCTGGTATCTTATCCAGCCTGGACTTCTTATACTTTCTTGTTCATCAAAGTCTTGGTTAAATTCAAAGTCTTCTTCATTATGATCCTCATTTTCAAAAAAACTATTTTTTTCAATATTTTTTTCTGGTAATTCATCTAAAAATCTTGAGGCCATACTATCTATCCAATCTCCTTGATAAAATCTATTCATAGAGAAAGAGATATAGGCAATTATTTTTGCACGTGTAATTCCAACATACGCAAGTCTTCTTTCCTCTTCTAATCCATTTTGACCTTTTTCTTCAATTGATTTTTGATGAGGAAACAAACCTTCTTCCCACCCAGGTAAAAAAACTATGTCAAATTCTAAACCTTTTGAACTGTGCATAGTCATTAAATTTACTTTTTCTCCTGCCCAATCTTGATCTATGGAAGTTGCTAAAGAAACATGTTCTAAAAAACTTTCTAAATTATCAAATTCTTTCATTGCGCTTAAAAGCTCTTTTATATTTTCAAGTTTATTTTCATTTTCAAGATCTTTTTTATTTTTTAACATTGCTGAATATCCAGACTCATCTAAAATA
>MDTG01368271.1_pt1 | contig 10792 bp, 16 predicted proteins | sample 811421 | NCBI WGS metagenome assembly MDTG01 (sample SAMN05326645, study PRJNA326480) | marine metagenome | isolation source: seawater | place: Pacific Ocean: South East | collected 2011
ATATTTAATCTTGTTAATACAACTCCATCTGCATATTCAATCATTTCGTCGGTTAAGGTTACACTAGCTGGTGGTTGAATAGAAAACGGGTCAGGTAAATTAGTTGAGGGGACTGTTGTTGCTTGCGTTTTAGTTGCCCAAGTGTAATGTGCGTTTTGATGTTCAGATAAAATTAAACTTATAGTAAAATCTTCATTAAAAGTAATTGAGAGAACTCTGAAAGGTTTTGCTGAAAAACCGAGTGAACTATGTGTAATATTTACAATATCGCCAATCGCTAAATCGTATGCTTCAAAAGAAACATTTATTTGTAATCCTAATGCACTTCTTGATCTTCTTAAAATGATCTCAGCCATTTCTTCTGCTTGATAAGGGCTAGTTAATGTACGGAAATCAAATTTGCCCTCTAACAAAAATCCACCATCAGCAGTTTTCATCGTTGCGTGTTGATCTGCACTTGGTAATCCTGAATCATCAATAGGTGGAAATGCCCTTTCATCTACTTGATAGTTACGATCAGGATTGACGAAAGAAACTATAACTCTATTATATTTATTATTTTTATTTGGACTAGCTAGACTATAACCGCCTATAATATTATCTTCATCTAAAGTTATTGAAGCTGATCCTGTTGTTTCTATTATTAATTTATATTTACCTTGAACAAAAGGAAGATAACCTCGACAACCTTTAATTAATTCTCTAACATTTTCTATTACTTTTTTTGATGTATCTAAAGCTGTATTAGTATCAAATATATTTATATCGCTACCACCGCTATAAGGTGTTACTTGCGTTTCACAAACAACAGAAGCATCATAAAAACTTTGTAGATCAATATCATTTGTAGATAAACCTTTTCCATATCTTTCGTTCGTTAAATAATCTAATAAACAAAATGCTGGATTTGATGAGTGTGCCGCAGTTTGTGCTACTAAAGATGAATTGTAAGAAACAACTTTTTTACCTTGTACTACTGCTTGTATTTTTGGAATGCCTTGAAACGCATCTTGATTCCATTTAAATCTTAATGCAAGATAAGCTATACCTGATAATTTATGATTACTTCCCCAAGAAGAAAGTGTTGATAACAAACTAGAAGCCGCTTGACCATCTGTCCCATAATGAGGTTCAACTCTTATTAAACTTGCTGAATCTTTATAAAAATTACCATCAGAACTATTGACTTCTACTGCTGTGTTGTCTGCTAAATCAGAAGCCCAAGATACAACTTTATCGTCTATTCTAATTTCTGTTATATCGTTTATTTCTCCCTCACATAACACAATAGCGACATAAAGATATTGATTATCAGTCCCACTGGTTTCTACAAATATTCTAGTCCCGCCTATCATACGAGTTCCATAAACCACAGGTATTGAAGCATCATTAGATTGTTTATTAACCAATATTCCTTGTTCAAATTGATCAAAATCTGATGTTCCAGCATCAGGAACTTCAGGACGTCTTAATAGAGTAGAAAATAACCAAGTAGCCGCAATAGTTAAAATAGCAAGTTTAGGATTTTTAAATATACTAATAGGTTTAAAAACTTTAGTTACTACTCTTACTGCGCTACTTACAAAACTCTTTAAACCCATTATGCTCTACCCCATTTTATATCTAATACAGTTTGTGAAGAAAAATCCATTCCTACGTCTGTACTAAAAAATCTTTGTTGTGAATTGTTGTTTGTTTTTCTTCCTGAAGTTTTTTCAAAGTCTGCCCAATGAGAAACTAAAGATAATGTAATAAAACTTTCTTTATCTGTTTCCTCTATGGCAAAAGTATCAATAGACCCTTTATAAAGTAAAAAAGGATCAGCAATTAAAGCATTAGAAGAATTTAATAATCCTCTATGTATAGTAACACTATCGTTAACTACATTTTCATTTAAACACGTAGAAATAAAAGTTTGATCTGCACCTGATAATGATAAATTTAAAGAGGTTTTAGTTAAATCTGTTTCCTCTGTGAATTGTGGTAATGATAAAAGAAAACTACTACTGGAATATGTAACACTACTACCTGATACTAATGAAGTTAAATCAAAAATACAATCTGTAATATTTATAGGCGTACTAAACCCTATAGTAATAAGATGAACAGGACGTATATTATTTGTCGCTAGTTCTGTTTTTATTGCTGATGTTAATGCTCTCGTCATATTCCTCGTATGATGTTCGTTTTATGTTTTCACTACCTTGTATCATAACTGCAGAAAAAGTGCCATCAGGGTATTTATGTTTTTTTAGATCATTGGTTTTGACGTCAATTTCATCCTCAGTAACAACTTTCTCAAATACAAAATCAGCATTGCACCAATGCTTTACTAAATACTTTTTCCCCATTATAAAGTTTCTTCAACGTCCAATTCAAATTTATATAATAAGTTTCCATCTTTATCTGCACCTACTGCTCCAAATTCTTGCGCATCATTTAATAAATGAACAGTAAAAGGAACATTATCGTAGGTTACAACTGAATCGTCTGCTAAAGCAGTAATCAAAGGCGGTTCAATAGTTACGGTAGCGGCATTAGAACTTGAAGTTACGTCAGCAACGACCATATATATTTTAGTATGTGAAGCAAATTTTATAAAATCACCCGCTTTCAATCTTCCAGCACCATCGCTAGCAAATCCGTCCATAGCTATAGTCGTGTCCCCAATAGCGTGTACCCCGTTAACTAATACTGTACCTGTTTCATTACCTCTTGCATCTTCTATTTCAGGTGGAATGATAGTAAAATCTTCTTTTGATGATCTTTGTTTCATTATAAAAGCCATCAGTTCCCCATAAACGTCTGATCTTTTTGCAGTTATAATCGAAGCAGTAAAAGAAAATCTTTGATTATCTATTTGTCTTGCTAATTTTTTTCCTGATACACTTTTTGAGAGTAAAGTATTTTGTGATGATTTAATGCCCATTGTTGAGAATTTAGAATTAGAAATTGGAAATGCACCAGACATTATATTAAATCACTCCTACCTTTTTCATTCAATGCATCATTGATAATTGCTGTTATCGTTCCTCTGTTTTCTACTAAAGTTTGTTCAAAACCTCTAGAGTCAATCGTGTTAATATTAAAATTAACACTTACTGATCCACCGCCTGTTCCTCTTGCAGATTGTTGTATTTGACCTGATGAGTTTGGTATAAATAATTCAGCACCTCTCTCACCAACAACTACGGGTTTTCCTTTAGATACCGCACCACCTTTTGCCATAAATCCTAAAAATCCTAACGGGTTACCTGACATCAACATAGCAGTTCCTTGTGCTTTATTTTGATCTTCTTGTGCTTTAAGTTGTTTACGTTTTTCTTCTGTTACTTTTTCTTCATCAGTTAATACTGATTTAGCTAAAATGCTTCTAATTGTTTCTTGAAGAACAAGTTGAATAGTGAAAGCTAAAATATCTACCATAAGTTTTTGTGCTAATTCTTTAAATGATTTGTTTAAGTCTTTTCCTAATACTACTGCTTCTGCTAAAGTTCTTGAAAACGACTTTAATGAACCTGATGCCATTTTTGCTATTGTTGTATTTACACTTTCAAAATCTTTTTTAAATTGTGATAAAATATTATCTGTTATTTTAGCTAAATTAATACCCGCTTTTTCAGTTTCTTTTTCAAAGTTAGTTGCGGCTTTCATTAATTCTTCCATAGACTTTTTAGATTCAATAATATTCTCGTCTATTTTTTTCATAAACTCGTTGGCTTTTTTGAACATACCACCCATAGATTCTTCATCTCTTTCGCCAAATATTTTATTCGTGAGTTCGTCTAAATCTACTCCTATTTGTTTTAATAAAGCTAACGCACCAATAACAGCAATTTTACCTGCTCGTCCTAACATTAAGAAACCAATAATACCCATTTCTCTTATCGCTGGTGGTAATGATCTAATAACTTCTATTAATCCAGCTAAACCATTATTAATAACTCTAAATACAGGTGCTAAAATATCTAAAAGACCAGCCACACCTAAAACGAATTGTTTGATAAAATTAACCATACCTTGACCGACAGCAGTTGAGAATTTTGCAAGGTTATCAGAGTTTTCTTCAACAAGACGATTGATAACGACTAAAGCGTTTTTAATAAAATCAAAGAAACCAGCTTGATTAGTTTGTAATTTAAATTTAAAAAGTTTATCGCCTAACATTGAAAGAGTACCTGTGAAAGTCGTAGCTAATACTTCTGTGGCTTTTGAAAATCTTCCATTTTCGCCAAATAATTCTTCAAACCTTTTTTGAGTTTCTTCTATTGATACAACTGCTCCAGCTTTAAAACCAAGTAATGCTCTAACACCTCTTTCTCTGAATAAGTCTGCCGCTCCTATACCTGATGAAAATGATCTTTGTATTTGTTCAGCAGTAGTTCTAAAATCTAATCCTGTTACTGTGGCTACGTTACCTGTAATCTTTAAAACTTTTTGTAATTCATCTGCGTCTTTAGCAACAACAGCTAAGTTACCTGATGCGCCAGCAATCTCTTGTAGTGAGAAAGGAACTCTAGCGGCAAAATCAATTAAACCATTAAATGCTTTTTTACCCTCTTCTACGTTACCAAATAAAAAATTAAATCTTATTCCTAATTCTTCTACTTCTCTACCTACATTAATTAATGACCTTATAGCTAGTCCACCACCAATACCAATTAATGCACCTTGAACTGAAAATACTGCGCTTCTTAAATTTGACAATCCTCTTTGAACTGCACCGAATGCCGCTTTAGTTTTATCTTTTGCTATAATATCTAAGAATAATTTTTGTGCCATTATCTGTGTCTTGCTTTATTCATTTGCTCTTTTTGTTCATCATTTTCTAATAAGAGATAACCTAGCCAAGTATTATACTCCCATTCTTCCATTTGTAAAACAGAAGATAAGGATATTTTTAACCTATCTGCAACGATAAGTAAATTTTTTAATTGAGGATCAGATTTTAGTTTTTTTTTACTTCGTCAGGCGTAATAGCTTGTATCATAGCGGTTGCCAGCCTAGAGAGTACATCAGAATCTACTTTATGTAATAATGCTAGTTTATCTTCTAACGTGAACATCTTCTTACCATCTTTGTCTAATGCTTTCATCACAACAACATCAGCTAGTATTCCGACATCGTTAAGATTGTCTGATTTCTTAAACAATTTATTTTTTTCAGATAGTGTTATAGGATTCCAATAAACAACAGTTGCATTACCGTCATCATCTTTCCATTCAGGCACAGATACATTCTGTACGCCTAAACTTTCAAAATGAGACTTTGCTCTATCAATAACTTTCATAAACTAGGATTATACTGTAGCTTTAGTTAATGCCCCTGTTCCTTGAAAAGTTATACTTCTAGAAACTACTGCGTCCATAGCATTGTTAATACTCATACCTGTAACGATACCTGTTCCTGTGAAAGATTGATCTCCTGATGTATCACCCTCAGGTAATAAAACAAATGATATAGAACTTCCAGCAGTTAAAGTTTCTTGTGGCGAATCTGATTCATCGTAGTGCATTTCTAAACTACCTGAAAAAGATGTTCTTCCAGCTACAAAACTTTTCGTTGCGTCACTTAATTGAGTATCCTCAACTACGTCCCCTGTTGTTTCAATCGTGAATGAAGAAAGTTCGCCAATCGCAGTTCCACCCGCTTTGACTACTCCTTCTTTTCCGTGATGTGTTGCCATTTTTTATTGTCCTTTTTTGGTTTTAACTTTTTTTCTTGTTCTTGCTTATATCCAAGTTTGATAAAATTATCAAGTTGAGTTTCGTTAATAATAACTTCTTGCCCATCTTTATATAATTTAATATCTTTAGCCATAATTTACTTTACTATTTATCCTCATCTTCGTCAATATCTTCTTCAAACTCATCTTCTTGATATTGTTCATCTTCGTCAAACTCGTCTAAAGACCCATCTTGGTTTTCTCTTTCTTTTTCAATAATATCATTAATCTCTTGACATACTATTGAAATTTTATCTGCGAATTTTTCTATTTCTTCACTTTTTTTCTCTAGCTTATCTATTGTTTTTTTTTGCATTATATATCCTATGGTGTTCCGCTATCAAATTCATATATTACTCTTACCACCATACTGATAGCACCATAAGGGAAAAGAGAACCAGCGTCAGTTTCTACATTTATAACTTCTGTATCTAATGCTTTATTGTTTCTTGTTATATCGGTTTCTAATGCTGTTTCAATAGCTGTAATTAATTCGTTTCTCGCTGTATCAATATTACTTTCTGATCCTTTAGTATAACCTGTGATTAAAAATTCTAAATTTGCTATTCTCGTTTTAGCACCGCTTCCCAATTCTGAATCTTCACGAGTTTCTTCTTGTGTTTGTATCAATACCGCAGGATATTGTTGTTCAGATAATTCGTCTAATGGAAAAGGTTGTCTTGATACTTTCTTTATTGTTGGACTAGATATATTTGTAATTGTGGTAGCAATATGGCTAGCAATATCTTCTCTCTTACTCATATCTTTAATGCTTTCATTTTTTGTTTAACAAACTTTGCGAATGTTCTTTGTATAACTTTTTCTGTACTATTATTAAAGCCAAAAAATTTTCTTTCAGGTAAATTACCCTGTCCTGTTTGATGCCATAATGCTCTTTTAGCCATACCTTGATTTCTGAAATAAACCTGAACTTTTCTTTTATTAACTACTCTCGAACCAATAGATTGAAGCATACGATTAGTATCTTGTAAATCTACTTTTGTTTTACCTTTTAATTCTTGATACATTCTAGAATAGGGTGCAAATCTTCTACCAGCAATGTCTATTCCTCTATCAGTTTTTTCTAAAATAATTTCTTTTAACTGAACTCCTGCACGCTCTAATCCTTGTAATACTATATTAGGAAATCTTTTGAAAAATTTATTATATCTTTTTCTTACTTGTTTAAGATTTGTATTAACTCTTGCACTTAGCATTATCTTGTTAATCTTCTAAAGCCGTGTAAAGATTCTCTTTCATTAGTTACGATAGTTCCATCTGCGTCTGAATCATATTCAACGCCATCTTCTAATATAGATTTCCATTCTTGATTGTATTGAGATAAATAATACTCACCCATTCTTTCAAATCTATCTTTGTCCGCTTCGGGTCTAAATTTAGATAAAGCGGGTGCTAAAAATCTACCGATATAAAGATAAACTCCAGCCCGTTCAAATTGGTCTAAATTAACTTTAGTATCTACCATTTCTGCTGTGTTTAATACTGTTATATCTGTAAAGATGTTTGTTTTGTATACAGGCCACCACTCAATTCTTAATGCTCTTAAAATATCATTAGTGGTTTGAGCAAAAAAATTAACTGCTTCTGTGTCTGTTGCACCAATACCGAAACTGAATGCATCAGGTTGATATTTAGTTACATCTGCCGCAGTAATAACATTTGCTCCTGTATAATTAGCCATAGTTTCCTACAATCCAATTATAAATCTTCTTTAATCTTTTTTTTACTTTTGCTACGAGTTCTTTTAGTTTTTGCATTTTTAACCTTTGGTTCAAATTCTAATATTGTGTCATCTTTATCTTTTATCAAATCTTCTGCTACTTTAAAACCTCTAAAATCATACATTTTTTTATTAGTCTTGTAATCTACTTCTGATCTTTTGATTGTTTTATTACCTCTTGTTAGGGTAATCATTTTTTCATTCGATAATACTAATCTTACCATAATTTTCCTTTTGTTAGATGTAAGGGGGATTACTCCCCCTCACATAATATTCTACTATTGGATAGATGAGTCTACGTTGATCTCAACACCATAAGTATCGTGGATTTCTCCTGTACCATATACAGCAGTTGCCACAATTTCGTCTGCTCTAAGAGAAGCATCTCTTTGAGTTTCGATTTTAATATCTTGCATCATTGCTAATGCTAATGCATCTCTGTGGAATACAGCCGCTTTGTAGTCGCCTGTTGTTCCAGGTTGGTTACCTGAGTTGTCAGCTATATTTGAAGTTTCAAATATGTTAACACCAGCTAAAGTTCCAACATAACCTGATCTTAATGCTTCGTTAGCTAAGTCGTTTGCATTTGAGTTTGCAAATGTATTAGTTAAATTTGCTTTAAGGTCATAAGCGTTTAATGGGTGTACCACTGCCGCCATGTCAGTTGATGGAACTGCATTTTTTCTTAAGATTGCAACAGCATTAAATATGTTAGCCGCACTTAACGCAGTTGTTCCGTCACCAATTTCTTGTGAGAAACCATCAAACTTACCTGTTAAGTCTTGGTCTATTTTTTTTGCGATTGCTTCACCGAAAAGTTTTCCGATGTCTGCCGCAACATTTCTCGGAGCAGAATTTCTTGCTAAGTCCGTTAATGTTGTCATTATACCCGTTTCACTAGCAGTTATGCTAACTGATGTTGGGTTGATTGCAGTGTTAGCTAAATCTGTTGCTTCATTAACAGCCGCCGCAGAAACTGCCGCATAAATCGGTACTTCTACAACTTTACCACCACCTGAAATCGCATAATTTCTTACAAGATTTCTCATAATGGATTGTTCTGATGCAACGAATTGCGCTTCTGCTACTATCTCTGTGTATAGTTCCGATAGCGTAGAACTTGTGCTTTCGTTTGCCATTTTTTATTCCTATTAAGTTATTTGTTTAAGTTAATTGCTATCGCACCTTTATCTCGTTTATTCCTATATTCTTTATAGGCTTCACGATCTGCTGGTTTTGATAGGTCTAATTCCTGTAAGTTAAAAGGTTTAACAGTTTTTCCCTCAACGCTACTCTGACTCCCTACTCCAGACTTTGACCCTTTCGAGAAATGTGGGTTAGCGTCTAAGAACTCTTTAACTTTTTCTTCGATAGTTAAAAGTTCGCCTTTTGAGTTATACCTAATATTAGAATTATTATCAAGTATTTCAATTCTATTATCGTCGCTAAGTTTTATTCCTGACTTAATCAAGTCTACAACTTGTTGCGGGTTAATAGCGTTTAATTTAGAAGCAACAGATAATACAGAATTATCTATTCTTTCTTTTTTAATCTCGCTTTTAACTCTAGCTATCTCTTGATCTTTTTCTGCTATACGATCTTTCATTAGCTTTTCAAGTTCTGTTTTTGTTTTAGCGTCTTTTAATTCTTGTTCTCTTATGACTTCTTGCTCTTTAGCTTTGATAGCTTCAAGTTCTTTATCGTGTTTTTTCTTTTCAGCTTCTAATCTAGATTTGATTATTTTATCTAGTTGTTGCTGATTGAAAGTCATATTTTTTTCTTGACTTTGTGTTTCTTGTGGTTGTTGTGGTTCTTGTGTTTCTTGTGGTTTAGCTTCGTTTGTTGCTTCCACTGCTTTCGGTGCTTCTGACATTTTTTACTCCATAGTTTAACTTGTTATTAGTTTTCCGTTACTGTCATACCAATCGGGACTGACGTAACTCCATTGATGACGACAATTATATCCACCTCTAACGATCAAAGGGTTACCAGCTTTTTTGCCTTTCCAACTTTTTCTCGTCCATAGACTTTTGACTTCATCAATCGTAAATAGTCCTGAATTTCTTGTATCATATTTCCCCGTTCTTACAAGCCTACAATGATCTCTTGTAGTAGGGATATTAGAACCCTGATATTTCACATAAACTAAGCCAGCGTCCTGTGATTTAGCTAAATTCAACTGTGAATCAAACTCTCTCAACCCATCGTTTAATATCTGACCCGCATATCGCTTCATATTCTCACCAGCACGATCTCTAGCAAATTTAGATTGTAATATCTGTATATTCTTGTCTAATTTCTGCCTTAATGCTTTTCCTTGTGGTGTTCTTTTATCTAATCTTCTAATCCTCACTTCATCTTTCTTGATTTGCTTAACTAATTTATTTGCCGCTATATCATCTGATTGTGAATATATACCATTAATTGTTTGTCTTAATTCTTTTTCTAGTTCAACAAATTCAGCACCCGTTAATGTAGATTGATATATCTTTTCTGATATTCTTCTTGTCATCGTATTAGATACATCTTTAAATTGTGTAAAGGTTTGTCTTTTTAGATTTCTAATTAATAGTAAATCAGGTTCAGTTAGTTGTTGGAATTGTTTTGGTATTCTACCTATAGTCTTAAATTGTTTTTCTACTCTTTTAGCTTGTTTATTGTAACCCTCTCTAACAACTCTATCACTCCACGCTAAATATTCTTTTTCTAAAACTGCTTTTATTTTTGGTCTTATAGCGATTGCTATTTTAAGATCGAATAATTTACCTTTGTCAGTTGGTAAATCTTTGCCAGCTAAACTGACGATTTGATTTTCTATTTTATCTAATACAGTTATTAGTTGCCCATAATACTTACTTTCTGCAAATTCTATTTGTCTTATTCTGTACTCTGCTAAATCTTGTACTATATCTGCCATTCATTAAACTTCTTCTTCTTCTACTTCTTCATCTTCTTGTGCTGGTTCGTCTTGTGTGAACTCGCCTACTTCACTATTAGCATCAATCTCATCAAATATTTCTGTAAGTTTATTATCATCGTCTACTACTGCTCTTGCTATTTCTTTATCTATTTCTTTATTTAGACTAGGCGATGGAACATTAATTGATTTAGCTTGTTGGAAGAATAATAAATCAGAAGCATAATCTCTGATGTTAAATGTATCAGGATAATTTATTTCGCCATCAAAAGTTGTGTTTTGATATTCTGCGTATATCTTAAATATTTGTTCTTCTGCTAGTTCTAAGTTATCTGCTTTTTCAGATAGTCTTGCATTAAGTAATTCAAATTCTGTTTGTAAAGCAATCCCTGATGATACTTGTTGTTTA
>MDTG01371717.1_pt1 | contig 10792 bp, 14 predicted proteins | sample 811421 | NCBI WGS metagenome assembly MDTG01 (sample SAMN05326645, study PRJNA326480) | marine metagenome | isolation source: seawater | place: Pacific Ocean: South East | collected 2011
CCTATAGCACCACTAATATTTATAAAATGTTTGTGTACTCCTTTAGACCAACTCATATCAGAAATAATAGTCCTAATTCCTAAATTTTGTATCGCCCCTCTTTGGCTATCATCTAATATCCTAGAATTTTCAATGGGAAGCTTCCACATAAAATAGCTTCTATATAAATATGGATGCATGCAGTTATCTAAAGGGGAACTATAAGAACCAATTTGTCTAATTGGGTATAAATACATTCCTTTTTTCTCTAGAATAGACATATAAAATTTTAGAAAATTTTCATTTTCTCCATTTAATAAGTTACAAGAAGAAATCCAATTTGTTAAATAACATTTTCCATTTGATATGTCATCAAATAAATAATCACAAATTTCTGACAAAAGCCAGTAATTGAAATAACCTATTTTAAATAAATCTTTTATTTTTAAATCTTTCATAAATTTGTCTTATTATTATAGTCCAATTTTTAATAATAAAAGTTCAATTTTTTAGTTTTTGTATTCTTCTAATCTATCAAAGTTCATGTATTTAAATATTTCATCCTTTTTACCTTCTATCTTATCAAAGTATTTCATATAAGATTAATTTTTTTACATAATATTATTTGAAATTTGTTTTCTTTATAGATGTTAATTTAAGATATGCAATAAAATTGATAATTTATCAATATAATATATTAGTAAAAAACTTTAAATGTGGAAACCTACATATACATGTGAGTTAGAAAAGCTTAAAAATAATAAAGTTAAAATCATTCATGGAATTAATTGTAAAAATATAGATCAGTTTGAGTCTGAAGGAAATCTAATAGATATTTTTTTTGATGATAAAATTAATGAATATATTATTTTAATAAAAATTACAAAAACTACAAGAAAATATGGAACACGTAATATATTTATTAGTAAATATGGTTTTTTGGCTATTAAAAGTAGTCATATAACAAGTGTAGAAATTGAGTCTTTTGAAATTAATAATTTAATTAGACAAAAATCTATTAAATCATTATGTCTTGATGTTGCAGATATAATTTTAGATTTTTCTGGTAATTATATTAATTTATAAATAACTACTGATAGGAAAGATTCTTCCTAAAATAATTAATATATTGAATATGTAATTTTATATGTATTCTTACTACCTCCTGTAAAAAGTGATTGTAAAAATTCATCCCATGGTTGTAATTCTCCATTATTTAAAACTTTTTGCATATATTTATCTAAATGTGGATAATAAACATTATCCATATTTTCTTCCATTGACTTTAAATAAGACTCATTACTTTTCCTTATTACAGAGTTAAGAGTAGGTTTTCCTATGGGATATTCTTGAGTTGGTGTAGATCTTGAATTATCTAATATTTTAGTAGCTATATTTTGAAATAGCCCATGTTTTCTCCATATTTTTAAATAACTATCAATAAAATAACTGATGAATGATTTTTGAGTTAAAATAAAATCTAAATTTTCTGGTTTACAATTTGGATATATTGTTGCACACTTTTCTCTAATCCTACTAACAACAAATTCTTGATACCATTCATCTCTTGCATCTTGATAAAATTGATCATAAAATTCAAACGTTTTTTTTTTCTGGATTTTGATTAATTAATCCACGTCCATCATCATCAATTCCAAAATATAGTATATGTAATTCATCTAATATTACATCTCTTGGTGGTGGTACTACTGCTACATCATCTGCTGCTCCTGATGTTTGAATTCTTGTAATTTGTTCTCGAGCCATATATATTTAATATATTTAAATATTTATTAATATTTTTTATATAAAATGAAAATATTGATAACTTCAGCATTACCGTATGTGAATAATATTCCACATTTAGGTAATATTATAGGATGTGTTCTATCTGCAGATGTATATGCAAGATATAAAAGATTAAATAAAGATGATGTATTATATATTTGTGGTACTGATGAGTATGGTACAGCAACAGAAACAAAAGCGAAAGAACAAAATATGACACCAAGGGATATTTGTAATAAATATCATAAAATTCATAAAGAGATTTATGAATGGTTTAATATAAAATTTGATATATTTGGAAGGACTTCAAATGATGACCCAAAAGATGTAAATTGGAGTCAAACAAAATTATGTCATGATATTTTTAATAAATTAGTAGATAATAATTTAATTTATGAAAAAGAAATTGAACAGTTATTTAGTGAAGATTTAAATAAATTCTGTGCAGATAGATATATTAAAGGTACATGTCCAGTATGTAATTATGATGATGCAAATGGAGATCAATGTGATAAATGTGGTAAATTACATGCTGCAACTGAATTAATAAATCCATATTATAAATTGGATCCAAAATTTAAGTTAGTAAAAAAGAAGACATCACATTTATTTTTAAAATTATCTGAGTTACAAAATGAATTAAAAAATTGGTATAATAAAAATGATGGATCATGGACAAATATTGCTGATGGAATTACAAAATCATGGTTAAATGATGATCTACATGATAGATGTATTACACGTGATTTAGAATGGGGTACACCTGTTCCTGATACTAAAAAATTTGGTAATAAATTTAAAAATAAAGTATTTTATGTTTGGTTTGATGCTCCAATAGGATATATTTCAATAACAGCAAATAAATTAAATAATTGGACTAATTGGTGGAAAAATGAAGATGTTAAATTAGTTAATTTTATGGCAAAAGATAATGTTCCATTTCATTCCATAATATTTCCAGCATGTTTGATTGGTACAAAAGATAACTATAATTTAGTTAATACAATTGCAGCAGTTGATTATCTTAATTATGAAGATAAAAAATTTTCAAAAAGTAATAATACAGGAGTATTTGGCGATGATGCTAAGAATTCAGGAATATGTTCAGATATGTGGCGATTTTATTTGATAAGAGTAAGACCTGAAACGAATGATTCATTTTTTACATGGAATGATTTTGAAGCTAAAGTTAATAGTGAGTTAGTAAATAATTTTAGTAATTTGGTGAATAGAATTTTAGTATTAACATATAAAAATTTTAAAAAAATTCCAGAAATTAAGGATATGAATTTATATGAAGAATTAAATAATGAATATGAAAATTACTTAAATTTATATAGATCGAATATGGACAAAATCAAATTAAGAGAAGGGTTAGTAAATTTTATCCAATTTAGTAGTGAATGTAATTTATTTATAAATAATTATGAGCCATGGAATTTAATTAAAATAGATAAGGAAAAATGTGAGCAAGTATTAGGAATTTTATGTAACTTTTTAATTAAATTATCCGTCTTAGGATTACCATTTATTCCTGATTGTTGTAATAAAATTCAGAGTATATTAAATATTAATTGTAATGATTATATTTTTGATATAAATAAATTTGTTGGTTCTGAATTAAATAAACCGGATATATTGTTTAAAAGAATGAGTAAGGATAAATTAGATGAATTAAAAAATAAATTTAATTAATATAATTATATATATATATGGATTTTTTAGAAAATATTTGTTTAAAAACAAATGATCATATTAAAGATTCAACAAAATATAATTATTATTTTGGTATTAAATATAGTAATGGAGTATTAGAATTAAAACATGACTCCGAACCTATTAAATCTGATGTAGATATTAAAGAATATGATGTATATGTTTGTAAAACTGATGAAATAAACGTATTAACATATAATGTATTTTTTAAAAATATGAAATTTAAAAAAAATAGAGAAAATGTAGCAAATTTTATTGATAACGTATATTTAAATTTTCATTTTATAGCATTTCAAGAGCCTGCATGTTCACAAAAAATTATAGATGAATCTATAAAGTTACAAAAAATGGGAAAAATACATTGGGTTCCGGGAAGTTTTACATTAGATGCTAGATATAATACAGATGGACTAGTAACAGGTGTAAATACAACAGAAATGCTTTTATTTTATGATAAAGAAAGATTCGAATTAAAACACTATGTTTTGGGTTATTTATATGATTATGATCGTAAGAGTAGTACATTAAGACATAGTAGAGGAAGGCCATATATTTTAGGTATTTTTGAATTTAAAAATAAAATAGAAAATTCTTCTCCATTATGTTTTATAAATATTCATCAAGGACATGGTAGTGCAGCAAATATTATAATGTCAATCAATCAAATATTTAAAGATATTAATAATAGATCTTCTGAAATATTAAGTGGTGATGATAGACATGTAAGATCATCATCTACTAGTACAATTATAGAAGAACTTAAAAAATGTAAATTTATATTAGCAGGAGATTTAAATAAGAATACTGATGATTTTTACATAAATTTTGGTGATATATCTATTAAGATGAATAATTATAATAAAACAAGAGTTCAAACTAATACAGGGGTAGTTAGAGATCATATATTTTCTAGTAATGATACATCAATAGAAGCAACATATCCAACTGTTCCAAATGCATCAGATCATAATCCTGTATATTCTGTTATAAAACCAAAACCAAATTAATTAACCATGTTATATTTTTAATAATAAGATATAATATGAAATTTTCAAAAGAGTCAAATAGTGATAAAGAAGTAGATAAAATTTTAGGAAGATTTAGTTTATTTATGTTAGGATTTTTTTTATTATTAATATTATTATGAGACGGTACAACATTTTTTTTTAGGTTTAAAAGTTATTTTTTTATTAGTAATATTTTGATATTTATTTTCATCTGAATCTCTAATTCCATAAGATTTAAAATTACTTTCATTTATAATTTTATAATTAATTTTTTGTAATATTAAACTAGCAGAATAATTAAATACTTCATCTATATTTATATTATTTTTAGAACTAGTTTCAAAATAATGTAAATTATTATTTTGAACAAAATAATTTATTTCATCTTCATTTATCTCAATTTTTTTAAATTTATCAACTTTAGTCCCTACTAAAATAATTGTTATATCTTTATTATAATCTTTTACTTTTTTTAACCAATATTCTAGATTATAAAATGTTTTTCTAGTTGTAAAATCAAAAGTTAATATTGCACATGTTATATCTTTTAAATATGATTCAGTTATTGATCTAAATCTTTCTTGACCAGATGTATCCCATACACATATTTTAATATCTATCTCATCTATATTTATAATTTTAACATTATAATCTACACCTATTGTTGAGCTATATGAATTATCATAATTATTATTTATAAATCTATCGGTAATAGCTGTTTTTCCAGTATTATAATCACCAAGTAATATATATTTAAACGTATATTTAAACGGATATTTAAACGACATATTTATATAGTTAAAGAAAAAAATTGAATAAATAATTTATTACATTACTATAAATATTTATTACTTTAAAAGGTAAATATTTAACTAAAAAAAATGAGTGATAGTACAAAAATGAATGATACTAAAGAAGCAGGTATGATGTGCTGTGTTTGTTGTGGAACACTTGCTTTAATTGCAGGGTGCATAAGTTTCCTAGTATTTGGAATTATGTTTCTTGTACAAGATTGGGATGAATATACATCGTGTAGTGGATCTGAAATGGGTCCTTATGTTATTGTTGCATTGGTTCTTACTTGGGGAAATGGAAATGCAGCAAAAGGAAAAAAAGAAGATTCATCATTTTGTGAACTTGTGGTATCTTTGCTATTTTATTTCCTTCTAAATACTGGACTTGCTATTTGGGGTGGAATTGAATTATGGGATAAATCATGTGATGATTTAAAGAATACTAATCTTTGGAAATTTTCCTTGGCAGTATTTATTTTACAGGTAATCTCTGCTACTATACTACTATTTGTACCTTTTGTTTTTGCATGTATTGCAGCATGTGAAAATAAAAGTGATAATCCAAATGTTAAAAGTAGTAATACTGGTGACTTTAATACACTACCAGTAATACCAGTATTATCTGACACTAATGAAGTGTAATAACTTTATTATTGTGTAAAAATGAAGTTATCACACTTCATTAATTTTATATATAATATTTAAGTATATAAATAATTTATTATGTTATTTATAATATGGATATTTGTAGAGAAGATGTAAAATCTTTATTACAAACTTTTTTAGTTATTTCACCATTTTTATGGGGAGTGTGGGAATTTAGAAAATTTAGAGAACAATTGAATGATATATATAAAACGACATTAGATTTAAATAATAAATTAGATGAAATAAGTAAAAATAAATTAGATAATTATCCTTTATTAAAAGATGTAAAACATTTATTAGATAATATTAATAAAGTTTTTAAACCAAAGTAAATGTAAAAATTAAAAAATAAAATTTTATTTTTTAATTTAAATATATTCTAAATAACTATCTGCCAAAATAACTCCTAATATACTTATGCTATATACCAAATGCGTATTACTTTGTTTTATAGTACATAATGGTTTTTCATCAGATGTATTACCATATGTATTTATTATGTAATTACTAGAGTACATTAATAAAAATGATATACATGTTTTAAGTATACTACCAAATAGTGGATATTGAAATAACTTACTGATTGTTAGATTAAATACTGGAATGCATTTAACTGTATATTCACTATATAAAAAAATAGATAATAACATTATTGATCTATTAGCAATTTCAGTAAATGGTAATTCTTCAAAGCCGCATTCATCACTAATTTCATAAACCATCATTGTAAATAATATTGTAGCTAACAAAATAGGTTTAATAATTTTAATACAATTAAAGTAACTTTTTGATAAATCAGTTATAAAGAATAGAAAAAATATTATTAACCAATAATAATTAAGATTAGTAGGTTTATCTTCGCTTTTTTTTAAAGTATTATTACTCATTATATTATAGATTATAAAAAATTGAACATTTTATTATTAAAATTAAATAGTTTTATAGTATAATAATGGAAATTCCAACAGTAGACAGTATACGTAATGATATTAAAAATAACAGTAAACTATTTGAAATTTTAGAGATGAGAGAAAAAAGACGAGAATCATGGTCTAGAAATAAAAAAGAAGAATATAAAATATTTTTAACTAGATTAAAGAAGGCCCATGATAGTTATATAAAAAAGCTTCAAAATGAAATAGTTACAAAAACAAAAATAGTTTTAAAGGGTGATGTAAATTCAGAAGCATTTACATTAATTCAACCACAATATATTGAATGTGATTTAGAGGAATTATCGCCACTAACTATTTATAAAGGTATTTGGAATAAAAGTAAGAAAAAATATGATAGATTACCGCATATTGAAGCTGGTATTAAAAATACTCCAATTATTGAAATTAATGAAATAATGAGTAAATATGGATATAAAATAAATGATATTACAAAGAAAGGTAGTAAGACTACAATTAAAGTTGAATTATCTAAATTAAAAATATAAAAAACTTTTTGCTTGCTTTACTGTATATTCTGGATTATTAATTATTACTGATTTAATTTCATTTATAGCACTATTTCTAAAATATATTAAATCATTATCTTTCCACCATATTTCATCAAAAAATCCATAATATTCACATCTAGATGGTATTAAAACAACAGATATCATTTTGTTAAATGTTATGTTTTTTTTTTTCATTAATATATATATTGTTATGTTTTTATTTCATAATACTAAATTAGAGTTTAAAAAATTTATTTTACAAGATAAACAATTAAAGCATCATATTTAACTAATAATATAAATGAAGGTGAATCTAAATATTATACTAAAGATCAAAAATTTATTTTTTTTTCAGTAATAGATGATTTAAAAAATTGAATATATTAATATTTAGTAAAAATTATTGTAATAATAAATGACTTATTTACTTAAAATTAAACCATTATCTGAAGAAATTAATGAAAAGTACTCATCTCATAGTACTTTTAATAAAGGAGATTCAGGATTAGATTTATTTACACCTGAAGATATTAATATTAAATGTGGCGAAACTATTTTAATTAAACTTGGTATTAAATGTGAGATGATAAAGTATGGGCCATCTGGAAGTACTTGTAAAGCATCATCATTCTATCTATACCCAAGATCTAGTATAAGTAAAACTCCATTAATTTTAAAAAATTCTGTTGGAATTATTGATTCTGGTTATAGAGGTGAACTAATGGCAGCTATTGAATATATTCCAAGAATTGAAGAAATTCAAACTATTATGGAAGGTGTTACACCAGTTTACAATATTCCAAAAGGAACTAGATTAGTACAAATTTGTGCTCCGGATCTTAATGAATTTGATTTTAAATTGGTAGATACATTATCTGATACTGAAAGAGCTGAAGGAGGCTTTGGATCAACAGGAAATTAAAGTTTATTTATATTATAAATTCATTAAATGAAATAATTATGTCCTTTAATAATGTCTATCCCATATTGGTTTATTTCTTGGAATATGATATTTTGGTATTAGAGCCGCATCACTATTTTTATTATATTTAGTAGTATTTAGAGTTCTATTATTATTAATATTACTATCATCTAATAAATTAGAAGTGTAAAGTCTAATTCGATTTCTATTTATAATAGGTATTAGAAAACATAAATATAAAATTTGCATTATATATAAATATTATTAATATTTTAAATATTTAAATATAATCTATAAATTTATAGATTATATTTTATCATCTTCCCGCCGAAGAGATTCTTCAATACTTTCAGCCTTATTTGATGGAAGCCTTCTTAGAGGTAGTGGTTTAGGTGCTTTTGAAGATTCAGTGAATTCAAATGTATGTCCATTAAGGATATACTTATCTGAAAGATTACCACTTTCTAAATTGGAAATCTTTAATTGTAAACCAGACTGTGAAGTATGATTTGCTTCTGAAACTATCATGAGTACATCTTTTGATAGATTTGTTGCAAGAATTTTTGATAAATCATGCAAGTATTCTTTTTTGCTAGATTCTCTTGACATAATTTGTTTGATTTTAAGTCTGGAGAAATTCATGTTAAAAATAATAATAAATCTAAATATAAAAAAAAATTTCAATTTTTTTTTTATAAAGTAACAGTTCTAATACATATTTTATCCCATTCTTCAAATGGAATAGCTCTAATATAATCTTGCGATATATTAGATTTACATTTTGATTTTAGAATTTTTGATATAATTGTTTGAAGTAATTTTTTTCTACCTTTATCATTCTTTTTACCAGAAGGTTTAACTTTAACTTTATAATCAAAATCAACCATTGCAGCATATGGAGCACACATAACCATACCAAAATCGATTTGTGTATCTTTATCTAATTTATGTAAATATTTAGTACCTGATTTAAATAAAACTCCAACACCCATCTCTAAATTAGCAGGTGATAAAAAGTTTTTTTCATGTACCATTCTTGATCCTTTTCCCATAAATTCACCAGATGGAGCTGATTTAGATACCTTATTAGGGTATGTATAATAACTATTATTAGAAAAGTTTTCTGTCCAACTCCAACTTCTTTGTACAAGAAAGTCACCTGCATATGCAAGTACTTTTAATGGTATATCTATTTTATTTGGATTTTTAATAATGCCCCAAGGAGATTTGTCAAAATTACCATGAATTAAAATATCAGAAGGGTCCATATTATTAAGTAATGTTTCATTATCATCAGCAGATTTACCAACTGTAATAATAATTTCATTAAATATAAACCACCAATAATTTTCAAATTTCATTACTTTTCGATCTACAATTAGCTTTTCTTTTTGTTCTATAATTTTTGATGGTTTAATATTTACAATAACATCTTCTGCTCTTGCTATTTTTTGTTTAATTACTTTATTTTCAGAGTAGATTTTAGAAATATTAATATATGCTGAAACTTTATAATCTAATTTAATGTTATCAATCATAAAATACTCATGAGTAAGTTTAATACTTTGATATTCTGGAAATTGTATTTTAATTAATGATTCACTTTGTTTGAAAGGAATTTTATTAATTATATTTTGATTTATTAAATCAAATATTTGTTGTATTTCATTAACATTTGTTTCTAATTTATTTGCATTATTTAAAACTTCTTCTTTATTTTTATCTAATTTATTAATTTGATTTTCAATATTCATCTTTCTTTTTTCATCTTTATTAAATTCTTTTTTCTTTTTATTTACATTTTTTTTTGGTTCTTTTACTTCATATGTAAAATATTTTTGCATTGCTAAGTTAATATTATCTAATTCTAAAACAGAATTACCTTCTAGTGGAAAACCTGAAAATGTTTGTTTATCTATTAAATAACCTTTTGCTTGAGATATATCTTTTGTTAGTGGTATTCCATTTTTTGCTATTTCATCCTTTGGATATATAACTCCCACATCTAGTTTTGTTTCTTGAAATTTATAAGATCTGGCAATATAAATAATTTTATAATCTTTATCAGTTAATATATAATTTCCTCTGTCATAAAATTCAATTATAAAATGTTTTTCATTTGAAAACAAGAAATCGATACTTCTATCTGTACCTATTTGTTGTAATGGAAATAATCGTTTATCTCCAATTTCTTTTCTTAATTTCCCAATAAAACCAGAAGGTATTTTTCTAATACTAGTGAATGATTCAATTGTATGCATTCTAATTCCAGATTCTATTAGTAAATAATATGTAATACTTTTATCTTCTATTCTATTTCTTAATTTCATAATTATAATTTTTGTATTATCTTTCATACCATCATAAATTTGTGTTAGATATGCTCCATCTAAAATGCGATTTAAAGCCGGTACTAAACACGCGACATCTTCTGAAGTAATTCTATGTTTCATTTTAATATTATAATTATAATTCTTAAAATACATTAAATTAA
>MDTG01004311.1_pt1 | contig 10791 bp, 16 predicted proteins | sample 811421 | NCBI WGS metagenome assembly MDTG01 (sample SAMN05326645, study PRJNA326480) | marine metagenome | isolation source: seawater | place: Pacific Ocean: South East | collected 2011
TTATTATTATCAATATTTTCAGTAGTTATTTTAATTTGGATAGGAAGTAATCTTTTATCTAATTTAAGTAATTTAGAAGAAAGGGTATTATTTAATAATAATATGATTAGAGAAATGTATGGTATACTAGAAAAACAAGATACAATGGTTAGAGATATAGAAGATAATTTAGCTAGTTGGATAGAAAGAGAACTGGGTAAAATACATTTAAGACTTAACAACTTACCAATGGAGAATTAATATGAAAAATGCAAAACACTACACAAAAGATGGTAAATTACATAAAGGTGCTACTCACAAAATGCCTAATGGACATTTACATTCAGGGGTAAAACATACAAAAAACAGTAAAAGACTTTATCACTTTAAAGAGTTATCAAAAACAGTACAAGCAAAAGTAAAAAGTAAACAAAAATAAAAGGTGGTGCGAGGAAAGACACCACCAGTTACTCTTTAGGAGATTAACCCTCACATGCTACACACTCACCACTACTACCCCTTACTCCAGCCTCACTTCGTAAATAGTATAGTGACTTTATATATTTATCTTTAAAAGCAATCTTATGTACCCTACTAATTTCCTCCTCCGGAGTATCACTAGGGAAAAATAAATTTAATGACTGTGCTTGGCATATAGATTTTTGCCTTGCACTAGCTAATCTGACTAACACTTCTTGATTAATCTCAAAGCTAGTTTTAAATACAGATTTTTCTTCATCAGTAAGCCAATCAACTAACTGTACTGAACCATTATCCTTAATGATTTGATTAATGGTATCTTGGTTATATACACCTTTAGATTTCATTAACTCAATCAGTACAGGGTTGATGCGGTTTATTTCACCAGCGGGGCTTCCTTGTACGAATACATTCTTATAAACTGGTTCAATTCCTTGTGATACACTACCGCAAACTAATGCACTAGAACTATTAGGTGCTATAGCTAATAAATGGGTATTACGAACTCCATGTCCTTTACACCATTTAGGCTCACCTTTAGTTTTAGCTAACATTTGACTAGCCTTTACAGCATCTTTCTTTATAGCTTTAAAGATATTCATATTTAGAGTATGAGCTTCTAATGATTCAATGTCAATCATATTTTGTTGTAGGTAGGTATGAAATCCTAATGCCCCTAACCCCAATGCTCTGCCAGATTCAGTAAATCTAACTGCATTTTCTAAACCTTTTATACCTTTACCCATACTTATAAATTCTTCTGCAACACAATCTAAAAATACGATAGCATCATGCACTGCATCTGTATCTTTCCATTCATCATACTTAGCTAAATTCATAGACGATAAGACACAAGTAAAGGTATGAAACTCGTCACTATGTAAAGTTATCTCAGTACATAAGTTACTAGCTTTAACTTTTAAACCATGCTCTGTGTACATAGGTGGGTTTTGTTCATTCATTTTGTCAATAAAAACAAAGTAACCTTTACCTGTTAGCATCTTAACTTTCATAGCTTTTTGATAACGAGATATTGCATCTTCATCTTTACTGTCTAATCTGTTTATAAACTCTTGAGTGATTAACCAACCTATATTGCAATCGTCAGGGTGATTAATAACATGGTCAGCTATCTCCCAAAAATCACCATGTTCTATTTCTAAGTAACCAGCCCATGCCCCTCTCCTAGTATTACCTTGTGATACATCACGAGATAACTGTACAAAGTCTTTGAGTACCGGCAGTATACCACTAGCCACCCCACCAGTAGAAATTGCCATACCTCTTTCTCTTATCTCACCAAGATAACTTGAAGTACCAAAACCATTTTTACTTAAAACTGCTGTTTCTTTTTGTGAATCATAAAAGTCATAAACATTATCACCTACATAATTACCACTGCAAGATACCGGACAACCTCTTTTAGTTCCCATGTTAGCTAGTACAGGGGTAGAACAAGCTAACCAACCATTCCACATGAGATTAAAAAATACTTTTCTATAATGTTCTTCTTCCTCTCCCATGTGACTTGCTGCTGCAGTTGCTATCCTTTTATAAATAGAATATAAATCAGGATATTCAGGGCTAGTATATTTATCTTTTAGTATTTGCCAAGAAGGGGTAGTAACCCACAAAGGGAGTTTACCCTCTGCTTGTAATTCTTTTCGTTCATCTCCTATCTCGTCATAAATTGATTTATGTTTCATTAGTTTTAAACCTTTCAAATGTATCAATATCAAATAATTTTTTTATGGGTAATAACCACATTTTAGATGCATTGTTATCTCCACCCATAACTGACTTTTTACCTTTCATTGTTTTAATTATCTTCTTTAAATTTTTTGTTTCAAATATCAAAGTGCAAAATATTTTATCATCAATACATAAATTATGAAACCAATAATCAGACTCTGTAGCATTAATTCCAGAAGGTTTTTTCCAACACTCATATTCAATACAAATATTTCCTGTCTTCATCCACAGCCCTCTTTCACTTTTAACTTCTATCTTTTTATCTTTTAACATAGAAGCTATCTTTTCTTCTTTTATTTCACCGTAAGCTAAATCAATATCAAACTTTTTTCTGTCTTCTTTCTTAGGTTTTGTACTGTTTACCATGCAAACTTACCCTCCACCCAATCTCTTGAGTAATTATTCCCTTGCTTTGCAAAGAAATCGTGTAAAGAACCACTGTTAATATTTTTATAAAACCAATTACTTATAGGGTCATACTCTACATTGTACATAGGTTTTATATCTAACTGTGATAAACAAATATTTAATCTTGACTGAATAAAGTTTTTCATTTGTTTAGCAGTAATTCCCTTGATATCTCCTTGTTCAAATATCATATCAATAATTCTACATTCATGCTCATACACTTGAGAGCATGTATCTTTTATCTTATCAATAATTTTTTCATACTTTGCTTCACTAATTCCTATTTCTTTTTTTATTGTTTTGTGTAGCCATGCACCTGCCTCGCTGTGTAAGTTCTCATCTCTAACTGAGAAGTTAATACCAGCAGTCATATTCATTAGTTTGTTTTTACCCTCTGCTTGAAAGTGTTTTAGGAAAGCAAAGTTACTGTATAAAATTGCACCTTCAGTAATACTACCAACAGCAGTAATATACAATGGGTCTTTTTCTTTAAACTGTTCTTCAACCCAATCCATTCTTTGCTTTAGTATTTTATCTTTAGTGTAGCTACTATAAAATTCATCTGTCTTTAAACCCATAACCTCGTTAAGTTTATCGTAGAATGGGGCGTGTACATTTAGTTCTAACATACCAAACACACTACACATACGCTGTATTTCAGGGCGTGGAAATACTTTTCTTACATAATCTAACCAGTACTCATTACCTACATGTAGTTCATACAAAGTAAATAATTTAAGAACAGTAGTAACACCATGTAATTCTTGGGGTGTTAGTTTAGTTTTTAAATCATGTATATCTTTTTCCATTTCTATTTCATTAGCAAACCACAATATCTTTTCTGCATCTTCGCAGTATGCTATTGCTTGTGGATAATCTACAGTATAAGTTTCTTTTTTTGTTAAAATTCTTGTCATCATTCTCCCTTTAAATCTTTTTTTATTTGAATAATTTTTATTTCTATTTTATCTTCAAACCTTTGAATTAAATCTTCAGAATTTATTTCCAGTACTTCCATAAGGGTAATTTCATCTATACCTTTGAGCCTTTCACAAAGTTCTTCAAAAGTCATACCGAATTTTTCTTTTTCTTTACCCTCTTTGTATTGAATAAAATCTAATATATCACCCATTATGTACCTCTTAGATACTCTTGCCTGTATTTATGTCTTTCTTTTTTACTTAACGAAATATATACTTTTAATTTATCACAATCTTTGACTGTAAAAAAAGCAAAATTTTCTTTAAAACACCACTGACCCATATTTAATTTACTACCTTTCCTAACTTTTTTAAAGGGGTCAGATAGAATAAATATAAGTTCCTTATCGGGATAAGACTCTTTAACAGATTTATATTTTAATGTATCACCGGCTCTGAAAAATCCCTTACACTCAATTAATATGTTTTCCTTAACAAAATCAGGTACATACTTTCGGTGAACTGTGTAAGGCATTCTTTCTGGTTCAAAGATAAAACCCATGCCTTTGGTCTTTGCTGCAAAAGTGCTTTCTAAACCACTTCTGTATATATTTTTATTTTTTCTTTTTGTTCTTACTTTCATTTAATAACTCCTTAACAAAATCTATTGGATTCTGTTTATTTTTTTGCAACATCCATAACAGCTGTGCATTTTCTACGGCTCTTTGAAAACCGTCAGGAGTAAATTCTTTTTGATATAAGTGTAGCACTACTTTATCCCATTCTTCTCTAGGAGTATTGTCAAGAAGTTTGGTAGCCTTCTTCTCACCTATACCATGTATACCAATAATGTTATCAACTTTATCACCGGTTAACATTTGTTTATAAAAAAATCGTTCTCCGTCTTCAGCCGTAACATCTTGCCAAGTTTCTTTGACATAATTATAATGCTTACCCTCTACCATTAATAAATCTTTATCAATAGTAGCTATTGCTGTATCTTTTGTTTGAGATAAGGATAAAGCATCATCAGCTTCCATGCCGTCAACTATCTGAGCTTTATATTGCTTTATCAAATAGTCTTTAATAACTTTATAATGTACTGGTTTTTCTACACCAGACCTATTAGCTTTATAATCTTTTCTAATTTTATATCTGAAATTATTTTTACCAGATAAGAAAATCTTGTAGATATCACATTTTGTAGTATTTAAAATATTATTTACAAATGTCTTACAAGAGTAAAGAGTATAAGGAACAGGGTCAGCCTCAACTTCCCCCGTTTCCTTATTCTTTTTTTGACATGCGAACCCTATTCTATAAACAATAGGGTCTCCGTCTATTAGTAGCTTCATGTTTAAAAAGGTATAACTTCTTCTGGGAAATCTTCATTCCCTGCTGACTTTGCTGTAACAGCCGCACTTGTTTCAACTACTTTTCCGTTAACCCTTCTTTCATGTAAGTATTTAACTAAACCAAACATAGCTACAGTTGCTATATTGTTTTCGTCTTCTGCATCTCCTACTGCCATCTTTGTAGTTTTTGCAGGTAATACTTGCCCTTGATATTTAGCAGGTATAGCGGACATACTACTTATATTATCATAAGTTTTATCTCCGGACTTGCTGTGGGTAACGACAACATTGACTGGCATACCTAATACACTATCCCAATCTGCTACTTCACCATCTTTAGCTGTGGGTACAAACATTTTATAATACTTATATTCGTTACCACGCTCATTCATAGTTTGAAATATGTTGAAAGGTTTAGACCATAAGATACGGGGTAATGTACCACCGTCTGATAAAGTCTGTTCCTGTCCTACTAATTCAATCCCTAGAGATAACTGTTGAGCTGGTGGTTTATCCTCACCGGCAAAGTTACGCTCTTGTAGACCTAAATCAGCAACATAAACCAAACGCCCTTCGTGTTCACCTTCTGCAACATTAGTGTACTCTATAGTAGAAGTACTCTTTTCTGCTTGGGGTGATACTCTGTTTATTGCCATAGTTTTACCTCCATTGTTGTTAATACTTTTTCAGTATATCATACTCAATGTATTTGTGAATAGTCTTTCCCGAAGGAGATATCACAGTCCAAATCCCTGTTTAATTTTAAGAGTTTGTTCACATTTTGTATAGATTCTTTTAATATTTCTGTTACTTGTTTTTGTTTATCTTCTTGTAATTCTAGGATAACTTCATCATGAAACTGAGCTGTTAATTGTCTCCTTTTCTTTACAATAAAAGCTAACCACATATCAAAACAGTAAGTACCTGTGCCTTGATTCAAAGTAGAGAACTTATCTTTGTCTGCCTTGAGGTAATAATATAATTGAGATACAGGATTCCAAAGCCACATCTGTTCATTAACTATTTTAACTTCACAATTCTTTGCTATCTCTTTTAATGACCAGTTTCTTTTCCAGTATGCTTTATGTATTTTAGTTGCTTCAGCTTCACTAATACCTAATTGTCTTGATAAAGTAGTAACACCTGCTCCATAAGTACAGGCATAATTACCACCTTTATAATTGTGTCTTAGTTGTGATACTTCATCCCTCTTGTTACCAGCTTTATATTCATCAACTTGTTCTTGTGTTACTGCACCTGCTGATAATGCTAAGTCTAAATGGGGGTCAAAACCATCTGTTGTCATAGCCTTAACATATTCTGGGTCATACTCCCACATGTAATGTTGTTTAGTTCTGTCTTCTAAACTAGCCATATCAGAACCACATAATGTATGATTATCTTTTCTTACTGTAAACAATGCTCGTAATTCTTTACCGTATGGTTTTCTGTCGGAAGGTAAGTTAACACATACAGCATGTTTAAATCTTAGGGTGTTGGTAAAGCCTTGTATCTTTGCTTCAACAAAACCATTATCATTAGCATTTTCTAATAAACCTTGCACTGCACCTATCCTGTGTTTAACTACAGTCATATTTCTTAAATGCTCTAACTCCGGATTATCTTTTATTAGAATATCTATAGATTCACACAAGTTACCGTCTGGTTTTTTAATCTGGGGTATACTTTTACCATCTCCATTGTACGAATAAGTAGCTGGTTGCCAACCTAATGAGTCTAACCAATCTTTTATCTGAGGTACACTACTAGGATTAGGCTCATTGTAACCAACTATCACGGTTATAACACCATCATAATCAAACGGTAAATCTTTTTTCTTTGTTAGTTCATCCCACTTTATACCAGTAGCAGATAAGCTACCGTCTTTCTTGTAGGGTTTAGCAGGGCGTGTACGCTTAGCGGTCTTAGGTACTTGTGGCATTACACTAGCTAGTGCATCAACAGATACTTGATACTTTGCTGTCAATTCTTCATATAATTTATTAGCTTTATTTATATTTAATTTCCATTGACTAGCTTCTTGTAGTGCTGCACAACTCATTTTATGTTCTAAATATCTAATTAATTTATTACTATCTTTTCCCTCATAAAGTTTTTCTAACATAGCACTTTGTTTTTCCCACAGTAAAGTATTTATCTTTACATCTTCCTCACATCTATGCACATAAGTTTCTAGGGGTAGATTCTCCCAATCTTCCACAACAGGTTTAGCTACACCTAATCTTTCTCCCCAAAAAGCTAATCCATGTTTACCATTAACACCTTCAGGGGTAAGATACCAACTAAGTGCAGTTGTATCTACAATATGAACTTGTAATTTAATACCAAATATTTTTTCTATTGCAGGTTTATCGTAACGAATAAAGTTATGTCCTATTAACCTATCTTTGTTAGTTAAAGAGCATATAAACTCTACCATTTCTTTATAGTTAGTTAATGACCATAAAGTTTTTGTGTCCATATTGTATAGGCTTATACAATGTATGAGGGTAGGTTTTAAACCATCTGTCTCTATATCACATACATAATCTGTCATCTTGCTTTACCCCATCTATCTGGTTCTAAATAAGTTACTGTGTCTTCATCAAAATATACATCTGCACTGTAAGACTGTCCATATTCTCTATCAAAAAGCATCTGAAAGGTGGACATATTCTTTCTTTCCGGTGGGCATTCTTCCGTTCTATCCCTCATAATACCATGCCCATAATGAAACCACTTTTCCATTGCTCGGCTTCCAGTAAATTCAGAACTTAAAACCTTAGCACCTTGTTCATGGCTCTTACTATTTTTAGGTTTAGGGTTAACATGAGAATAACAGAATATAGTAATAGGATAATTCTGTACTAAGTCTGCCATATCAGTACATATTTCATTAAGTTTATCGTTGGCTTCCGAGCTAGAAAACTTTGAAATCAAGGCAGTCAACGGGTCTAGTATAAATATATTAATACCATCTAATAAATGCATCTCCTCTATAGCTACTCTTATATCTTCCCAATCCCTAGAGCCTGACCTATCATAAAATCTAACCTTACCGTCTAATGATTCTAAAGTATCCCTTAGTAATTCATCTGGGTATTCTTTATCAGGTCTAGTAAAATCTAACTTAGCTTCTTTACTGGCTAACTTTTTAGCAGTTTTTACGGGTGAGTTCTCTAAATCAAACATACCTACCTTTACTTTTTCATTGTAAACAAGGTGATGTACTAACTGATAGCAATGGTCGCTTTTACCAATCTTAGGTGCTGCCCCAACCACATGAATTGTATGCGGTCTAATTCCAAAACAAGCTCTAGTAAGAGTAGCCCAAGGAAATGTTAATCCCATTTGAGGTTTTTCCATAGCTTTGTCTATAAAGTCGTGAACATCCACAACCTCACCCTGTCTTAATACTTGAGCATTCCAAACAGTAGCTTGATATAATTCCTTTCCTTTGCCTTTAACTAGCATATCACTAGCATCTTTCTCTGAAAGCATAGCCACTTTTGCTAACGGAAATATTTTAAGTGCATCTTTTGTAGCTTTCTTACCAGCGTTATCATTATCAAAACATAAAATAACTTCTTCGTACTTGCTGATAAATTCTCTGTTGTGTAGTAAATCTTTACTAGCACCTGTTGCACCTCTGGTTAACGATACAACCGCAGGTTTACCGTACTTTGCAGGGGTATTATCTAATATAACTTGATACAAACTCATAGCATCTAGTCTACCCTCCGTTATAAATAACTTACGGGCTAGGGGTGCTTTACTCTGACCCCATAAATCAAAAGAGTTTTTTCTTTGACCAATACTTTTAAAATTTTTATTAATACAATCTCTAACTTCATAACCTATTAGTTCACCGTTGTTATGGTCAGGGTAATAATGTCCAGTAATTGTTTTTCCGTCTGTTTCACTCAAAGCTAATTTAACTTCATAATGGTTTACTATTTCTTTACGAATAAAACGGTCAGGTATCTCTAAACTTTTTAAGTTACTGATATCTGGCATAGTCATAACTGTTGATTCCTCTTTGTATTTAATTTTAGTTGTGTCTTGCATTGAGTCATAAGTATCACATGCAAAACAATATGCATCTTTTTTATTATTACTTTGAAGAAATACTTGTTTAGCATCACTGCTGCCGCAGTCCGTACAAGCTATTTTGTATAGCGGTTTTCCTCTAGTTTGAGCCATAAATTTATTTTTCCTCTAACCTTTTATCCAGCTTTTTTATGAATTGCTCTCTACTATGTTTTTCAATATAATCACATGCATCATTTAAACACCAATTTAATTTCATGTCATCTAATAATTCTTCAGTAATCTGAATATCATTATCAATAACATCTTGTAAAGTTTTTGGTTTATTTTCTTTTGGCATATTTCCTCCTAACTGTTTACGATATATTAACGAATAAGGTTTTAAAATGTCAATATATTTATTTTAAGGTCAGCTATATACTTTTAACGAAAAATATGGTAAACTCTACCTGTGGTTGTAAGGGTAACATTTATTATTATTAATATTGACTTACAGCAATGATGAAAAATACAAAGTTATCCTTTCATCACATATGATTAACTAACAATCGAGATATACATAATGACAGATAAAAGATTATCAGATGTTGACAAAGAGTTAATGGAGAGTAACGGTGTAAATGTTGTTATGAGTCCTAAAGTTACAAGACATTTAGCCAGTAAATCAGTACCTCCAATAGAACTCTCAAGATTATTCGTTATATTCTTAGGGTTTCTTTGTTTATCTGTGCCAATTTGGCTGTTTTTATAAGGAGATAAAAGGGGTAATTATATAGGGAGTTATTTTGAGATGTCAGATTTGTAATTTAATTTTAACTTGTGAAGAATGTACCAGAAGATATAAATTACCCCACCCCTTATCTGGAAATTTTATGGATACATGCTCTGAATGCCAAGAAATTATCAAAGAGATTGAATTAGAATATGAGGAGAACAAAAAAAGAGGGGCTATAAAACCCCTCAAACATAGCAAGTATTAATGTAATTTTTTCTTACTTTCTTTGTCGTCTAAATTTATTTCTAATTCCGCCCAAGTGTCTCCAATACCATCTAAAGAATACTCATTGGAAATTTCATAATCTCCGTCTTTAAACTTCTTTCTAGCTTCATCTTGGGAGTCCGCCACTATTTCGTATTCCGTTACATCAGCTCTAAACTGCTGTACAATCCATATTTTCTTACTCATTAAATTATTATACCCTTCCATACTAACTTGTCTATATTTTTTCTGCATAATAAATTAGTGTTGATATTATTATCCATATCCAAACAGGGAGGGATAACAGGCATAGTTTTATAAATAGTATGGGATTCATTCTTCTCCTGTTTCCCATTTAAGGGCGTTATTGCTAAACTCCATTAGTTTTTTTAAGACTTCTTCTTTATCATAAGGAACATCACATTCCATGCAACCTTCTCCAAATGCAATTTCAAATACTTCTTTTATGAAATCTTTATCTGTCATCATTCACCTCTCTGTCTTTTATACTATCTGTTGCCATTTCTTCCAAAGCGAAATTAATTAATTTTAATGTTGTTATATAATCTTTTTCCCACAAATAATTAATTAAATAGTCAATGGTTTTATTTCGTTGTAAATCTTTTACTTCATCATTTATTGTAGTTTGATGTATTAACATAATTTTCCTCTTGTTGTTGTTGTAAAATTTTTAGTTCTTGTTTAGTCCTTTTTACTTCTTGTTTAGAAGTACCTATATGAAAGAATGCCATATAAGGGTTTGCACTGTCGAATCTTTTCAACCATCTTTCTAACTGTTTTATTCTTCTCTGTCGTCTTGTTCCGCCCATACTTCCACCTTAACTGATTCATGGTCATTAGTATTCAA
>MDTG01042073.1_pt1 | contig 10791 bp, 14 predicted proteins | sample 811421 | NCBI WGS metagenome assembly MDTG01 (sample SAMN05326645, study PRJNA326480) | marine metagenome | isolation source: seawater | place: Pacific Ocean: South East | collected 2011
CGAAAACTAGTCAAATAGAAATTAAGTTGCTAATTATATAAATATAATAAAAGAAATTTTTAGTTTAAATTTCTTTTCGAAACTAAACTATGAAATCATCAAAAAAAGTAATTGAAACAGCCAGAAAAGAAATAACAGAAAATATTAATCAAGGAGATTGTGTTTATCTGAAGAATCAAGAAGAACTTTTTCAGGTATTAGGCATCGATAATGCTTATGAAAAATGCTGGGTTAGAGAATGGCCACTGAACCCTAATGGTTCTCCTGTTTTCGAGATACCTATAAAACAAGTAGCTCCAACACACTAAATAGTTAGCCCAAAGAATAATTATTTGAGAAACCAATAAAGATGAAACCAGTAAAAAATATTTTAACAATTTCAAGTCTAATATTGATACTTTCCCAGTTATCATGCGTTAAATATAAAGAAAGAGATAATATTGTTGTTGCCAGTGCTGGAAAGATCGAATCCCTTGATCCCGCTCAAGCAAATACTCTTAGAACCCTACAGATATTAAGTGCACTTGGGGACACTTTGTACACAACAAATAAGTATGGGAATCTTTCTCCAAGCTTAGCAAAAGAGTTACCAATATTAAGCAAGGATGGTTTGTTAATAGATATTCCACTAAGAAAAAATATTTATTTTCACGATGGAAGTTTATTCAATGCAAAAGCAATGGAGTTTAGCCTTAATCGCTTCATGAAGATAGGAACTTTAAATTATCTATTAAATGACAAAATAGAAGAGATTGAAGTAAAAGATGAATTTCTCCTAAGAATAAAATTAAAAAGACCATCTAGTTCTATACAAAGTCTTTTAACATCTGTAAACCTAACACCTGTATCTCCTAAATCATATTCAAATTACAAAAATAAATTCAATAATAAAAGCTTTATAGGGACGGGGCCATACTTTTTAGAAAGTTTCAGCTCAAGTCAACAAAAAATCAAGCCATATAGCAACTATTGGGGGAGAAAAGCTCTAAATAAAGGAATTGACTTTATAAATTACAGCAATTCTAGTACTCTTTTTGGCGCGATAAAAACAAAAGAAGTTGACGTTCTAATATCAAATTCGATTGATGATATGCAGCGTTTCGCATTAAATAATATGGCTGAAAAAGGGTTGCTTAAATCAGGAGAAGGTGATCCAATTGAGATTGGATTTATTACTTTAAAAAGCAACAATCTACCTCTTGGGAATAAAAATATCAGGGAAGCTATTTCATACACTATTGATAGAGAACTAATTAGTCAACAGGTCAGTTTCGGGACAAGGAGACCTTTAAGATCAATAGTCCCTCCTCAATTACACAAAAAAGAATTTTCACCATGGCCCAAATATAATCCTAACCTTGCAAAAACTTTATTAAAAAAAGAAGGCTACTGCGGAAAGAATATTCTTTCCATTCCATTAACTTTTAGATCTAATGTACCTGCAGATAAATTACTTGCTCTTACATGGAAAGATCAAATCAAAAGAGATTTGTCAGATTGTATAAAAATAAGTTTAAATGGCGTGGAATCAACAACAGTTTACAAACAACTATCCAAAGGAGCTTTTGAGGCAGTCATATTAGATTGGACTGGAGCATATCCTGACCCAGAAGCATACTTAACTCCTTTATTCAGTTGTACTAAAATAAATAATAATACTTGCCTTAAGGGAGAAGCTGTTTTCAGTGGTAGTTTCTGGGGTAATAATCAAGTCCAAGAACTATTAGAGAGAAGTGAATCCATAGAGGGTAAAAGTAGATTAAATACTTTAATTAAAGCTGAAGAAATAGCAGCAACAGGAAGTTCCTACTTGCCAGTTTGGCTAGTCAATCCAAAAGCTTGGTCTTTAAAAAATATTAGTCAACCAGAATTTTCAAGCAACGGATTAATCATTCTAAAAAACTTAGAAAGAGAATAATTTTGTCAACTAAAAAGGAACTTTTCAAATATATCCTTTCCAGATTAGCTCTTTTGCCAATTATGCTTTGGATTATTTCAAGCTTGGTTTTTATATTGTTGAGAATCGCACCAGGTGACCCTGTAGATGCAATTCTAGGCACTCGTGCTAATGAATTTGCTAGAGAGAGTCTAAGAATCAAGCTTGGATTAGATAAACCTTTAATTAATCAATACCTTGAATATTTAAATAATTTAATGCATGGGAATTTAGGTATATCACTTAACACACAAGAACCTGTAAAAGTAATTATTTCTAAATCTCTTCCTGCAAGTATAGAATTAGCAATATTTGCAATATTAATAGCATCATTTTTAGGTTATTTAATTGGTTTTTTAGGCGCTATAAAACCAGAGAGCAGAATAGATTTTTTTGGAAGGATTTTTGGTATTAGCACCTATGCTCTTCCTCCATTTTGGGCCGCAATGTTAATTCAAATCATTTTCTCTGTAATGCTAGGTTTGCTACCCATTGGAGGAAGATTGCCACCTGGGATGCCTCCCCCCCCCTCCGTTACTGGTTTTTTAATTTTAGATAGTATTTTAAACAAAAATATTGAGACGTTTGTTAGTTCTTTTATACATTTGATTTTACCTTCCTTCACTCTAGGGATATTATTAAGCGGAATATTTAGCAGGTCCTTAAAATTAAATTTAGAAGAAACTTTAAAGAAAGATTATATTGAGGCTGCCAAAAGTAGAGGCATAAAGATCTCTAGAATATTAGTCAAGCATGCTTTTCCTAATACACTTCTCCCAGTACTTACAATTATTGGATTAACAGTTTCTTCTTTAATTGGCGGAGCACTTTTAATAGAAATAACATTTTCATGGCCAGGAATTGCAATAGGTTTGCAAGAAGCAATAAGCCAAAGGGACTATACCGTTGTGCAAGGAATAGTTGTTGTCATATCGAGTCTAGTTGTTATGATTAGTGTCGGAATAGATATTGCTATTGCATATATTGATCCAAGAGTTAGCTATTGAACTTTAACAAGTTTTTCGATTATAGTCCTGTCTAAAATATGGAATTTAAGATCACCTTTAGTTAAATTAGTTTGAGAAGGAATCGATTTTTTATCTTCTAATTTGTCTAAGAAACTAATTATCTCAAAAGCTAATAAACTTTGAACAGAAAGCGGATGAAAACCAACAATTGATTCTCCTAAATTAAATAAGTCCTTACCTTCAGGCTGACGCATCTGCCCCTCTACCCTTATAGGCGAAAAATGACTAGCCCCCTCAATCAAAAGAACTCTACTCAATGGACTTGAGCTCAAAGAAAGTAACAAACCGAGTTGTTCGCTAGTGGATGGTGTAACCAAATCAAACGTCCCTCCTGTTAGTAAAAGAGGAACATTTATTTGATCATCTGAATTCTCTTGCCATAAAAAACTTCCAAAACTATTCATTCCAACAATCGCTGACAGATTTTCCAATCTTTTTCTATCTGATAAAGGAATATCTATTAGCTGACATTGTAAAAGTGAAGATAAATTAGTAAGAGAAAGATTATCAAGTACCTTCTGACATCTGTTCCCAAGTTGATCGTTTATTTTTGCGCCTGAAGCCAAAAAAGCAGTAAGAGCGCCTAAAGAATGTCCCATCAAGACAACTTTCTCGGATTGAAATTCAATTCTCCCATCCTTTTTTGCCTGAAGGACACTATCTACATCATTAATTCGAACAGGAATCACTTCAGCTCCAGGAAGAGGAAGTCTTCCTTTCATCAAAGCTTCTAATGCTAATGAGTCGCTACCAGGATGATCAATAACAACAACAGGCCAGCCATTATGACTAAGACTTCTTGCCAGCCAATGAAAATGGTTACGATCACCTCCTAAACCTGGCATTAACAATATCCAATTTCTTCTATTTTCCTTTCTAAACGAAGGATTCCACACCTCTAAACTTAGAGGCTCATTTCGATGAGGAACAATTAACGAAATCAATTCATATTCAGTTTCTTTAATCTCAAAAGGGGAAATATTACTTTCTTCTCTCTTCCCGGCGCTCTCATTAACTAAAAACAAGTCAGATATAAGTTTTTGTTGTTTTTGTAATTCACTTCTCCAATTATTAGCAACTTCAATCCAGCCATCCAAGTCAATATGAATTGCTTTAGCAGAAAGTGAATTAAGAAGATCAAAAGTTGTAACCTCATTCTTTTCATTTAAAAGATTTTCCAAAGTATCTAGAACAATTTCACCTGAACTGTCTTCATCCATCAGAATTAGATCACTAACTTCATCAAGTAATTTTCGACCCGACCAACTTCTCAAAATTTGTCTTGCCATACTTTTATCTCTGACCAAAGGAGTATTTAAAAACCTTGCCAAGCCTTCCCTTTCCTTAAAGCCTAGTAAATTGAGCCAGCTGGCTAATTCTGAATTAGTTTCCTCCTCTCCATTACTCCAATCAATCAATTCTTTAATAGATACTGGAACAGACATTCCATCAAAATGAATTTCAAATCTCTCTGCAGCTTCAATTTTTGGATAAATAGAAAGAGGAGCTAATAAGCTTCCAACTGTCCCAAAAACAACTAATTTTTTGATGAATGAATTTGGTCTCAACTTCTATTTTTAGGAATTATTGGGAGAGATTTCCCGTCTCCCTAAGACTCATCATAAAGGCTCGCTTATGGACAGCAATAGGAGCAGGAGGGGTATTGTATTTAAGTCCAATAATTTTCAACAGCTTAGGGTTTTCAGCTGAACAAATCGGGAGCGGTATTGCAATCTCTGCTTTTGCAGGAATAACTACAAGATTTTGGACAGGATATTTACTTGATAAAAGATATAGCTATAGAACAACAATTAAAGTTGCATGTCTAATTGCAATAATGTCTGATTATATTCTTTTCTCTTCGCAAAGTTATTTAGCGTACCTATTAGGTCAGTTTTTATTAGGAGCAGCGGCTGGGATTTATTGGCCTTCGGCAGAATTAGCAGTTCCATTAAACTGTAATAATCAAATCAAATCAAATGAAGGTTATGCAATTGCCAGGAGCGCTGATGCAATTGGTGTCACATTAGGAGTTCTGATAGGAACTATTGGAACATATTTTGAATTACCACGAATAATATACTTAATAGATATTATTTGCATGGTATATATATTCAATGCCCTAATAAGTAAGTCTAAGATATTAAGCAAAAACGAACAATTAAAGGTTCCAATTAATAAAAATAAAACCTACGGAGTTTCAAATAAATTCTCAAATTACAACTGGATTATCAACTTAGCTCCTTTATTATCAATCACTTTATTTGTAACTGGAGTAATGGCTTTATTACAAAGTATTTTACCATTAGACTTAGCAAATGGAGGAATAATAAGACCACCATTAAGAGAAGAATGGGTGGCTTCATTAGTCACATTTAAACTTATTTTAATTTCAATTTTTCAATGGCCAGTAGGTTATATGATAAGGAATAAAGATTCAAATTTTAAATTCAGATCATGCTTAATATCATTACTAATAAGTTTTATTTTGCTATCACTTTCGAATTTCTTAATTAATGGATATTTATTGATACTTATAGCTTTCATACCTCTAACCATTTCTCTATGTATATTCCTCCCATCCGCATCAGATGCAATCATAAGGTCATCACCAATTAAATATCGTGGTTCAGCAATAGCTTTATATTCTCAATGTTTTGGAATTAGTTCTTTAACTGTCCCATGGATAGCTGGAAAAATAATTGATACTTACGATACAGCTTTTCAAGTATGGATAATAATTAGTCTTATCTGTATATTTTTAATACCTATTTGCAAAAGAATTGAATAAATAATATCTAATGTTTAGAATTTATTTATCCTCTATTTATTTCTTCGATTCTTAATTCCCTTAAATATAGAAAGAGAGGCGCAGAGAAGGCAAATGCAATTATAAATGTAGTTAATATTACAACCCATAAATGTCTCATTTTTAATCGATATGATTCGGAAATAATCCAAACAAATACAGCTGATGAACCTATAAAAAGATCTCTAGATAAGGACTGAGACGCTGGATTATTATTAGCCAAATCTATAAATAATTGAATATCAAAAGAAGGTCCATATGTCTTAGCAAATTCAATATTTGCAAGTGTAGGTAAAACAGCTCCTAGTATAGCCAATACCAAATAAACCCATTTCAACCATTTAATCTGATTTATCATAGTAAGATTTTTATTTAATACAAAATAACATATCAGAACTATTAGTTTTATTTTTCTAATTTATTAACAAACAATATTATGCACTTCCAAATTAACTTAACTAACTATATTAGAAATAACATAGTTAATTAAGAATGCAAAATCACGCTCCTAAAGAAATATTTAGATTACCTAAACTGAAATTAGCTGCGATCGGTCATATTGAATGGGTTACTTTCTTAAAAGTTGACAAACTTCCATTGGCTGGTGAAATTTCACATGCAAAAGATTGCTTTGAAGAAGCTGCAGGAGGGACGGCAGTCGCAGCAGTTCAAATGGCAAGATTGATAAATGGTCCTGTTGACTTAATAACATCATTAGGCAAAGACACTTATGGTAAAAAGTGCTACGAAAGCTTGACTAAACTTGGTTTAAATTTGAAGGTGGCTTGGCGCGAAAAGCCAACGAGAAAAGCTATTAGCTTGATTAGTAAAGATGGAGAAAGAGCAATTACAGTTATTGGAGAGAGATTGCAACCTGTCGCATCAGATAATCTTCCTTGGAGTGAAATGAAGAATTATGATGGTGTTTTTATTACTGCTACAGATAAAGAAGGAATAAGACTTGCCCGCGAAGCTAAGTTTGTTGCAGCCACTCCACGTACAGGCGAGACTACTCTATTAAATTCACAAGTTAAACTAAACGCATTAATTGGAAGCGGACTTGATCCTGGTGAGAAAATAAATTTTGAGAAGCTTGTACCTAAGCCAGATATATACATAGCAACTGAAGGGGAAAAAGGCGGAACAATTTATCCAAACAAATATGAATACAAATCAATAAAACCAAGCTCACAAGTAATAGACACCTATGGATGCGGTGACTGCTTTGCAGGAGCAGTCACTACTGCTCTTTCAGCGAAACTGGATTTAGATAAAGCTATTAAGATAGGTGCATATTGCGGAGCTGAATGTTCAACACATTTCGGACCTTATTAAAATGAAACGGAAAGACAGTCAAAAGACATCTAAACATAAGAGTAATTCGATTACTAACACTTTCATAATTTTAATATTTTCAATTTTATCTTTATTATTTGAATCAATAATAATTATAATCAGTGTATTTAAAAAAGGTATATTAAAAAAAGAAGTTCTTTCTCAGAAAACAAATCTGGGTTTCGATTTGATAATCAAAAGAAAATAATTCAAGCCGAGACAAAACATCTCAATCTAATTTTATTACCAACTGGATTTATTTACCAGAACTTGCTTTAATAAAAAAGATTATAATTATTTATAGTGAAATTAATCACAATATTTTTAATAATATTTTTCTTATACCTATTCTTAATCGCAAGAAAGAGGAAAAGGCTTTCTAACAGAAAAAGTTTAATGGAAAGATTTAAGCAAAGGTTCAATAATATAAATGTTCGTAGGGAAAGGATATCTGAGGAATTCACTAACTCTCTTTTACTCGACCCTTATAAGAATATCCCAATAGGAACATGGTATTCCGAAAATGAGCTAAGAGAAAAAGCAGATATTCATCGAGCTAGACTAAGCAAGTTTGGTAAATCAAAAATTAATGGAGAGATGCTTTTTGTAGGGCCAAAAGGTGGAATATACAAAATAAGTAATGATGGCAAAAAAAAATATGTTTAAATCTTAAACACTAAAAAGGACGCAATTAAATAACATCTAAGTTTTGCTAAAATAATATTAATCAATTATCTTTTAATTAAAATTGGATTTATACATAACAGTTTCATTTGGAGAGTTAGAACTTTCTAATTCAATATTTTGGGGTTTAATTGGAATTACTTTATTATTTGTCATCTCATTTATTTTATCAACAATTCCTCTTACCAAAAACATTCAGCACGCAAAAAATGTTTCTTCGAAAAAATAAAATTCAAGCAGCCTCCCTATATTCTGAAAAATCTCTATTAGCCCAATGCCCTCTTTTTAGAGATGAATGAGATATCACTATATGAGTACTATCTTCGATTATAGAATTTAGGTTTCTTTTATCTAAGCGTTGATTTGAATTTTCAGTAGAAGATATACTGGAAATTTTTTCACGATAATTTAAAGCAAGATTTTCAATTGAGAATCCTTTTGCCTTTGAACGATGTGGCCAAAAAAACTTCACGATAGTATTAATATCTTCTCTAACGAAAACCTAAGGCAAATATAATTGCAACAAAATACTGTTTTTACAACAAATCTTCTTGAAATATTCCCAGAGTCTAAGCAGATGGCATTGCTGGTTTATACGAGTCTTTATCTCCTACACACTCAAGACTCTCTCTAGTAGAAACTCCTGTAGTTGGATTAACGCCATCAGCTATTTTGCAAAGATTTCTCTGATCTTCACTATCAAGAATTGCAAAAGTGAAATCAGCCCCATCAATCTGCGCACCAGCAAAGCTGCTACCAGAAGCAATCATATTTATTAATACAGCATTTCTAAGATCAGTTTTCTGAAAATTAACTCTGTCTGAAAGAGTATCAGTAAGATCAATACCGTTAAGATTTGACCCTTTGAGATCTGACAGAGTTAATGTTGTCCCGTGAAGGTCAACATCACTGAAGTCAGCATCCCTTGCTACTGCTCCTGCAATAGAAGACAAATGCAAATCTTCTCCATGAAAGTTAAATCCAGTTATATCTGAACGCACATAGCTTGGGACTTCATCTCCTGCTCCTTTTGTAGCAACATTTGCTCCAGCAAATACTGGATTTACTCCAAATAATATTATTGATAAACTAATAACCAAATTGATTATTTTCGAGATAAGCAGATCAATTTTCATAACTAGAGATGAGGATCCAACTAAATAAAGTAATTATCTCTCTTATTTAAGAGTTTTATTAGCTTTAATAAGACAATTTAATGTACGAGAAAATAAGCCTCTTATTATTCTCATAAAAGAGGTCTGCCTGATAGGAATTCATGTACTACAGGGTTCATCCAATACAAGCCGACAAATAACATCACAAATAAATTAAAAAAAAGTAAGGCTCCACCAAATAAAAAGGTTTGGTCATTTGAAGAATTTGCTTCCGTTGTTTCTTCGACTATCGCCTGAAAATTCTGATTCATTTTGATGAATAACACCAAACCAAGGTACTAGAAAACAAAGATTATTGATGCTCTAACAGGTAAATTCACAGGATCTTTCTATTTATTTAAGATTTTAAAAACTTAAAAAAAAAAGAAATCTAATTAAAAGATGAATTAATCTTTCTAGCTATCTGAAAACTTATCTCCTATCCAAGGATTAATATCTCTTAAAAGACCATTTCACTTATGCCTTTCGTTCAAATCAACACATCTTCCAAAAGTATTCTAGAAAATAATTTACTTCAAAAAGAAATTTCAAAATTGGTTGCCGATCTAACTGGGAAGCCAGAGAATTATGTAATGACAATAATACAAAGTAATTCCCAAATGACATTTGCCGGATCAGATGAACCATGCTGCTTTATCCAGGTTAAATCAATCGGATCACTAAATCCTTCTTCAATGAGCAAGTCATTATGCGGATTTATTTCATCTAAAACAAATATCAAAGCCAATAGGATTTACATTGAATTTACTGATGTCAACGCATCAAACTGGGGATACAATAATTCAACATTTGGATAGTTAAAAATATTTTCATATAATAGAAATGAAAATATCTAAATTAAAATATAAGATGCTAATATATAGGAATATGTAACCAAAAAGCAATAGCCAATTCATTAGAGGAAATCTCTAATTTTTTTTTTAATCTATATATTTCACTTTAAATATAAATATTTAAACAACCTATATTTAAATTTTTATTAATTAGATGGGGATTTTACCTAATCCCATTATTATACAAGCCTACTAAAAAAACAAGAATTATTAATTATCCAACTACTATTTTATAAAGCATTTAATTTCTACATAGCCTCATTTCCATAAGTCAACCCTTATTCAAGTAATAATTACTAGTATTAAAGATTAATTTTTTTCATTTAACTTTTGATCTCATAGGTATAAGGGACAAACTCAATCAGAAAATACTCAATATATCTATTTTCATAAGAGAATTTAACTATTCATAAAAGTCCTAAAATAAATAAATAAAGACTATCTTCGTTGATCAATGTAAATAAACACTTGATAGCATCAAAATAAAGAGCGATCTTAATGATATCTAACTGATCAAACTAATGGGTGCCCTAATTATTTTCATATTCATCTCAGTATTAGTTATTTCAGCATTGCTTTTTTTTAACAAAGGAGAGAAAGCTCAAGAGATCAAAAGCGTCCTCAAAGATATATATGAAAATTTCAAAGAACTATTCTCTAATTTGAAAAAACTTTTTTCAATACTTATAGAGCTAATTCAAGAAAAATCAGATAGAGAAACGACTCAACTAGAAGATGAATCTTCCTCTGATGACCCTTCAGAATCAGCTTCTTCAGCTCAATCGACATCACTGCCTTCTAAAGAATTAGCCCCCCCCTCAGAAGATTCAACAAATGAACCCAACCAGTCGCTATCAGAAATAATCGCTGAGGTTAAGACTCTCTCATCAGAGGTAGAGACTCAGCCTGAAGATTCGAATAATGACTTAAACCAGTCAAAGCCTGAAATAACTCCTGAGACTGAAATCCTCTCATCAGAGCTAGAGGCTCC
>MDTG01124528.1_pt1 | contig 10791 bp, 7 predicted proteins | sample 811421 | NCBI WGS metagenome assembly MDTG01 (sample SAMN05326645, study PRJNA326480) | marine metagenome | isolation source: seawater | place: Pacific Ocean: South East | collected 2011
AAAAGATTTAGTTGAAGTGGTTGTATCTGGTCTAGAACCTATACAAACTAGATATGAAGAAATTCTTAAGTCCGGCGAGGTGGAAAAAGTTCTGAAAGAAGGCGCTAATAGAGCAAACGAAGTATCCAACGAGGTTTTAAACAGAGTTAAGAAAAAGATGGGATTTGTAATGCTTTAAATTTTATAGATAAAAACTCAAGGATATAGATAACTTTCGTTTTAGGTGGGATTTCCCTACGGGAAATGAAATTAAGATAAAAAATCTTCCATTTGATTTGTCAATGGAAGATTTTTTTATAATTCATTCAATTTATTAAATTCACTTCTAAACTTTTTAATAATCTTTTTCTCCATTCTTGAAACAGTCATTTGTGAAACGCCTAGATCTTTTGCAACATCAACCTGGGTCATATTATTAAAAAATCTATCTTTAACTATTTTTGCCTCTACTTCATTAAGCTTTTCCATACATTTATTTAAAAAGTCCATATTTTCAATATCATCAAAATTCTTATCACTTTGACCTATTATATCCTTAAGCTGCACTTCCTTATCGTCACCGTTATTATCATAGCTTACATCAAGGGACTTAGGTGTATATACCTGACTAGCCTCCATGGCTTCCAAAACCTCTTCTTCTGTAACTGCAAGATAATCTGCTATATCCTTCACCTTTGGCACTCTTTGAAGTTCCTGTTGAAGTTTTACTTTAACGTTGTTAACCTTCTTAGACATTTCTTGAATTCTTCTTGGAACCCTTATCGCCCAGCCTTTATCCCTAAAATACTTTTTAATCTCACCTATTATAGTAGGCGTTGCAAAGCTTGAAAACTCAAAACCTCTATCTATATCAAATCTCTCAATTGCATAAATCAAACCTAGGGATGCTACTTGATATATATCCTCATAGTCAATTCCCTTATTTATATATTTTTTTGACAAAATCTCAGGTATATATAAATATCTCTTAATAAGCTCATTTCTAATCTCTATATCCTTTGTTTCTCTATATATCCTAAACAGCTCTTTATGATCATATTTTTCTAGGGATTGTATCTCATACTCTTTTGCGTTATTTGCTGCGCTACTCATATATTATCATCCCCTAACTTTGCGCTTCATCTTCTTCTCTTACATACTTGATCATCTTTATTATGGTTCCATTTCCTGGGGAAGATTTTACCTCTACATCATCCATCAAAGATTTAATTATAAATATTCCGAGTCCGCCTTCCTTTGGATTACATATATCAGGCACAGGGCATTTATCTACATTAAAGCCATTGCCTTCATCTCTTATTTCTATTATAACCTTATCTTCACCAATAGTAAATTCCACACTAAAATTACTGCTCTCTCCACATCCATGGAGTACAGCATTATTACATGCTTCACCTACAGCAACCTTTATATCCTCTATTTCTTCAATATTGAATCCTACTTTATTAGCTACTACTGAAGACGTCATTCTCACTATACTCACATACTCTGGCTTACTAGGCAGCGAAATACAAACGTTTTCATTATTTAAGCCTTCAACCTTATTTTCAAGTTTACCAGTCATCAAAAAACTTCACCTTCCTAACTTTAAATTACTCCATAATAAAAATCTTGTCTAAACCGGTTATTTTAAGAAGCTTAGATATATTTGATTTAGGATTAGTAATGATAATGTTTTTGTCAACATTTTTTAGTCTTTTTAAAATACCTATAAGAACCCCTAGTCCGGTACTATCAATATAGTCAAGTTCCATACAGTTAAGTCTTATATCAGATTCCTTTTCTTGTAATATTTTTATTAAAGTTTCTTTTAAATCATTTGCAGTGTAAATATCTACTTCGCCTATAAGTTCAACATTCCAAAGATCTTTTTCGCTATCAAAACCCTTTTTAATATTTAAAGACACAAAAAAACCTCCTCACAAAAACTATTTTAAATTTACCCATATTTTTTGATGATAAACATTTAATTTCTAAATTCATATTTTGTTTTTCTAAATTATCATAACATAAATTTAAGTTTTATCAAAATTTGTTGGATTATGATGTTTCATGTATAAAATTTTTCCTTTACCTAAATTATTATTACAAAAACTTAACACATTTCGGATATGTTATTACTTTTTTTCTATTTCAAATTTCAAATTTTCCTATTATAATTTAATTACAGTAATTTTCTGAATTGTTTATAAATAGAATTTTTTTTATTTTTTGGGGGGATATCAATGTTAAAACTTTTTCGGAGCTGGAAATTTGTTTTCTTAGCTACTATATTTCTTTTGTATATTCTATATTTTAGTATAACTTATCAAGATGAATTAGCCTTACCATCTGAGGGTTGGAGCAGAAATCTAACTATTTCAGAACTGAATATTAATAATATAAATGATGCTATTCAAAACAATAATATATTTACATTACCAATCCCTAGTGAAAGTAGTTTTATAAACTTCTGGTTTGATTCCAATACAATTCATTATTCATTAATAAGTGATGAAGGGGAAAATGTTTTAAATGATAAACTTGATTTAAATATAGAATCTATCAAAAAAGTTAGAGCAATCTATACTGATGATCTTATAGCTTTATATAGTCTAGAAAATAAAAATCTAAAAAAATATGAGTTTAATTATAAAACAAAAGAAATATTTTTAAAAGAGACCATTGCTACACCTGTTAAAGATTTTGTTATTAATGAAGATTTACTTATCTACTCAGCTAATGATTCTCTTACTATTATTGACACATCTGATAACAGTCAAAAAATTGAAAATGTTAAAGTTGAAAAATTTGAAATCACAAAGGATAGCATATCTAATTTATGCCATATTGTTTTTTCTGAAAAGGACACTCAAGGTAATAGGTTTATTAATTATATAACATATGATCTAAATAGCAAGGAAATAAATTTGAATAGAATCACTCCAGTTGCAAGCTCTACTAATCTAAGTCTAGAGGGTCTTGATATTGGTATAGTCAATAATACTATAAATATTTTAGCTTCAATAAGTGATAAAAAGTTTGGTACCAACAACCTGTATCATATTAGGTTTCCTCAAAATAGTCCTTCAAGTTTTTCAAAAAACTTGATTTCAATTAACAGTGAAGGTCCTAACCCTAGAATATTAAAGGATAAAACAGAAGAATTCTCCTTTATCGCTTCTGTAAATGTCACTAAGGGCAAAGAAAATAAAACAGTTAATTTAGTCAAATTTACTTTAGACTCAAACAGTAATATAACTGATAAACAACTATTATCCAAAGTCGATGCATTATCTCAAAATCCATATTACTTTACCCTAAATAAACATAACTATTTAGTTTGGACAGCTATCCAAGGCAAAAATAAAAGAATCCTCTTCGCAAGTAATAAAGCTGATATAGTTAAGGCCTCTCAAAAACTAGATAATTCCGAAATCTTTGATTTATTTATGGCTACAATCACCAGCTTAATACCATCTTTTATAATCACATTAATGCCAATAGTTAATATCTTTGTCCCAACTATATTTGCTATTTTTATAGTCTCAATAGTAAACCTTAAATGGATTGAAAACTATTCTTTGAAAAGATTTTCTATCATAATAGCAATTCATTCAATTTTAAAAATAATATATTCAAACTCAAGTATTCTTAGTGATAATGAAGTTGTAGACTTCTTGCCAATTTTTTTGAAAAATCCAGTTTCTTTTTACTCTTTACTTATATTAACCACCCTAATCTCTCTATATTGCATTATAGATTATTATAAAAGTAATCGCCAAAGCCTACATATAGTCAAATTGTATTCATTTTATGCCTTTTTCGATCTAACAATCTATTGCTTCTTAACAGTACCTTATATATATTCTTATTTGCTCCTCTCATATAGACTTAATATATTTTAATTAAGAAACTACACTATTTTTATATAAACAGAAATCTTAAATCAATAGGGGGTAACTCTTGGTTACTCTCTATTTCATTTTTAAGGGTATTTTAAGGTTTTATTGCTTATTTTTTGGCAATTTTCTGATATAATATTGCATGATCATGGTTATAAAACTAAATATCGACAATAAGGAGAGTGAAAAACCTTGGAAACAAATGATAAAAGGTTTAATAAAAGCTTAAGTAGAACTTTAACATTAATTTTTATTTTTTCAATTTTATTTGTTGTTGTTTTACTTTCTTCGATCTTTTACTTTCAGACTGAAAAAATATTAGTTTCATCATTGGGAAATAAGGCTCTAGATGTTGCAAAGGCATCTACTGAAAAAGTAAATCCCCAGGATTTAAAAGAATTTATTACTGAAGAAGACATGAAAAAAAAGACTTATAAGAATTTAGGCAGTGATTTAAATCATATCAGAGAAATATCAGGAGCTAAATATATATATATTATGAGGCTTAATGAAAATGGTGAATATGAATATATCATTGAGGGCTCTGATTACAATAGTGATGACCCCACAGTAATAGGCGACGTTGAAAAGGCTTATTCAGGTTTTACAATTGCTATGGAGGGAAAAACCTATGTAGAAGATTCTATTTCAGTTGATGAGTACGGTGCTTTAATATCTGCATATTATCCAATAAAGGATGAAAGCGGTGAAACCATAGCCTTTATTGGTTTAGATTACCAGGTCAACGAGGCCCATGATTCCTTTAAAAAGTTTGAGCGTACCGTTTTATTTCTATCCATCGCTTTAATTCTTTTAGTTATGATATTAGGTTATTTAATTTCAAAAAATGTATCAAGGCCTATAAAACAAGCAGCAAAAATTTCTGAAAAGATAGCAAATTATGACCTAGATAATTTCCATATAGATATAAAAAATAAAGATGAGATTGGACTTCTTGCAAGTTCAATCAACTCGATGGCTGATAATTTGAAGAATATTGTTAATGAAGTTAAAAATAATTCACAGGTACTTACAGAAAGCTCATGTAATCTTAATATCATGACAGATGAGTCAACGACGTCAATTGAAAGTATTACCTCAAGTATAAATGAAATCTCCATGGGTTCTGAAAATACCTCATCAAATATACTTGATTTAAACTCCATAGTTTCTAGTTTCTCTACTACAATGCAGCAAACTGCCGCTAATACTCACAAAGCAAACGAAGTATCAAATGACATGAAGGTATCTGCTTCAAAGGGACAAGATGCCGTAGAAAACATAATTAATAAAATCAATTTAATCAACGAATCAACTGATAGTACTTCAACTGTAGTTGAAGAGCTTAATGCGAAAGTTGAAGGAATAAATAATATAGTTCAAGTTATAAATAGTATTTCAGAACAAACTAATCTATTAGCTTTAAATGCTAATATAGAAGCTGCACGGGCTGGAGATGCTGGTAGAGGCTTTGCAGTTGTAGCTGAAGAGGTTAGAAAACTTGCTGAAGAGACTCAAATTTATTCTAAAGAAATAACATCTATGATAGGTTCTATAACTAGCAACACTCAAAATGCCGTAGTTAGCATGTCTAATGTTAAGTCCATTGTTAATGAAAGCATTGATGCAGCTAATATTTCTAAAGATGTCTTTAATAATTTAATTAATAAAATTAATGAGACTTCCCTGTTGGTTGATGATATTTCAATGGCCTCTGAAGAACAAGCTAACAATACCAATAATATTTTAGAAATGATTAATGAAGTCTCAGCTATCTCTGAACAAACTACTTCAACTTGCCAAAACAGTGCTGCAGCAGCTGAAGAAGCTCTATCTTCCATCGAAGAAATCACTGCTCTTACTGAGAACCTAAATCTTATTGCTGTTTCTTTAAATGATTTAGTTTCTAAGTTTAACTTGTAATATTTATTTAGGCATTTTAAAGACTCTAATACATACGACTATTAATTAGAATAAAAAAGTGAGGTATACTCTTAAGTATTCCTCACTTTTTTTATTCCATATCCATTATAAGATTACTATTCTATATAGAACGTACTTATAAATCTGCATTTTGATTTTCTAAATAGCCAAGGTTTCAAGGATATTCAAGGGATCAAAATGTAAAAGATTTATTGTCATTTCTATATTTACATCTATTATTCTTCTAAATCCTCTATATTTTCCGTCACCTTTGCTATAGAAGCAACGCTATCGTTATCTTTAATCCTCATTAATGTCACACCTCTAGTACTTCTACCAAATCTTGATATTCCATTAACTTCAAGTCTTATCACAGTACCTGATGTGTTTATAATCATTATTTCATCATTATCATTAACTATTTTAGAACCTACAAGTTTTCCTGTCTTTTTGCTAATACTATAGGTTTTGATTCCTTTACCGCCTCTTGATTGTATCCTATACTCATTTAAAGATGTTCTCTTACCATATCCATTTTCACTAACTACTAATAGATCAGTCCCCTCATCCACTAGTCCCATCTCAACAACATAGTCATCTTTATTTAGACTTATAGCTTTAACTCCCCTTGCTGTTCTTCCCATATTTCTTACATCATTCTCATTGAATCTAATTGACATCCCGTCTACGGTTACTAAAATCAATTCTTTCTTACCATCGGTAAGTTTTACGCTTATAAGCTCATCTTCTTCCTTTAGACTAAGTGCAATTAATCCAGCTTTTCTTGATGTATTGAATTGTGGTAGCTCAGATTTTTTAATCATTCCATTTTTTGTAGCCATAACTAAATATCCGTTTTCTGAGAATTCTTTAATTGGAATTATTGCCGTAATCTTTTCCCTAGGTTCTAGATATAAAAGGTTCACAATATTTGTACCCTTAGCTTGTCTCTTGGCCTCAGGAATTTCGTAAGCCTTCAATCTATGTACCTTTCCAAAATTAGTGAAGAAAAGTATATAGTTATGGGTTGATGTAATAAATATGTTTTCAACGAAATCCTCATCCCTCGTTGAAAGACCTGATACACCTTTTCCACCTCTTCTTTGGCTGCTATAAGTAGTGGCAGGTACCCTTTTGATATATCCAAGATGAGTTAATGTTATAAATACATCCTCTTCATCTATTAGATCCTCTATATCTATTTCATCTTCCTTTACAGTTATCTTTGTTCTTCTTTCATCACTGTATTTTTCTTTAATTTCTTCTAGTTCTTCTTTAATAATATTCATAAGAAGTCTTTCATTGGCTAGAATTTCTCTAAGTCTTGTTATAGTCTTAATTAACTCTTCATATTCTGCATCTATCTTATCTCTTTCAAGACCCGTTAGCTTTTGAAGCCTCATATCTAGTATAGCTTGGGATTGAATTTCACTTAAATTAAAGTTCTTCATTAACCCTTCTTTAGCTTCTGCTACGGTCTTAGATCCTCTAATTAAGCTTATAATGGCATCTATATTGTCAAGAGCTATCTTAAGACCCTCTAATATATGTGCCCTTGCTTCGGCCTTTTTAAGGTCATATTGAGTTCTTCTCGTTACGACATCTTTTTGATGCTCTAAGTAATGACTTAACATTTGATGAAGATTTAAAACCTTTGGCTGGCCATTAACAAGTGCAATCATATTTATACTAAAAGTGGTTTGAAGCTGCGAATGCTTATACAATTTATTTAGGACTACATTAGCATTAACATCCTTCTTTAGCTCGATAACAACTCTTATACCAGTTCTATCACTTTCATCTCTCAGGTCAGTTATACCTTCTATCTTCTTGTTTCTTACTAGGTCTGCTATACCTTCTATCATCTTTGATTTATTTACTTGATAAGGAATCTCGTTAACTATTATAGCACTCTTACCCTTACCAATATCTACAATTTCTACTTTAGATCTTACTGTTACCTTACCTCTACCGCTTCTATAGGCCTCTCTTATCGATTCCTTTCCCATTATTATGGCACCCGTAGGGAAGTCTGGACCCTTTACTATATTGATTATATCCTCTTGGTCTGTATCGGGATCATCTATTATTTTAACGGCTGCATCGATAACTTCTTCTAAGTTATGGGGCGGTATGGATGTAGCCATACCTACGGCTATACCGCTGGATCCATTAACAAGTAAATTAGGATATTTACTAGGAAGAACCGAAGGCTCCTTTAGAGTTTCATCAAAGTTTGGTGTAAAATCTACAGTCTCTTTATCTATGTCTCTAAGCATTTCTACTGAGAGCTTAGTAAGCTTTGCTTCTGTATATCTCATGGCCGCGGCACCGTCACCATCGATGGAACCAAAGTTTCCATGTCCATTTACAAGCATATATCTAGTAGAAAAGTCTTGAGCAAGCCTTACCATGGCATTATATATTGAACTATCGCCATGGGGATGGTACTTACCCATGGTATCACCGACGATACGTGCTGATTTTCTATGGGCTTTTTCTGGAGCTAATCCAAGTTCATCCATAGCATACAATATTCTTCTATGAACTGGCTTGAGTCCATCCCTTACGTCAGGAAGGGCTCTACTTACGATTACGCTCATGGCATAGTCTATATAGGATTTTTGCATTTCATCTGAAATATCTATTTCTATAATGCTTTGTTTATTCTCTTCCATCTAACTCCCCCACCTTTATACATCAAGATTACTTACATATTGTGCATTTGACTCTATAAATTCTCTACGAGGTGCAACCTTATCACCCATTAAAGTAGTAAATATCTCGTCGGCCATGATGGCATCATCTATAGTTACTCTAATTATTGTCCTCTGATCAGGATCCATCGTCGTATCCCAAAGCTGATCTGGATTCATTTCTCCAAGACCCTTATATCTTTGTAGTGATATACCTTTTCTTCCTATTTCACTTAATAGTTTCTCTAGCTCTCTATCACTATAAACATAGTGTTCAGCCCTACCCTTTTTAACCTTATATAGTGGTGGCTGAGCTATATATATATATCCTTCTTCTACTAAAGGCCTCATATATCTAAAGAAAAATGTTAGCAGAAGGGTTCTTATATGGGCTCCATCGACATCGGCATCGGTCATGATTACTATCTTATGGTATCTTAATTTAGTTACATCAAATTCGTCTCCTATACCGCAACCAAAGGCTGTAATCATGGCTCTGATTTCATTATAGTTTAATATTTTAACAAGACTTGCCTTTTCAACATTCATTATTTTACCCCTTAATGGTAAAATAGCTTGAATACTTCTATCTCTTCCCTGTTTAGCGGAACCTCCTGCCGAGTCCCCTTCGACTAAAAATACCTCACATTTTGAAGGATCTCTTTCAGAACAGTCTGCAAGCTTACCTGGAAGGGTCATACCATCTAGTGCACCTTTTCTTCTTGTAAGCTCCCTTGCCTTCTTAGCTGCTTCTCTAGCCTTCGCGGACCTAGTACATTTATCCATAATGATCTTAGCATCTGCAGGATTCTCTTCTAAGAATATTGCAATGGTTTCAGATGATATGGACTCTGAAATCCCTCTTATCTCACTATTACCAAGCTTAGTTTTAGTTTGACCTTCAAACTGTGGCTCAGTTAACTTTACTGAAATTATTGCCGTCATACCTTCCCTTATATCTTCACCTTGGAAATTATTATCCTTTTCCTTCAGGAAGCCATTTTTCCTAGCATAATCATTTATTACTCTAGTAAGGGCGCTTTTGAATCCACTTAAATGAGTACCACCTTCATGGGTATTTATATTGTTTGCGAAGGTAAATATGTTTTCAGAGTATGCATCAGTATATTGCAGGGCTATTTCTATAACGGTTCCATCTTTTTCACCTTCGTTATATATAACATTTGGATGTATCTCATTCCTATTTTTATTTAGGTGCTTAACAAATTCCTTAATACCACCTTCGTAGTAAAACTCTGATTTTTTTTCTTGTTCTGCTCTTTTGTCTTCAATAATTATTCTGATACCTTTATTTAAAAATGCCAACTCTCTAAGTCTATGTTCAAGAGTTTCAAACTTAAATATTATATCTTCAAATATTTCCTTGTCAGGCATAAAACTACTTTTAGTTCCAGTGATATCAGAAGTACCTATTACTTCAAGTTCAGTTACAGTCTTACCTCTTTCATACCTTTGTTTGTAAATTTTACCATCTCTATGCACTTCTACTTCAAACCACTCGGATAGAGCATTTACAACAGAAGCACCTACACCATGGAGACCACCGGATACCTTATAGCCTCCGCCGCCAAATTTACCACCAGCATGTAATACTGTATGAATAACCTCCACTGCAGGTTTATTCATTTTTGGGTGTAAATCAACAGGCATTCCTCTTCCGTTATCGGTTACACTAATCGAACCATCTTCGTTAATAGAAATAGTAATATTATTACAGTAACCTGCTAAGGCTTCATCAACACTATTATCAACTATCTCCTCTACTAAGTGATGAAGTCCTCTAGGTCCAGTTGTACCAATGTACATTCCTGGTCTTTTTCTAACAGCTTCGAGACCTTCAAGTACTTGAATCTGCTGGGCATTATATTCTTGAGTAATTTTCTCAGCCATTTGTTTCCCTCCTGACTATGTATATAGACATTTAGTCTTACTTTAATAAATATTAAGACAGAGCATCTGGATCCTTTATGACCGTTCCACTTGATATCTTGAAGATATTTCCTTCCTTTACAAGGGGAATCATAGGCTCTGGTATTTCAGTTATAGTTACAAAGGTTTGAACGTTTTTTAAGCTCTTTATTAAGAAGTTTTGCCTATTTATATCTAATTCAGACATTACGTCATCTAGTAGAAGAATTGGATATTCCCCTACCTCACCCTTGATTATTTCTATTTCAGATAATTTAAGGGAAAGCGCAGCAGTTCTCTGCTGGCCCTGTGAGCCAAATACTCTAATATCCTTCTCATCAATATAAATACCTAAATCA
>MDTG01280991.1_pt1 | contig 10791 bp, 9 predicted proteins | sample 811421 | NCBI WGS metagenome assembly MDTG01 (sample SAMN05326645, study PRJNA326480) | marine metagenome | isolation source: seawater | place: Pacific Ocean: South East | collected 2011
GCGCCAGTGAGCGGGCGTAGCTCAGGGGTAGAGCACAACCTTGCCAAGGTTGGGGTCGGGCGTTCGAATCGCCTCGCCCGCTCCATTTTTCTTTAGAAAATTGAACCGCTTAAGCGGATCGCAAGTTGGCGGATCCTGCTTCCCCGCTCTGTCGGTTGCTCCGGGGAAGCGCGGGGGAAGCACAAATCGGAGTTTCGTGGCGCACTCTGGCGTTTGCATTGCGACACACTGAACCTCCCGATTCCAAGGTGCAAGGATTGGTTTGGCGTGTGTCCAGCTTGGAGTGCGATCAGTGAAGGTGTCCAATCTGATTGCCCAATTCGCTTGTAATTTGAAGCGGCGGAATTGGGGCCGTTTCCGGAATGTCGGCTGTGAAGCTCCGGACAGGGCAAAGCTGACGGTCCGTTGGGTTTCTGCCTCGGCCAGTAGCCTCTCTTATTTTACACCAGACATGCCCCGCCACATTGCCGGCAAAATTCGCCGGTCATTTGTGCGGCGTCGATGCGATTTACACGGATGCCCTTCTGCAATATCCAGCAGTATATGAGCAAACGCGACCCTAACCTTGTCACTTCCGGCCTATCGGGTAGCCAATCGAAAGATGGGGTTTCTGTCGAGGTGAACATTTTTCGTCTGGAGGACGAAGGTCAATGGACCCTCGAAGTCGTCAATGAGAAGGGTACCTCGATCGTTTGGGATGACCAGTTCGCAGATGATGACGCGGCATTCAGGGCGTTCGAGCAGGTAGTCGCTGATGAAGGTATGGCGACCTTTCTTGATAGCGCCAATGTCATCCCATTTCCCGGCCAGTGAAAGTGACCAGAATTCCCGTGAACCAATCCGACGTATGAATCGTCTGACCGGCTTGGTTTCGGGCGCCGGTAGTTTAGCTGCCATATCGTGGCGAGTTCGGGGCCGTTTCCGGACAGTCTGCTATCTAGCGCCGGACCCGGTCAAGCGGACGTTCGGCTTACGACGCCAATTCAGCCATTCACCCGGAGGGAACCTCTAAATGAAAGCGGACCGGCAGATTACTACCCTGTTCCGATGCTCTCTTCTTCATTCTAGCGCCCGCCCACGAGCTGATGCTTCCGGAGGCGGCGCCGGTGGAATTGGAAACGGGGGAGCTGGCGATGGCGGACCCGGCGGTCCGATTCCGCTAATAAAAGCAGGAGCCGCCCCACATTCCACAGCTACAGGGTCGTCCCGAAGCGATTTAACTGCGTCACTCTTCTCATCGAATCCGCTGACAGCCCACTCATGAGTAAATAAGGCTCGCATAGGCTCTACTGAATACAGTTGACCCTCGGGCATGATCGGAAGGAAGCGACGACCGTCAGTTAGAGTGAAAATGACGCAACCACCTTCATGAGAGAAGCGGCCATCGGTCAGGGTGCCGTCGAAACTGTTCGGTTTGGCCCATTCGTAAGCAACTCTGCCTTGAGCGTCCTTTTGCAAGCCGCCCTCGCTGCATCCGTACAAAACGAGAAGCCCCGCTGCTGGCCAGCTTAACTTTCGAATCCGCTTGAACATGCAACCGCTTTGATGTTCCTTTACGCGCATGACAAGAGTTTAGGTACACGTCAGCAATCCACCCCGTTTCTGACCTAGCTGCCGAGCGTGCCGCGTCCCAAAAGCTGCCTGCCAGCTAACGACGCCTGTGTGGACGGCTCTCCGTTGGCAAGGGATAATTTGAACTGAGCTTAGCTTGTTGAGGCGCCCATGTGTCCGGCCTTTGAGCGCGGTTTACATGACCGCTGGCCTTGATGCCTTTCGCGCGGGGCGAGGTCCCTATCAATTGCACGCACTCGAAGTGCTGGCGTCGAACGGGTTTTCCTGCTCCGGCGGTTTTCAACCGGCTTGTTGCGTCAGTTCACTCATGCCCTTTCCAACTTCGTTAGCGCCTTCAGGCGCGTGTCTCAGGCTGCCGGCACCTCGCGGTAAGGCTCGCCCGAAGCCAACATGGCCCAGATGATCCGGGCATTCTTGTTCGCCAGTGCCACGGCGGCCACCCGGGGCTTCTTGCGCTCAAGCAGCTGCGCGATCCACGGCCGCTTCGTGCTATTGCGCTGCGCATAGCGGACTACCGCCGTGGCACCCACGACAAGCAGTTCGCGCAAGTAGCCATTTCCGGCCTTGGTGATACTGCCAAGCTTCTCCTTGCCGCCGCTCGAGTTCTGCCGCGGGGTTAACCCGACCCAGGCCGACAGGCTCCGGCCGCTGGAGAAGATGGCCGGGTCCGGGACCGAGGCCACGATCGCGCTGGCCAGCAGCGGCCCGACTCCGGGTATCTTCATCAACCTGCACCCTGCCTCGCTCCTGCGTGCGTCGGCGAGAATCCGCCGGTCGTTGTCGAGGATCTGCTCCTTCACCATCTCCAACTGGCTGGCGAGCACCGCGAGGCTTACACGCGCCTCGCCGGGCAGACGGTTGTCAGTATCATCGGCTATCACCGCGAGCAGGCGCTCGAGGCCGATCCTTCCAACAGGCGCGGTGATCCCGAACTCGGCCAGATGGGCGCGCAAGGCGTTGGTGATCTGCGTGCGCTGGCGGGTCAGTATCTTCCTCACCCGGTGCAGCATCATCACCGCCTGCTGATCAGGCGTCTTCACGCCGACAAAGCGCATCGTGGGCCGCGTAACTGCCTCGCAGATCGCTTCTGCATCGGCCGCATCGTTCTTGCCGCGCTTGACATAGGGCTTCACATATTGCGGCGGCATCAACTTCACCTCGTGGCCAAGTTCCATCAGCTGCCTGGCCCAGTGATGCGAGGATGCGCACGCCTCCATGCCGACCAGACACGGCGGCAGCTTCTCGAACAGCTTCAGAAACTGCCCTCGCGAAACCCGGCGCTGCAAGACCACCGCTCCACTCTCATCGATCCCGTGAACCTGGAAAACCGACTTGGCCAGATCCACTCCAACAACCGCAACTGTCTCCATCTCTGCTCTCCTTTCCGACTCACTGGAGGGAAATTATCCCCCGAGGATGGAAAGCCGTCCACGTCATCAATTGCGGGCGTTCAACCTCCGAAAGCGAACCTGCAAAGCGACCGCCGGCCGGTCGATGGACAGTAAGTGACCAAAATTTGGCCGTGGAACAAATACTTGATCCGACCCTTTTGTTTTCATGGTCAGAACAGCCGCTCAAATATTATTTGTCTTGCTGGTTGCCGGATGTTCCGGCGCTGCGGAGCGGCAAGCGCCGAATGTCGCGCCGGAATCCGAAAGTTTCGCCAATTTGGTAATCGGGGGAAGTAACTCGCAGCCTGCTCCGGAAGCAATCTCAAAAGGAAAATTCCTGGTCGATCAGGAATGCCTCCTGTTTTCTGTAACCGGCGGCAAAAGGTACAATCCGATAATCGCCGGTGAAGCATCCGTAGATCGTACTTCGACCGGGGCGGATATCGTCATTCGGGGCAGAGACGTCGCGATTGGCGAGGAGATCGTTGTCGTCGGTGGCGGTTCGGGAGATGTGCCCAACCTGTCTTCCGCGCAGCGCGAGTGTTCCGATTCAGTTTTTATTATCGGAGAGATAATCGATTTATAAGCAGCCAAGTCCGATTGAATGTGACTGCTTCGTTGAATAGCCTTCTAAAGCCGGAAAGTCCGTTTTCCACCCCGTTCTTGCCATCTCGGCCCGGCGGAATGATCACCAAATCCGGACCTTCCGTTGCCGACGCCGAGGACATAGGCTTCTAAGTCTGTTCGAAGCGAATGGATTCGCTGCGCCCGGCAGGAATTTTCCGACTGCTCAAGGGGTTGCGGGCCTCTCGCCAATTGGTCAATCACTAACCATGAAAAAGCGTCGCTACCTACAACTCGCCCGGATCATGGTGCTTTCGAGTCTTCTGTCCGCGTTTTCAGCTGGGGCGGCCCCACCCCCACCGGCCCGAACGCCACCTGCGCTCGAAGACCCAGTGGAAGGCTACGATATGCGTGGACCTTATCAGCTTTGGCTATACTGGGTGGAGAGTAAGAAGGGACCGGTCACAGAAGCTTTGCTTTCCGAGCCCGAAACGCTTGACGGGCTGCAACACTATGGCCGGTTGCTGCGCTTTACGAAGAGTGGCGATTTTGGTCACTACATGACAGGCGAAATCAGAGTCTACTGCCAGCCTACGCCGGGCGCACGGTTCACCCCAATCCCAGACACCTGCATATACATTTTGCGGCGCGCATTCGTGCCGCTTCGTGCCGCGAGTTATGGCGAAGAAGATTCCTCAAATCCTTTGTCAGAATGGACCGTCGCCAATTTCGATGCTCAGGCGCTCGCCCGTCACTTCCGTGGAATAGGGCTTCCACCTGACTCGAACTGGTGGACAACCGATCGGGAGAATATGTTTGCCAAAGCGCCCTCACCCCGAGCCGTGCTCACTGAGAACGCAAAGATGATCCGCATCGACTCGAATGAATGCGCGCCGATGGAAACGGCCATCAAGGCGCTCGAAGGGGAGCCTTTTGGCGCTACCATCGACTTTGTAACAATCGGCAATGATGAGGAGTTGCGTCCGCCGCCGCCGCATTCCGTTATAACCGTTTACACAATCCATCTTCGTGGTGAGGGCGGCGCTTACACCGTCGAAGGATGGGGTGGGCCGGTCTCGCGAATAGCGAACCGGATTCTTCAAGAGGCTGACGACTGTGAGCGGGTTGAGCGGAACGCAAACTGAAGCAAAAGTCCTAGAGTGCAGCTTTGAATCTGGCCCACGCTAGACGGCAGGAAACCACCCCGTTCTTGCCAATTTTGCCAGGTGCGGTGCTCACCAAAAGCAGTCTGGTAACGAATGACAATGTTGCTGCCATCGGCCTCCGTGTGCAATTCTCGGACTTGGAGGTAGGTCGATGATACGCATGGACGACAAGGAGCATCCGGTGCCGGAGCTTTGGCGTTCCAAGTTCGAGGAGATCGCTGCTGCCTTGGCCGCGGGCGACTTCCAAATCTGCAATTCGCCTGTCGATGGTTTGGAGCCGGTCGATCTCGAAACGGCTAACCACGTGATCGGGAACATTGTCGCTTATGGCGATCCGCTGACATTACTTGACGACGCGACTTGGAACCAGTCGGTCTATCGCTGGATGGGCGATTGCTGGCAGGTGCTGGTGGATCTCTCAACGATAGATGAGCCGGTCAGCGACCTCACTCTTCATGCGACCGTATATGAGGCAGATTGCTCGCGTTTAAAGATCGAGTCCGTTCATGTTCCTTGAGGTGTGCGACCCCGGCAGCAATCCACCCCTTTCTCGCCGCTAAGACCAAGTGTGGTTCGTGCCAGAAGCGGACCAGCAGATAGCGACGCCATTTCGGGTATTTGACCGCAGGCGGGCTAGCCCTAACGAGCTAGGCTTTCTGCAATGAGCCTTAGGCCTGCGGCACCTTCAACTTGATGTTGAGGGCGGGCAAGAGGGAGCGAGCAGATCCAGCCATGCCTGGTCAATCACCAACGAAACTCAGCCAAGATTGCGGTACTGTCCTGCCAGCCTTTTCGGCAGCGAGAATTGCGCATCTCATCATCGCTGCGGCGGCAAGATCGCCGCTGGCTCTCTGCAGGATAGCAAGATTGGCAAGTGCCTGATGATCGGACGGATCAACGCGGATCGCTTCATTCAGATATTCCAGCGCTGCCGCGCGATCCCCGGTCTTAGATGCAAGAGACGACAGGCTGCGCAGCGCATTGCCGGTTTCGGATGTAGATAGCGCACCGGACGCCACAAGCAGTTCAAGAGCCTCGATTCGTGCCAAGGTGTCACCCGAGCTTCGTGCGGAAAGAAACAGAACTTCCGATGCTGCACGCCGTTCGGCAGAGCTGAATTCGGCATTGCCAGCCACCGGGACCAGCATGCCGCGCACGAGCAGCCAGTCTTCGTTTTCGGATGCTTCCTTCGCGGCGAGCAGGATACATGCGACGCTTTTGCCGATACGCTCGTCCGCGGCCACACATTCCGTTCGTTTGACGATCCGGGTATATTTTCCCGCCGGGTCCATTCCGCTGCCGGGGGTTAACCCTCTTATGCCGGTCGAGGTAGCAATGGGTCCATCTTCGAAAATCGGCTTTCTCGGAATGCGCGATCCCACTATCACCCGCCGCTCTTTCTCTTGTTCGCCGATAACCACAATTGGCAGCGGCTGAACCTCAACCTCGGAACTCGGAGATTGGGGCTTTTGGTGAGTGGATGTTTCTTGGGCGGATACCGGAAAAGCTGCTGCTGCGAAAATTAGTGCGCTGGAGAAAATGGCGTTGTACCGCATCCGTATGGCATCCTTTTTACTTCCCAAGGAAGGCTAGAGGTTCATCTGGGTTAGCCTGTCATGCTTCGGTTCTTTTCGGGCTGTAGCGTGGATAAGCAGCGCGAAGCGTCTTGCCCTGGGCGTAGCTGAAAACGAATAGGATCAGCACCATGGCAACGACGAAATCGGCAAACGTGCTGTAGAAAAGCCATACGTCCGTTGACGCATACTGCGCGACGAGGAAGTTCAGACCCGCCATGATGATGCCAAGCAAGCCCATGCCAACCCCAAGACGCGCCGCATCAATTCCACGATAGGGGAGATAGCGCATGAGCCTGACTGACAGGCGGTTGCCGCCCGCCAGTCCGTCGAAAAGAAACAACGCCGCGCTGATGAGGCCCACTACGGATGAACGGTACTTTACGGCCTCGTCGGATTGAAACGCTAATGCCAAGATGGCTGATAGCAGCAGCAGCATGATCCCGAACATGGCTAGCCCACCAAGCAAATCGATTTTGGTCATGCGCTGAACCACCAGCAAGACCATTCCGACGACGGCCCCGATCACGGCTGCAGTCGTTAGATCGGTGAGCTTCGCTAGGATAAAGAACAGCAAGCCGAGTAGAAGGTCGACAACCAATGGAACCCAGTTTCTCTTCAAGACACCGAAGTCGACACCACCCGATCCGCTCGCGTCGCCCAAGCCATCCTTGAGGCCTTTTGACATGGCTTGACCCAATGTTGCGCCTTCCATGGACACAGCTGCCTTTCGATACTTCTCCGGATAGGCGATCGTCCGACTGGGGTGGCTTTCGTGAACCAGTTCGCCGTCATGAAACACCGCGATTCCTGTGTTCAACGAACTGATATAGCCGGCCTCGACGTCAACATTGGAGCCATCAGGCAGCGTGGCGGAAAGCCAATGGTTGCGCACAGAATCCGGACCGAAAGCTGGCGTCACATCTGAACCTACAAGCTGATTGCCAAAATGCAGATCAGAAAATAATCCGTTAGTGCGCGAGCGCAGCGTTACTTGGCAATCTTTATCGCCGATCTGGAAACGACGACGATAGCGCCAAATGGTAACACCGCTCAATTTTATCATCTCCGTTTTCTAATCGGCTAATACCTATCGGCTCGCTTCGTGTACTCTTACCAATCAATAGAACTGGTCAGCTAACAATCCACCCCAGACTTGTCGTCAATACGGAGCGTGGCTTGCGGCAAAAACTGGCTGGAAATTACCGAAGCCTTACCCGATATTAGCCGCGAAGCGTCTCCACGTTTCAGTCCACCGAAGACGAGGCGTCGCTCTGTCCTTTTGGCACCACCCGAATTTCGACGAGGTCTTCGTCGTTGAGGTAAGTTCGGGCTACCGCCTGGATATCGGTCGGCGCGATTGCGTCGAGAATTTCACTACGCCTCCTGCGGCGATCCAGCAGCTCCGGATCGCTCTGGGCCGTTGTCACAAGCCCCACCCAACCTGAGTTCTGGCTCTCTGAGCGCTCGAAGCCCTCCCGTATCGGGTTACGCGCCCGGTCGAGAAGATCTGAGCTGATCGGCTGCTCGACCATTTCCTGTGCAATCTCCCGCATCACCTGCGAGACATCGTCCATGGCTTCTGGCGAAACGGTCGCGAATGCGGTCAGATGACCGAATTCGTCGTAGGTTCGCTGCGAGTAGCTGAAAGCCTGAGGTGAATAGGTAGCGCCCAGCTCTTCGCGAAGCTTCTCGGTAAGGCGCAGGCCGATGGCCGCAGCAAGCAAGTCGCGGGTGAGATCGTCTTGCAGGTCCTCGCCATCGTCTGTCTTCCAGCTCAGCGAAAGTACTCCTTGGTCGGCTTGCCCCTCATGAGTCAGTATCACGGGTTCGATATGCTCAGCGAACGAAACCGGCGGCGTCGCCGATTGATTCTCGCGACGGACTTCGCGCGCGGGCAAGCTGCCGAGCGATGCGCCGACAGCTTCGATCGCTGCATCCTGATCGAAATCTCCAACCAGTCCCAGAGTTAGCGGTCCTTCGATAAGTTGCGGAGCAACTACCTCACGCAAGTCGTCGAGTGAAACTTCTGCGAGCTGCCCGACATCCGCCATGCCCAGCCGTGCATCGTTGCCGGCCAGAATGGCATTGAACCCGCTGCCAAATAGCTGAGTGGGATCGGCACGGATGTTTCCGATCAGGACCGGGGCGACGCCCGCGAGTTGGGCCTGCGTTTCGGGGCGCCAGGCGGTTGCAGTGAGGCGGGCGGCGAGAAGATCGAGCTGGGTATCCAGATCGGTAGATGTTGTCGTACCTGACGAGACCAGCGCTCCATTCGACCCGGCGAGCGCGAGGGAAACTTGCTTGCCGGCAAGCGCGCGGCGAAGGTCATCGGGAGCATGCGCCTCGAGCCCGTCAGTGCTTATTGCCAGCGGAAGTAATTCCTGAAGTCCGGCTTGGTCCTGCGGAAAGTCGCTTAAACCGGACCCGACATGCATCGAAAAAGCAATCTTGCCGGGTTCGAAATCGGTGGTCTTGAGGTTAAGCTGCAGGCCGTTGGCGAACCGCACTGTGCGGATGCCGAGATCAGCAATGGTATCGTCGAAAACGACTGCTCCCGGCGTACCCCAGTCATCATAGGCGAATTCTATCGCGTTGGCTTCTGCAGGCGGCGCGACAGCCATCGCTGCACTGCCCTCGAGGGCGGCTGCTATAGTCGTCACGCCGCCTTCGATCGGTTGCTTTGTGGAAACATGGATCAGGGTTGGGCCATCCGCCCACGCCTGCTTGAATGCTTCGCTCACGGTCTCGGCAGTAATACCGGGTTCGATCGCGCGATAGAATGCTAGGTCGGCTTCCGGCGAGGTGGGAACCGTTTCGCTCAGGCTGGCGGCCACTAGACCTTCGGCAAGGGCTGCGCTTGATCGACCGTCAGCCTGTGCCACCGCGTTGCTGAGCGCAGTCTCGATATTGGCCTTCGCCTCCTCGATTTCGGCACTCGCGAAACCGTATTGACGGGCGCGACGCAATTCCTGCTCGGCGAGTGCCAGAGTTTCACGCCATTGGCCATCCTTCGCAACTACCAAGAGTCCGTAAGATTCGGCGCTGCGGAATACCGGCTGCTCAGCGACCTGTCCTCCAAGCGTGGGGGAATCCGCTGCGCGGGATAGCTCGTTGATCCGGTTGGTGAGAGCTGCGGCGGCAATGGCGCGAAGTACTTCTCCGCGCTGCGCAGGCACCGTATTCACCGTCGGCTCCCAGTCGGAAAACCGCTGGATTTCGATAATCTCAGGAATCGATGGATCGACGAAATTCGAAAATGCTGGCTGGTCCGGACCGGCAATGGGACCATCGTATAACGCCCGGGCCTCACCATCGGCTTCCCAGTCTGAGAACTCCGTGACGATCTTCCGCTCCATTTCCGCGACATCGAAATCGCCCACCATCACCAGTGTAGAGCGTTCAGGGCGGTAGTAAGCATCGTAGAATGCACGCAGATCGGTCGCTGAGATGTTTCGGATGCGTTCGACATCGGCAGTGATCCGATCCCCAAGCCTAGACTCTGGAAGCGCGGCACCGAAATAGTCCGCGGCTCGCCGTCGCTGCGGGTTGTTGCGGACCTGTGCCTCGCTCAGGATGATACCGCGCTCACGTTCGACCGCCTGTGGAGCGAATGTCAGTTCGCCCGCTATTTCACGGATGACCATCAGGGCAGTATCGACCGTCTCGTCCTGAAGGTTGGGCAGGGCCAGCTTGTATGTCGTGTAGTCAAGCGAGGTCTCGGCATTGGTGTCGGCACCGAAGGCGAGGCCGATCCGCTCAAGTATAGGTAACAGGTCGCCTTCTGGAATATTAGTCGAGCCGTTGAAGGCCATATGCTCTACGAAGTGCGCAGCCCCATTCTCCTCCGTCGTCTCTTCCCGACTCCCAACTTCCACATTGAAACGGATAGCCGCTTCGCCGGGAGGCATCGCATTGCGCTGCAGCGCGTAGCGCATCCCGTTGGGAAGAGCGCCGAAGACGACCTCCGGATCGGCCGCGAAGTCTTTGCTTTCGATGTCCCATCCGGGCACGCCACCCTTAGCTTGCTGCGTTCTTGTAATGCTCGACGAGGTTTCGCCTTCCTGCGCAGCCGTGGGAGAGACGAGAGTGAACGAGAGGCATGCCGCCATCGCGAGTATAGAGGCAGACCGGAGTGGGTTCGAAAGGCGGGGCATGATGTTCCTTCGATCAAAGTTTCGGATTTCTAAGGCCTTAGCTTGATCCTCGAGCGATTTGCAAACGGTCCGGCAAGATGGACCATGCCACAAACCCCGAAGTCGTTGCCTGTTGAAGTTTGAAAATGGAAAAGCAGACGTCCGGTTTTGGGGTGTTAGAAACCTTGCCCTTATGTCCGGAATGGAGGCGCGTAGCTGCCATAGCCAGAGAGCCTAGGATCGCTGCGAAAGCGCAATCACCAATCTGGCGGCCAGCGCTTCTTCTGCGTTTGCACGCCGCGCTTTGATCTTCGAGACCAGCTGACGTTTGGAATGATCTGGCATGCTCACGATTGCGGCAAGCACCACAGCTTTCAGCAAGTCAGGA
>MDTG01283744.1_pt1 | contig 10791 bp, 8 predicted proteins | sample 811421 | NCBI WGS metagenome assembly MDTG01 (sample SAMN05326645, study PRJNA326480) | marine metagenome | isolation source: seawater | place: Pacific Ocean: South East | collected 2011
CTACTCCAGTTTGGTCGCCAAGGGGCGATATTATTGCCTTTACTAAGTTTTTAAATGGAGAGTTTTACATCGGAGTTATGTATACTGATGGTAAAGGTGAAAGAGTGGTGTATAAATCATATTTAGTTGAGGGCCCAACTTGGTCGCCAAATGGAAGAGTATTAGCGTTCTACAGTCAATTTAAAAAATCCAAAAATGATATTTCGTCTCCCAAAATTAAAATAATTGATCTTACTGGAAATAATCTTAGGGAATTAATTACTCCTTCAGATGCTTCAGACCCTGCTTGGTCTGGACTTTTACCGTGAGCTAAACTTACTTTGTGTTGTATAATTTATTGACTTTGTAATAACTTAGGGGTAAAAAAAAACAAAGTAAACTTATTAAGGAATTTCTAATGAAAAAAAATTACATTTTACTAGTGACTGGATTATTTATCTTAGCTGGTTGTGAAACCACCGGATCAGGATCAGGTGATGCTACTTTAAATAATACTGCAACAACTGATTCTAGCAGCCTCCAAAATTATTTACAGCGCGAAATCGGAGATAGAGTCTTTTTTGATACTGATAAACATAATGTAAGCGCTGCATCAGCCCGAACACTTGAATCTCAAGCAAATTGGTTAAATAGCACTCCAGGGTTTAATATAAGATTAGAAGGACATTGTGATGAAAGAGGTACCAGAGAGTACAACTTAGCTTTAGGAGAAAGAAGGGCTAATTCTGTCAAAGACTTTCTAGTTTCTTTTGGTGTTGATGCTTCTAGAATTGAAACTAGAAGTTTTGGTAAAGAGAGACCGGCCGCTGAAGGGAGTACCGCAGAGGCTTGGGCTGAAAACCGAAGAGTTGTAACAATAATCAGTGAATAATATTTTTTTTTTAAAGGGTCGTAATTTTTATACGATCCTTTTGAAACAAATTTTTTGGACTAAGACAAATTTTTTTATTTTTTTATTCACACTGAATTTTTACTCTTTAAATTCTCAAAACTTGGACTCCGACGAATTTCTAGATAGGCTAGATAGATTAGAAAGAAATATTCAGGATCTTCAAAAAGGAAACTTTGTCGAATTCGAAGACAATCTAACATCAGGTTATATATCTAGAAATGAATCTAGACTTGATCAAATTGAAACTGACAGCAAAAATAACTTCGGAAAGAACGAAGAACTAGAAAATAAAATACAGATACTTGAAGATAAGATTAATTTGATTAATACTGATTTGGATATCAGATTATCTGATATAGATGAGAAACTTAACAAATTACTTAATGGTGTTTCAGAAATCGCAACTAAAAAAATAAACGATCAAGAAGATCAAAAAGAAATTAGCAAAAATCAAACATACCAAAACCTTGAGTCTGAGGAAGAAAAAAAAGCAAGTGCTGAACAAAATAAATTAAGTGAATTTAATAAATCACCAAAGGAAAAATATTCCAATGCCATCGATCTATTATGGCGTAATAAATATGATGATGCGCTAAGTGAGCTAAAAGCTTTAAAATTAATGAATCCTGAAGACTTAATGCCTAATATTCAATATTGGCTAGGCGAGGTATATTATGCAAAAAAAGATTTTAATCAGGCTGTACTTGAATTTGGTGAGGGTTTAAAGAACTTCCCTGATTCTATTAAAGGGCCGGACAACATGCTTAAATTGGGTTTATCATTTTCAAATCTAAATAAAAATAAAGAGGCTTGTGATGTATTTTTAGAGTTATTATCAAAATATCCAAAAGGGGCAGCTAACGTTATTGATAGAGCTAATAAAGAGAGAGAAAAATTAAACTGTACCGAAGAGTGATTGATGAACTAAACCCCATATTACTTGATGAATTTGAAATAGAATTAAATAAAATTGCTAAATTTGAGAATAAGCCTGAAATTGGTTTGGCTCTTTCTGGAGGTAGTGATAGTTTGGCATTGATGTACCTAGCCAAACAATGGGTGGAAAAAAGAAATGGAAAACTTGTAGCTTTTACTGTTGACCATAATCTCAGAAATGATTCCTCGAAATCTGCAATTGAAGTCCAATCAAAAGCCAGTAAAGAAGGTATTTTATGCAAGATTTTAAAATGGGATCATGAGCAGTTATCATCAAAAATTATGACTTTGGCAAGAATTAATCGTTATAATCTTATATTTAATGAATGCCGAAAAATGCGAATTTTTCATCTTTTGGTAGCACATCATTTAGATGATAATTTAGAAACTTATTATATGAGATCTTTAAGAGGTTCTAATTTGATCGGTTTATCTTCAATACCAGCGATAAGAGAAACAGTGGGTTTGAGAATAATAAGACCTTTACTAAATTTTGAAAAAAAAAGATTAATGGATACTTGCTCATATCTTAACATTAAACTAGTTCAAGACCCAAATAATTATAATTTTAGATATGAAAGGGTTAGGGTAAGAAACTATTTTGAAAAAAAAAAAATTTCTTTTCGGAACGAGATAAGAAAGAAAATTGATTATGAGAAAAAAAATAGAAAAGAAATCGAAAATAAATTATCATTATTTTTTATAAAAAAATTATCTTTTTTTCCCTGGGGTGTTTTTAAAATTTACAGGAGGGATATGTTAAGATTGAGTGAAGAATTAATGATAATTGCATTAAAAAAAATTCTATCTACTAATTCAGGTAAATTTTATCCACCAAAAAAAAAGTCTGTCGAAAATATTCTGCAACTGATCAGCTCTAAAAACAACCAGACTGTAACACTTCACTCCTCAATTATAAAAATTGAAAATGAGGTTGTGTATATTTTTAGAGAGAGTCAACAAACTCACATAAATATGAATTTAGGATTGGTATGTAGAAAAAATGAAAATGGTTTTTGGGATAATAGATTTTCCATTTTATCAACTAAAGGCAACTTACACTGTAGTTGCATTAATGAAAAAAATTGGTCTGAATTAAAAATGTTTTGCGATACTAACAGTAAAAAAATTCCATTCGAAATAATAAAATCTTTGCCTGTGATGAAAATTAAAAAAAAAACTCTCGTTCCATTTCTGTCAAAATTAGAAGAATTTAATAAGATGGGAATAAGAATTTATTTTGATTCAAGGGTTGAACTTGTGAACAATAATTTTTAATTATAATTATTGTGTTCGTAAAATAATTAATTATATATAGTAAAAGGAAAATTAATTGAATAATACTTTAAGAAATATAGCAGTTTGGGCTTTAATAGGTTTTGTACTATTTTTAGCTGTTGACTTTTTTCAAAATAACGAAAGACAGAAAAGAGATATCAACATCTCTTACTCACAATTTTTAAGTGAAGTTCAAAAAGGTCAGGTTGCTTCAGTAAAAATCAAAGGTAATACAATATTTGGAACTTATTCTAATGGTTCTTCATTTTCTACTTTCACTCCCGGTGACTTGAACATGATTAGTAAATTAGAAAAAAATAATGTAGAAATAATTGCAATACCCCCTGAAGGTAATTCCCCAACATTATTAGATGTTTTAATATCATGGTTTCCGATGCTGTTGCTTATCGGAGTTTGGATTTTCTTTATGAGACAGATGCAGTCTGGTAGCGGAAGAGCAATGGGTTTCGGTAAATCTAGAGCAAAACTGTTAAATGAAAAAAAGGGAAGGGTTACTTTTGCAGACGTTGCTGGAATTGATGAAGCAAAAGCAGAACTTGAAGAAATTGTTGAGTTTTTAAAAGATCCTTCAAAGTTTCAAAAATTAGGTGGAAAAATTCCAAAAGGTGCTCTATTAATTGGACCACCTGGTACCGGTAAAACACTTCTTGCAAGAGCAATAGCTGGAGAAGCTAATGTTCCGTTTTTTACTATATCTGGATCAGATTTTGTAGAAATGTTTGTTGGTGTTGGTGCAAGCAGAGTTAGGGACATGTTTGAACAAGGCAAAAAAAGTGCTCCTTGTATTATATTTATTGATGAAATAGACGCTGTTGGACGACACCGAGGCGCTGGTTTAGGTGGCGGAAACGACGAAAGAGAACAGACTCTTAACCAGTTGTTAGTCGAAATGGACGGTTTTGATGCCGCTGAAGGAGTGATTTTAATCGCAGCTACAAATAGACCTGACGTTCTTGATCCTGCTTTGTTGAGGCCTGGTAGATTTGACCGTCAAGTTGTGGTGCCTAACCCTGATATTCAAGGAAGACAAAAAATAATTAATGTTCATATTAGAAGATTACCACTATCACCGGATGTCGACGTGAAAGTAATAGCTAGAGGTACACCTGGCTTCTCTGGGGCTGATCTTGCCAATTTAGTTAATGAAGCTGCTTTGTTAGCCGCTCGAAAAAATAAAAGACTTGTGACTATGAGAGAATTTGAAGATGCTAAAGATAAGGTTTTGATGGGAGCTGAAAGACGTTCAATGGTAATGACTCATAAAGAGAAGGAACTTACCGCTTATCACGAAGCCGGTCATGCATTGGTTGGTATATTTACGCCTGGAAATGATCCACTTCACAAAGTCACAATTATTCCTCGCGGTAGAGCTCTTGGTGTAACTATGAATTTACCTGAAAGGGATAGATATTCTGAATCTAAAACAGAAATGAAGGCTAAAATTGCAATGATATTTGGCGGAAGGGTAGCTGAAGAAATAATTTTTGGTAAAGATAATATTACATCAGGTGCCTCTAATGATATTTTACAAGCAACCAATAAAGCAAGAGCAATGGTTGTTGAATGGGGCATGAGTGATAGATTGGGACCTCTAAGATATTCGGAAAATGAAGAAGAAGTATTTTTAGGAAGATCTGTTACGCAAAGTAAAACTATGTCTGATGAAACAGCAAAGCTTATTGACGAAGAAATAAGATTACTAATTGATAATGCAGAAAAACATGCTAGAAAAGTTCTTAAAAAAAATATTAAACACTTGCATTCACTTGCCAATGCTCTGCTTGAATTCGAAACATTAAGTGGTGCCGAAGTTAATGATCTTATTAAAGGTAATAAATTAAAAATTAATGATGATATAGATGTTAATTCAAAGAAAACTTCAATTCCTAGAAGTGACAAAGGTAAATCAAAATCAAAAAAAATAGGACTTAATCCTGAACCCGCGGTTGGTTCTTAGTTAATATCAGTTGAAAGCAAAACGTAAAATCTACTTAAGACCCTTTGGGTTTTTTGGGATTTCTCAAGGAAAATTTTTAGAAAAGAAAAACAAAGCTATAAGATTAGCTAATGGTTGCAGGTTTTTTACTAAGATTGAAATTATTTCTAAGACTAATAAGATTCAATCAGAGTCAATGTCTGTTGAAGAATTCCTTAAATTGGTTAAAAAAAAAAAAAATCAACATTTATTGAATATTCTATCTAGATTAAAGTCAAAAAGAACGCTTTTAAGCAAAAGTCCTTTTAGAAAAAAAAATTATTACATATTCGGAATTCTTAATGTTACTCCTGATAGTTTTTCAGACGGAGGTCATAATGTACTACTAGATAATGCTATTAAAAGCACTATGGAAATGATTAACAATAAAGTAGATTTTATTGACGTTGGGGGAGAATCAACCAGACCTGGAGCAAATAAAGTTCGAGTTAATGATGAAATATTAAGAACAATGCCAATAATTCAATATTTACACAAATGTAAGGTTAATATTTCCTTAGATACACGAAATTCTGAGACCATGAAATTAGGTTTATTATCAGGTGCCGCAATAATTAATGATGTTAGTGCTCTCACAAATAATAAGGATAGCATCGATGTAATAAAAAAGTTCAAAAAACCTGTTATTTTAATGCACATGCCTGGCAATCCAAAAACCATGATGGATCATGTCTATAAAAATTTTCTATTAGATATTTATGATTATTTAGAAAAAAGAATTGAATTTTGTATTAAAAATGGAATTAATCGTTCAAGTATAATCATTGACCCTGGGATCGGATTTGGTAAAGATTCAAAGCAAAACATTGAAGTCTTAAAAAATATTTCTCTATTTCATTCCCTAGGTTGTCCAATAATGTTAGGCGCCTCTAGAAAGAGATTTATATCTAACATTTATGGTCAGACTGAACCTAAAGAAAGATTGGCAGGTTCAATAGCAGTAGCTTTACATTCATTTTATCAAGGTGTACAAATTTATAGGGTTCATGATGTATTTGAAACCAAACAAGCCTTAGAAATATTTAATTACATAGAGAGTAAATGAAAAAATTTTTCGGAACAGATGGTATTAGGGGGTTAGCAAACAAACATCCTATTACTCAAGAGTTTATCCAAAAGTTAGCATATTCAATTGGAAGAAGTTTAAAAAAAAAATCTAAGAGATCTTGTAAAGTCTTAATTGGCAAAGATACTAGAATTTCTTGTGATATGATTGAAGCTTCGTTTGTATCAAGTTTTTTATCAATTGGAATTGATTGTATAATTTTTGAACCAACCCCAACGTCATTAATTTCTTTTATGACAAAAAAGCTTAAGTGTAATTTAGGTATAATGATTTCTGCATCACATAATCCATTTTATGACAATGGTATAAAATTTTTTAAAAATAATGGAGAAAAATTAAATGATAAAGATGAACTTAAAATTGAAAAAATGATTGATAATTTTAAATTTCCACAATTAGTAGAAACAAAGGAAATTGGAAGGATAATAAAATATAATTCAAATTTTGAAGAATACAAAAGTAGTATTAAAAAAGTATTCCCAAAAACCGATAATTTTTCCGATTTAAAAATTATTTTAGACTGTGCCAATGGAGCTGCATTTAGAATTGCTCCAGAAATATTCAAATATTTTAATATTAATTTTAAAACTATTTTTAATAAACCAAATGGTAAGAATATTAATAAGAATTGTGGATCATTATTTTTGAATAATTTAAAAAAAGAAGTTTTAAAAGAAAATGCTAATTTAGGTTTCGCTTTTGATGGAGATGCAGACAGATTAATAGTCATAGATTCTAAAGGAAAGATTATCGATGGAGATATGATTTTAGCTCTTATAGGAACCAGTCTCTTGAAATTAGGAAAACTCAAGGGAGGCGGAATCGTTGCAACCAAAATGTCTAATTTAGGGCTTAAAAACTTTCTGTTAAAAAGAAATATCAAACTTTATGAGTGTGATGTGGGTGATAGATATGTTGTAGAAAAAATGAAAGAAAAAAAATGTAATCTTGGCGGTGAACAATCCGGTCACATCATTTTTAAAGACATTTCTGAGTCAGGTGATGCAATTTTAAGTGCCCTTCAAATACTAAACACATTAAAATTAGAAAATAAAACAATTGATGAAATTTTAGATGGTTATGAATCAGTACCGCAAAAGTTATTAAATTTTGAATTAAAACATCTTGACATTCTAAAAAACACAAAATTTATATCTAGCATGAAAAAAATAAAAAAAAAAATTGAAAATAAAGGTTCATTATTGATAAGAAAATCAGGGACAGAGAATAAATTAAGGGTTATGGTGCAAGCATACGAAAATAGATTATTGAATAAAATAATTAATGATATTACGAAAATTATAAATGAAATCTAAAAATTTTAAAATTTTGAAAATTCTATCAATAGCTGGAAGTGATTGTTCCTGTGGTGCAGGCATACAAGCAGATATAAAAACTATACAGTCATTAGGAGGTTATTGCTTAACAGTTATTACTAATGTAACTGCTCAAAATTCAAATAAAGTATACAAAATCTCAAATATTCCTAATTGTTTGATTGCCTCTCAGATAAAGTGTCTTTTACATGACTATGACATTGATGCCATTAAAATAGGTTTAGTAACAAATGTCAAAACCACAAATATTTTAAAAAAATATTTAAAAAAAAAAAAAATCCCTATTGTTATTGATCCAATATTTAAATCAACAACAGGATTTAGATTTTCATCACGAATAGATTATTTAAAAATTCAAACAAAATTGATGACTTTTTCTAATCTTATAATTCCAAGTATTTCAGAAGCTGAATTATTATTGAAATCAAAAATAAAAAGTGAACACGATATGGTAAATGCCTGTAAGCAAATATTTCAAACATATAATATTAATGTTTTAATAAAAGGAAACGAAATTAAAAAAAAAAAATTACAGATATTTGTTTTTTTAATAATAAAGTATACAAATTCAAAAACAACAGAATAACTACTTCCGAAAAACATGGTACTGGCTGTACATATTCCACTGCAGTTGCTTTTTTTTTAGCAAATGGTCACAACATTAAAGAAGCTATATTATCAGCAAAGGGATATATTAAGAAATCTATAAAAAATGCACCGGATTTTGGACTTTCATATGGTCCTTTAAGACATTAGTTTTTTTTAATATATAATTCGCTTCCGTATTGTTTAAATTTTTTTGACATATCTCTTAGACCTTTTCTTGTTTCAGATTTAATTTCGTGAGAAATTTTCATCGAACAAAACTTTGGACCGCACATCGAGCAAAAATGTGCAACTTTTGCTCCTTCAGCTGGAAGTGTTTGATCGTGAAAATCCATTGCTGTTTCTGGATCAAGTGATAAATTAAATTGATCCTTCCATCTGAACTCAAAACGTGCTTTTGAAAGTGCATTGTCTCTATGATAAGCACCTTTATTATTTTTTGCCAAATCTGCGGCATGAGCAGCTATTTTATAGGTAATAACACCAATCCTAACGTCATCTTTATTAGGTAAACCAAGATGCTCTTTGGGTGTAACATAACACAACATAGATGTTCCAAACCAACCTATCATAGCTGCCCCGATAGCACTTGTTATATGATCGTAGCCTGGAGCTATATCTGTAGTTAACGGGCCAAGGGTATAAAATGGAGCGTTATCACAATATTTTTCTTGTTTATCCATATTATCTTTAATTAGATGCATTGGCACATGTCCAGGCCCTTCAATCATGACTTGAATATTTTCTTTCCAAGCAAATTTTGTTAGTTCTCCCAAAGTTTTTAGCTCTGAGAATTGAGCACTGTCATTTGCATCTTTAATACTTCCAGGTCTTAAACCGTCACCTAATGAATAACTAATATCATATCTTTTAAGTATTTCACACATTTCTTCAAAGTGAGAATATAAAAAGTTTTCTTTATGGTGTGCCAAACACCACTTCGCAATTATTGAACCACCCCTGGAAACGATACCTGTAATTCTGTCTGTTGTCAGTGGAATATATTCTAATTTCACACCCGCATGAATTGTAAAATAATCCACGCCTTGTTCTGCCTGTTCAACTAAGGTTTCTTTAAAAATATCCCATGTTAATTCTTCAGCTATACCATCAACCTTTTCGAGCGCTTGATAAATTGGAACTGTTCCAATAGGTACTGGTGAGTTCCTAATTATCCATTCTCTCATATTATGAATATTCTTTCCTGTGGATAAATCCATAACGGTATCACTTCCCCATCTGGTAGCCCAAATCAATTTTTCTACTTCTTCCTTAGTACTAGACCACACAGCAGAGTTACCAATATTTGCATTTATCTTTACAAGAAAGTTTTTTCCAATAACCATAGGTTCTAATTCAGTATGGTTGACGTTAGAAGGAATAATTGCTCTACCAGTTGCAACCTCATTTCTAACAAATTCAGAAGTAACGAGATCATTTTTACTAAAATCCTTTCCTAAATAATTTTCTCTCCCCTCATTTTCTCTGATTGCACAATACTCCATTTCTCTAGTAATTATACCTCTTTTTGCAAAATACATCTGGGTTATTTCTTTTCCACTTTTTGCACAAAAAATTTCTTTAGGTTTATTTGTAAATTTCTCACCTAAATTATTACTGGGTTTTAAGTGCATTAGTTTAGTTCTTTTTTTATTCTCAATATCATTTCGTTTCAAAATCCATTCTTGTCTAACTTTAGGTAAACCAGTTTTTAAGTCATGTTGATAATTTTCCTCTGTAAATTTTCCTGATGTATCGTAAACTACTAAGCTTGGTGCAGACTTATCACTGAGCTTTATCTCTCTCATTGGAACAGTTACGTCATCGAATCTTCTGCTTTTGATATAAATTTTTCTTGATGACGGTAGTGCTTTTGTTAGACCAGAATCTATTTTGTATTTTTTGAATTTTTTATCTAGTTTCAATCTTTTAAGCATTGATATTATTTTAATTAAGAATTAATATGACAAAAATTATGTTAAACGTAATTATCAACCAAGTAAACAACTAATATATATGATTTCATTATCTCAAGATTTCTATATATATTCCAGCATTTTTTTTGTTGTTCTGACTGTTTATTTGTATATCTTAGAGAAGTGGTCAATAGTAGTAAAGAGTATTTTTATACTATCAACTCTTTTATTGTTTTTTTCAATATTTCCTTTAAATGATGAAGCTGGAAAAAATTTATTACCACCATCCGTTATTTTATCAGGATTTAGTAATACTACACTGATAAGTGTATTAAGTCTTTTAATTCTTGGTCAAGGAGTAGTTAAGACCAGAGTATTAGATAATTTTATTTCAAATTTTATTGATATATTTCCTGGAAATCAAAAATTGATTATTCTTTTATCTCTTTTTTTTGTTTTGGTATTGAGCGGTTTCCTAAACAATACGCCTGTAGTTATAATTTTTATTCCAATATTTCAAAGCATTGCGTCTAAAGTTGGCTCACCAGTAAGCAGATATATGATGCCTCTAAGTTATGTTGCAATTCTTGGTGGCATGACAACTTTAATAGGATCTAGTACTAATTTGTTAGTTGCAAATTCACTAAATGAAATGAAAGGAATAGAGTTGGGGTTTTTTGATTTTTTTGTTCCTGGTTCTGTGATAGCACTTGTTGGCTTAATCTATGTAATTTTTTTTTCAA
>MDTG01115026.1_pt1 | contig 10790 bp, 14 predicted proteins | sample 811421 | NCBI WGS metagenome assembly MDTG01 (sample SAMN05326645, study PRJNA326480) | marine metagenome | isolation source: seawater | place: Pacific Ocean: South East | collected 2011
GGATAATGATTAAAATTCAAAAGAAAGATTTTAATTTAGAAAATGAAATAAAAAAACTTAAAGATAATTTGAGCTCTGTTGGGGCCGTAAGTTCTTTTATTGGATATGTTAGAGATTTAAATAATGAAAAAGATGTAAAGTTCATTGAACTAGAAGTATATAACGATATGGCTATTAGCGAGTTATCTAAAATAAAAGAAACTGCAGTCAAAAATTGGAAATTAACTGACTGCTTAATTATACATAGATATGGTAAACTATATGTTAATGAAAAGATTGTTTTAGTTGCCTGCTTTTCTGAACATAGAAAAAACGGTTTGGAGGCATGCAAGTATATAATGGATTATCTTAAGAAGGATGCTCCTTTTTGGAAAAAAGAGTTTTATTTAAAAGAAAGTAGTTGGTTAGAAAATACTAGTTAGTTTCAGTAACTAATTTTCTATAATCTTTCATAAAATTAAATGTAGTAGAGTCATCTCCAGTTTTATATTTAAAATTATCTATTGACCTTACGGGGGTAATTTCAGCAGCAGTACCAGTTAAGAATATTTCTTCAAAATTGCCTAGTTCCTCTGGCTTAATATAACGTTCAATCAGCTGGAAACCCTGCCCTTTAACCATTTCAATTACTGTTTGACGAGTTATACCATTTAAAAAACAATCGGGAATTGGTGTATGAATTTCATTACCTTTAATTAAAAATATATTTGAACTAGTTGCTTCGGCTACATAACCTCTATAATCAAGCATCAAGGCTTCGTTATACCCTTTATCTTCAGCAAATGATTTTGATAAAGTACAAATTAGATATGGTCCAGACGCTTTCGCTTCAAATGGTATAGAATCAGGTGGTGGTCGTTTCCAAGGAGAAGTAATTAATGATAAGCCTTCTTTCATATCTTCTAGTTTATAATAAGTTGTCCAATCATCCCATACAGCAATTGAAACATGAATATTGGATTTTGATGTTGATAATCCCATCAAATTACTACCACGCCATGCAAATGGTCTTACATAACAATCTTTAAAATTCATTTTTGTTATTAAATCATTTTTAGCTTCGTTTATTTCATTTTCTGAGTAAGGAATTTCAATTCCTACCATGGCGGCTGATTTAAAAAATCTTTTTGTATGTTGTGAACTTTTGAATATTTTTCCATTATATGATCTTTCACCCTCAAATACAGCGCTGGCATAGTGAAGACCTTGATTAATGACATGCGTTTTTGCCTTTTTCCACTCAACTAGTTGACCATCGTACCAGATCCACCCATCTCTATTTTCAAATGTTTTAAGCATAATTTCAGTATTTTAATTTTTTAAATGACAATTGAGTATCAGTCATGCATAATTAAGTCAATATGGCTGACCTAAATAAATTAATATCTCCTCTTTTTTTAAATGAGAGGGAAATTAGGAAAATAATAGAATTAATGTTTTTTTCATATAGGGATTTTACCTCAGGTCCAGATAAAGTCCTTGAAAAAATAAACTTTGGTCGGGCACATCATAGAGTTATTTATTTTGTTGGGAAAAGGAATAATTTGACAATTAAAGAACTTCTTTCAATACTTCAAATAACAAAACAAAGCCTATCAAGAGTACTGAATCAACTAGTTAAAGAAAAATATATTATCTTATCAATTGGTGAAGATAAAAGGACAAAAAAACTAACGCTCTCAAAGAAAGGTATAGAATTAGAAAAGAAGCTTTCTGATATACAAATTAAAAGGATTTATAATGTTATAAAAAATTTTGACGAGATTGATATTAATGGATTTAAAAAAGTCTTATTTGCAATGATAGATAAAAATAATCAAAATAAATTCACTGAAATTAATTAATTATAATGAAAAAGACTATTTTAATTATAGATGATGATAATAGACTTAGAGAACTTCTAAAAGATTATCTAAATGAAAAAAAATTTGAAGTTTATCTTAGTGATGATTTTCTATCAGCTAAAGAAATTTTAACTATTTTTTGCTTTGATCTTATTATTCTTGATAGAATGATGCCATCTGGAGACGGAATAGAATTAATTGAATTTATAAAAAAAAGATCAAATTCCCCAATAATTATGCTCACTGCGATGGGGGAAGATCAAAATAAAATTGACGGGCTTAAAATTGGAGCTGATGATTATTTAACAAAACCTTTTGAGCCTGAAGAATTATTCTTAAGAATAAATAAACTTTTAAATTTTTATGAAAACCTATCAGACAAAAACGCCAAGATTATATTTGGAGAATTTTCGTTTGATTTATCTTCTTTAGTATTAAAACAAAAAAATAATTTAGTATATCTAACAGAAAGTGAAAATGATTTATTATTGAAATTAATCAACAAAAGGAATAACATAGTATTAAGAGAAGAATTAGCAAATCAAGAATATGATGAATCAGAATTAAGAAAAGTAGATGTTAGAATAACAAGATTGCGTCAAAAAGTAGAAGTTAATCCAAAACAACCTCAATTTATTAAAACAATAAGAGGTAAAGGGTATAAATTGATCTGTGATGAAATGTAATGCTTAAAAAACTTGTACCCTCAACCCTAATTGGAAGATCTATAATTATAATTTTCGTTCCAATTATTGTTCTTGTTTTACTTACATCTTTAGTATTTTATCAAACATCTTGGAATATAATATCTAAAAGATTAGCTGAGTCTGTTACCGCAGATATTAATGTCTTAGTAAAATTAATTGATGATGATCTTGAGATGTATGCAATAGACATAGCAAAACAAGATTTTAAAATGGATATAAGTATCGAGAATACAAAATTCATTGATACGACTTTCACAAATTTTAATAGAGGCATAGTATCTAAAAGACTTAAGCAATCGCTTTTAAATTTAAACAGACCTTTTATGTTTGATTTAACTAATTTAGATAAGGGTGTATTAATAAAAATACAATTAGAGAACAAACTGCTTATTGTAAATGTAGATAAAGACAGATTATATAGTGATACAGCATTTGTTTTTTTGCTTTGGATGTTTTTTGCTTCACTGATACTTTTATTAATGTCTTACTTTCTTATGAGTAAGCAACTTAAACCTCTCAAAAGACTTGCAATAATAGCTGAAACATTTGGAAGGGGACTGGATGCGCCAGAATTAATTAGTGTTGGCGCTTATGAAATAAGGCAAACTTCACAAGCATTTAATCAAATGCGAACAAGGATTAAGCGATTTTTGAAACAAAGAACTGAAATGTTAGCTGGTGTAAGTCATGATTTAAGAACACCATTAACGAGAATGAAACTGCAAATATCACTTATGAAAAATGAAAAAGCAAAATCAGAACTTGAAATTGACATTAAGGAGATGACTGCAATGCTAGATAGTTATGTTAGCTTTGTAAAAACAGAATCTCCAGAGACAATTGAAAGTATTGTTATTAATGATGTCATAAAAGATTGTATTAAAAATATAAATAAAAATAATTGCAAAATTCATTTTAACGAATTGAACAAAGTAAAAACTTCAGGTAGACCTCTTCAATTGAAAAGAGCTTTTCAGAATATAATTGATAATTCAAAAAGATATGCTGATGAGATAAAAATTATTATATTTCTAAATAAAAATGGATGCAATATTGAAGTTAATGATAATGGCAAGGGTATACCTGAAGAAAATTACGAAGATGTATTTAAGCCTTTTTTTACTCTAGATCCATCTAGAAATAAATTAAAAGGCGAGAGCGGTCTTGGTTTAACAATAACTAGGGATATTGTTAGATCACATGGAGGAGAAATAAAGTTGGGAAAATCTAAATTAGGTGGATTAAAATTAACTGTACTTCTACCTATTTAACTTAATATAATTTGGAGCCATTTTCTAATATTATAGAAGGAGACAATAAAATTGGTTCGTTATCTTTATCAGGTAAGCCTAACACTAATACTTCAGAGATAATCTTTCCAATTTGTTTTGGTACAAAATTAACTACAGCTATTATTTGTGTATTAATTAATTCATCTGGTCTATAATTTTTAAGAAGTTGAGCAGAACTTTTTTTTATTCCAATTTCTTTACCAAAATCTATTTTAAGTAATATAGATGGATTTTTTAATTTACTATATTTTATAGCTTCAATGATGGTGCCTAGCCTAATGTCAATCTTATCAAAATCAGAAAAGGTTATTTTGTCTTTTTGCATTATTTTATTTTAATAAATTTTTCTATGTTGGTTAGATAATTATCTAATGTAGTCATTGTCTTTTCTAAACCATCTGTTTCATCTTTTTGCCAAGTATATATAATTGAAAAGTACAATATTAAGATCCCTTTTATTTTAGCCATTCCTTTCAAGCCATTGACATTAATATCAGATAAAGTTGCCATTAAAATAATACTTTCAACAAAAGAGGGTGCTATTTTAGGAAATTGATGAGGGTTATTTGTAAAATATTTGAAAATATTTTTAACTGATTTTCTGTTATTGTTCAAAATATCTAATCTTGCCATTAAAACTTCAAAAAGCATGTCTTTAGTTGAAGATTTTTCTAGTGTAGTTAAATTTTTCTTTAATATGTAATCAAAATATCTATTTATATTAATTAATAAATCATTTTTATTCTTTAACGAATTTACCTTTCTTCCTTTAATTATTTCATCTAGAGAAATATGTTTCCATGATTTATTTTCCAAAAAAGATAATGTTTTTTTTGCTATAATTACTCTATCTTTTTGCATTTTTATTTCCTTGATCTTTTGCTTTTTTATACGATGCTTTTGTTAAATTTATAAAAATTTTGTGTAACTTATTTTTTTTCATAATATTTAAACCTGCTTCCGTAGTCCCTCCTTTTGTAGCTACCATATTGACTAGTTCTGATGCTGAATTATTACTTTTTTGAATCAAATTTATAGATCCTTCAAAAGTTTGTGATACTAGAATTTTTGCTATATTTTCTTTAAAACCTAAATTTATAGCAGCCTTTTCCATTGCATCGATTAAATTAAAAACAAACCCAGGCCCACTTCCTGATATTGCCGTTGACATATCAATTTCATTTTCATTTTTTAAAAAAACATTTTTTCCACAATATGAAAATAACTTATCTACATCTTGTTTACTTTTATTGCTTGAAGATTTACTTGAAACTATACAATTCATACTATGCCCGATCAGCGCCGGAATATTAGGCATAATTCTAAAAATATTTTTAATTTTTGTAAGTTTTTTTTGAAAAACTTGTATTTTTTTTCCTGCAATAATACTTACTAAAACTACTTTAGATCCTAAATTGAGAAGTAATAGCTCCTTTAATACATTATCTATATCAATTGGCTTTACTGCTAAAAGTACAAAATTGAATTTTATATTTTTTTTTAGTTTATCAATAGATTTAATTATATTTAAAGATTTATTTTTATATTTTTTATTTAAAAAATAATATCTTTTTGGATCAATTACAGTTATTTTATATTTTTTTGATTTTATAAGTGAAACAAGAATAGCTTCTCCCATGTGTCCACATCCAACAATTAATAAATTTGTCATAAATAATTATAATAAATAAGACTATTAATATATTTATTAAGCTCTGCCAATTATTTCAAAATTAGAAAATTTAATTGCTTCTTTTGGCAATGTATTTTCAAATAAAACTTGTTGGAAGCTAGGATAAAATTTTTCACACTCATAAATACCAATGTCTACTAGATCCTCAAATTTTTTATGTAATATTTCAGTATCATTATTAGATAAAATTGTATGTCTAAAAGCAGGAATACCATTCTTACTTGTTATATCAAAATGACCTATCCATAAATTTTCATTAATTAATCCCAGTAATTCGTAAGCTCTGGTAAGTTTTGTTTCTGGAAATCTAATATCAAATGTAATTGAAAGACTTAAGGCATTAATGTTTTCTGACCAAGTAAAATATAATCTATATGAACACCATTGGGAGGAAATCTCGGCAACAAGTTCATGATCTGCTGCCCTACTAAAATTCCATTTCTTTTGATGTATTACATCTTCAATTATATCAATTGGATTTAATAACAAATTAATGTCTCCCTACTTTATTTAGTATATAAAGCATAATTTTCTACTATATGTTGATTACTAAAATTTTACGTTGTTTTGCAAGTTTATTTGAAAAATTTTGATCAAATTTGTGAATAAATTTGATTTTTCTATCTTTTTATTGATGATTTTCTAGAATTGCCTTTTTTAGTGGATTTTTTCTTTAAAGTAGCCCTTTTTTTTAATGTGTTTTTTGACTTTTGTTTTTCGATTGTTAAGTCTTGAACCAATTTTTTTAATACATCAAACTCATCTTTTTTAACAAGATTCATTTTTTTTATTACTTTATCAACTCTCAAAGACACAATTGTTTCTATTTCTTCTCGTAAACCTGAAAATGCAGTCATAGCATCCACTGCAAATTTTGATATATCAGATAATATTTTGTTTTTATTAACCATAGTATTATTAATGTTATTAAATATATGATTTTAATCCAACCTTCAATAGATCCTGTAATATTATCAATAAGTTTTATCGAAATCAGATGGTATAGTTTAGCATATATTTTTGGCCTAATATTCGGCCTTATTATTATCAAGAGATTAAACAAAAACAAAAACAGTTTAATTAATGTCAAAAAATTAGATAATTTTTTTATTTGGGCTGTATTTGGAATAATTTTAGGTGGAAGAATTGGTTACGTCTTATTTTATCAAACTAAACAGTTTTTAGATAATCCAATTTATATTTTTGAAATATGGAATGGTGGTATGTCTTTCCATGGAGGATTGGTTGGGATCATTATAAGCATTTATATTTTTACTAGATTAAACAATATTAAATTTTTATATTTGTCTGATTTAATTTGTGTTGTCGCACCAATAGGTATTTTTTTTGGTAGAGTTGCAAATTTTATAAATACTGAATTAATTGGAAGGCCTACTGATTTTTATATATCTATTATATACCCTTCAATTGATAATATTCCCAGGCATCCTTCTCAACTTTATGAAGCTTTATTAGAAGGTATATTTTTGTTTATTATTTTATATTCTTATTTCATTAGAAAAAGTAATTTACAAAATTATGGATTTGTTAGCGGTATATTTTTAAGTCTTTATGCTATATTTCGTATTTTAACTGAATTTCTTAGAGAACCAGATGCGCACTTAGGTTTGTTCTATAATTATATTACTATGGGACAGATATTAAGCGTACCTGTGTTTATTTTTGGTATAATATTAATAAAATTTAATGGATATAAAAAATCAAATTAAATATCAATTATCAGATAATAAAGATATTCGTTTAGACAAATTTATATCTAAAGTGCTTTTTACAAATAATGGCTATTATTATAATAATAAGGCCATAGGAAAAAAATATGATTTTATTACTGCTCCAGAAATCTCTCAGATGTTTGGAGAAATTATTGGTTCATATTTATTATATGTTTGGAAAAATAAATTAAACTCCAAATTTAATTTGATTGAATTAGGACCAGGAAAAGGGACTTTATTTATGGATATTGCAAATAGTGTTTCAAATTACTCTGATTTTTTGGATCAGGCTGTAATAAAATTTATCGAAATAAATGAAAGTCTTATAAAAATTCAAAAAAAAAATTTAATTAAATATAATTATAAAAAAATTAAATGGCAAAAAAAAATCAATTTTAGATCACAACTTCCAACTATAATATATTCAAATGAATTTTTTGACTGCTTTCCAGTCAGACAATTTTACTTTAATAAAAATTGGTATGAAAAGTATGTAAAATATAACAAAGAAAACGATAGTTTTTATTTTAAAGATAAAGTGATAAAAAATAGTAAATTATTGAAATTTTTAAGATCATATAATTTAGAAAAAATATTAGAAGTATCATTTGAAAGAAATATGTATTTTGAAAAAATATGTAAATTTATCAAAAGAAATGGGGGTATAATACTTACTATTGATTATGGTTATAAAGAAAATTGCAAAAACTTTACTTTACAAGCTATTCAAAATCATAAATATTCTAATGTACTGGAGGGAATTGGAGAAAAAGATATTTCCAGTCATGTAAATTTTGGGAATTTTTTAGAAATCGCAAAAAATAATAATTTAAACATTGATGAATTTAGTTCTCAAGGAGATTTTTTAATTAAATATGGAATACTAGAAAGAGAAAAAATTTTATCAAAAATAAGTAATCCAAACATAATTAAAGAAGGGTTAAATAAATTAATTGATAAGAATAAAATGGGCAGCTTGTTTAAATGTCTAATAGTTTCAAATCTATAATGCCAAAAAAATATTTTAATTTAAAAAAATTTGAAAAAAAGATTAATTTCGGTTTTTTTAAAGCTAAAGGAGGTGTTTCTAAAGGTGAGTATAGTTCATTAAACTGTAGTTCAAGTAACAAAGATAAAAAATACAACGTAAAAAAAAATATTAATATAGCTTTAAAAAGTTTAGGAATTGAAAATAAGAAATTGAAATTAATAAATCAAATTCATTCTAAAAGAATATATGAGATTACTAATAAAAATTATAAAAACCATTTTGATGGTGATGGTTTAATCACCAGAGATAAAAATTTAGCTTTAGGTGTATTAACTGCTGATTGTGCACCAATATTTATTTTTGATTCAAAATATACAACGATCTGTTGTTTACATGCTGGATGGAAGGGTACTTTATTAAATATAATAAGTAAATGTGTTAAAAAATTAAATAATGAAAAAAAAATTAATATACTAGTAGCTATCGTTGGTCCCTGTTTGGGGTCTAAAAATTTCGAAGTCGACAAAAGTTTTAAACATAAATTTATTTCAAAAAATAAATTATATTCAAATTATTTCATTTATAAAAATAAAGATAAAGATTTATTTGATTTACGAGGTCTAATTAATTTTCAATTAAAAAATGAGGGTGTAAATCAAATTTATAATATTAATAGGAACACCTATAAAAGTAATCAGTTTTTTAGCCATAGAAGGGCAACTCACCTAAACAAGATACATACGGGGAGAATGATAAATATCATCTCTTTAATAGATTAATTTCTATTGAACTATTTTTATTCTTATATACTAATTAATTCGATTAAATGAAAATAATCACCTGTAATAGCAGTAAGTCTCTCTCAGAAAAAATTTCTCAACATATTGGAGTTTCACTATCTGATGCTTCCATAAGAACATTTAACGATAGGGAAATTTTTGTAGAAATAAATGAAAATATTAGAGGAGAAGATGTTTTTATTATACAGTCGACATCACATCCAGCAAATGACCATTTAATGGAGCTTCTAATAACAATAGATGCAGCAAAAAGAGGATCTGCAAGACGAATAACAGCAGTGATTCCATATTATGGATATGCAAGGCAAGATCGTAAAACTGGACCGAGGACTCCTATAACTGCAAAACTAGTTGCAAACCTAATCACTTCAGCTGGTGCAGATAGAGTTCTAACAATGGATTTACACGCAGGACAAATACAAGGTTTTTTTGATATTCCCCTTGACAATATTTTTTCAGCTCCTCCAATACTTAAAGATATAAAGGATAAATTTAATGGAAATACTGACCTTGTAGTTGCATCTCCAGATGTTGGAGGTGTTGTAAGAGCAAGAGCATTTGCTAAAAGGCTTAATGCTGGATTAGCAATAGCAGATAAAAGAAGAGAAAAGGCAGGAGAATCTGAAGTTATGAATATTATTGGAGATGTTAGAGGAAAAGTTTGTATTTTACTTGATGACATTGCAGATTCTGCAGGCACACTTTGTAATGCTGCAGAAGCTTTAAAAAAAGATGGTGCTAAAGAAATTTATTCATACATTGTTCACGGAGTTTTGTCTGGTCGAGCTTTATCAAAAATTGCAAATTCTGCGATCAAAGAGCTAGTACTCACTGATACAATTGAACCTTCAAAAGATGTTAAAAATACAAAAAACATTAGACATATTAGTATAGCTCCTTTAATGGGTGAGGCGATAAAAAGAATTAGCAGTGATGCTTCAGTTTCTGCACTTTTTGATTAATATTGTTTATGGATAGTTACAAAGCATTAGATAGAAATAAAGACCTAGGTTCTACGCACAACCTACTTACGAAAGGTATGGTTCCTGGTATTATCTATGGCAAAGGTTCAGAGCCTACTAAGATTGCATTAGAAGATAAAATATTGAAGAAACTTATGAACAGTGGTTCTTTTTATTCAACCATCATAGATATAGATATAAATGGAAAAGTTGAAAAAATTCTTCCAAAGCAACTTCAGTATCATCCTGTTAGTGATAGATTGATACACTTTGATTTCTTAAGAGTACAAGAGAATACCAAAGTTAATGTTGAGATACCAATAGAATTCTTAAATCAAGAAAAATGCCCAGGTTTAAAAAAAGGCGGTGTACTTAATACTGTAAGACGATTAGTAGAACTTTCTTGTAATGCCAATAATATTCCAAATAAGCTTGAATTTGATCTGATAGAAAGTGAAATCGGAGATGCAGTTAAAATCAGTAATATCAAATTACCGGAAGGTGTATCACCTACGATTACTGATAGAGATTTCGTCATAGCTACTTTAGTTCCTCCAACCGTTGAGGTTGAAACTAAGACTGAGGATTCAACTGAAGAAGGAGCAGGAGAAGGTACAGAAGAGAAATCAGAAGAAAAGAAAGAAGAATCCTCTGATAATAAACAAGAAAATAAAGAATCTAAGTAACTTTACTTTATATTTCATTATATGTTTTTAATTTGTGGACTTGGGAACCCAGGTATAAGTTACAAAAATACCAGACATAATA
>MDTG01211435.1_pt1 | contig 10790 bp, 8 predicted proteins | sample 811421 | NCBI WGS metagenome assembly MDTG01 (sample SAMN05326645, study PRJNA326480) | marine metagenome | isolation source: seawater | place: Pacific Ocean: South East | collected 2011
CATTCATGAGCCTCAAGCAGGACATCATGGTGCAGGAATACATCAAGGAAGCCGGTGGCGCAGACATTCGCTGCTTCGTCGTCGGCGAGAAAGTGATTGCCGCCATGAAGCGTCAGGCCAAGCCGGGCGAATTCCGCTCAAACCTGCACCGTGGCGGCTCTGCCAGCCTGATCAAGATCACCCCAGAAGAACGCATGACCGCCATTCGTGCGGCCAAGGTCATGGGCCTACATGTGGCGGGTGTCGACCTGTTGCGCTCCAACCACGGCCCACTGGTGATGGAAGTCAATTCATCGCCCGGCCTTGAGGGCATCGAAACCACGACCAACAAGGATGTCGCGAGCATCATCATCCAGTACCTGGAAAAGAACGGCGGCCCCAACCTCACCCGCACACGCGGCAAGGGTTAACGAGTATGTGTTGTGCGGTGGATGGGTGAATTGGGGCGACACCATGTCGCGAAGGCTTGCGATACCCCCTGGAGGATGGATAAACCGTAGGTTAATCCGTCATGACGGCCTCATTGGCGCCCACGATTTGGCCGTTGATTGGTAAACGGCATAAAGCGTTCGCGATAGGTATTTGGCGTTGCGCAGATCGCTATGACGGATTGCCCCGGCGGGGCTATCCATCCTCCCCATCCCCCGGACGTAATTCGGCTCGACACCGTTTCGATGCCGATAAACCAATCTAAACCTTGCGATAAAGTGGAGGATGGATAAACCGCGGTTAATCCGTCATGACGGCATCATTGGCTCACGCGATTTGGCCGTTGATTTGTACACGGCATAAAGCGTTCGCGATGGGTATTTGGCGTTGCGCAGATCGCTATGACGGATTGCCCCGGCGGGGCTATCCATCCTCCAGACGTGGTTCGGCTCGATACCGTTTCGCTGCCGATAAACCAATCAAAACCGTGCGGCAAAATGGAGGATGGATAAACCGTAGGTTAATCCGTCATGACGGCCTCATAGGTACACACGTTTGGCGGTTGATTGGGGAACGGCGTAAAGCGTTCGCGGTAGGTATTCGGCGTTGCGCAGATCGCTATGACGGATTGCCCCGGTGGGGCTATCCATCCTCCACATCCTCCGAATCCCTGGACGTAATCCGACTCGATAACGTACGGTCTGATTAAACCGCGTTACGCGGCAGCAACAGGCCCAGCGGTAAGCAAACCCTCGCCTCCAAGCCGCCGCCGGAGCGATTGCGTAATTCGATACTGCCGCCGTGCAAGGCAGCGATGCGGGTTACGATCGCCAGCCCAAGCCCTGCGCCTTTGCCTCCGCGCGCGCGGTCGCCACGGGTGAAGGGGTTGGTGATGCTGGCAAGCTCGGTCGGGTCGATGCCGACGCCACGATCAAGCACGCTGAGCACGATATACGGCGAATGGCTGTCACCTGTGACGTAGGCAGCCACCTCGACCGCATCCCCGCCGTAACGCAGCCCGTTCTCGATCAGGTTGACCAGCAATCGCTTTATCGACACGCGGCGCAGCAATACTTGCGGCACAGGCTCCAGGCACAGGCGCACAACTTCTTGCTTCTGGTTATACGGCGCCACTACCTCGCGCACCAGATCCGGCAGGTCGATCTCTTCTTGCGGCTCATCACGGCCATCACGGATAAACGCCAGGAACTGATCGAGAATGTCGTCCATGTCCTCTATATCGCGGACCATGTCGTCGGTCAGTTCGGCATCATCGTTGAGCAATTCCAGGGCCAGACGCAGGCGCGTGAGCGGTGTGCGCAGGTCATGGGAGACACCGGCCAACATCAATTCGCGTTCGCGGGCGGCCTGCTCGACATCTTCGGCCATCTGGTTGAATGCGCGATAAACTTCGGTCATCTCATTCGGCGTATCGCTTATCGGCAAGCGCACGCTGCGCCCTTCACCGATCTGCCGGGCAGCAAATACCAGGCGTTTTAACGGCGCATTAAGTTGGCGCACAAAAATCCAGGCCGCTGCGGTCGAGAGCAAGCCAATCCCCAGAAACCAGCCCAGCACGCTCCAGATCTGCTGACTGCGCAACGGATGCGGATACAGCGGCACACGAATCCAGTCTTCACCGAGTGTAGGCGCATGCACCCACAGCGCTGGCGGGCTCTTGGCGCGCACACGCACCTCGGTTTCCGGGCCTAGCTCGGTCTGCATCTGCCGTTGGAATATCTCACTGTAGGGCCAGTGCTCTTCGCTGGAGGGCACTGTCGAACGTGGCACCCGCTTGAGGTCGGCGGCCTTGGCAATTATCTCGCGGTCTTCGGGGCGTGCGGCCCAATACGCGCGCAGGGTCAGTGCTGCACCGTGGCTGTACTGGCGGTCTACCAGCATGTCCTCGTGCATCATCAGATAAACCAGCGTCAGTGCTTTGGAAAACAGCACAACAACCAGCACCAGCAAAAGGGTGCGGCTAAAGAAGCTTTGAGGGAACCAGGCCGGCGTTTTCATTAATAACTACAGTATTGATCAGGCAGGTTGGGGCCGTGTGTGGCTCGGCAAGCTCATGGGCGCGCCCAAAGACGCGCCCCACCTACATTAGGCTTATTTGTTGCCGTCGGGCACAAACACATAGCCCACACCCCAGACGGTCTGGATGTAGCGCGGCTTGGAAGGGTCCGGCTCGATCAGGCGACGCAGACGCGAAATCTGCACGTCAATCGAACGCTCAAGCGCATCCCATTCACGACCGCGTGCCAGATTCATCAGCTTGTCACGCGTCAGCGGCTCACGTGCGTGCTGCACCAGCGCCTTGAGTACAGCAAACTCACCGGTGGTGAGCATGTGCACCTCACCGCCTTTCTTCAGTTCGCGCGTGGCCAGCGACAATTCGTACTCGCCAAAGCTCACGCTCTGTTCTTCGCTGCCAGGCGCGCCGGGCACGACTGGCGCCTGACGACGCAATACAGCTTTGATCCGCGCCATCAGTTCACGCGGGTTGAAGGGCTTGGCCAGATAATCATCTGCGCCGATTTCAAGCCCCTGAATACGGCTGGCTTCATCGCCTTTGGCGGTGAGCATGATGATTGGTACCTGGTTATTCGACTCTCGCAGCCGGCGGCAGGCAGACAAACCATCCTCACCCGGCAACATCAGGTCGAGCACGACCAGACTAAACAGTTCACGCGCGAGCAAGCGATCCATTTGCTCAACATTCTCGACAGCACGAACGCGAAAGCCCTGCTCTTCAAAGAAACGCTCAAGCAAGCGACGCAGGCGTGCATCGTCATCGACTATAAGAATCTTCTCGCCTTCCACAGGGAGTGCATTGCTGCTCATTAAGTAGCTCCTCGGTATTGATTCCACAGAGGCTCAGGGCACTTTGTGGGCTCGAATCGGTCATTATGGCCTAGCCGCGGCCCCTAACCTATTAGGCATTGTTAGCAGATTTTTCCTCGAACGGTTCCCAGTGGGCTGCATGACGGTGTTTATAATGCCCGGCTTATGTGTCTGGCCCGTAGAAAGCGTGGCCGGTTTTTCGTTTTAGTGTGGGTAGATTTTTAATATGGATAGCATCAACAACCGCATCGCCGAAGAACTGGGCGTGCGCCCGCAGCAGGTTGCCGCAACTGTCGCCCTGTTGGATGAAGGCTCTACCGTGCCGTTCATCGCACGTTACCGTAAAGAAGTCACCGGCAACCTTGATGATACCCAACTGCGCCAGCTCGAAGAGCGCCTGCGCTACATGCGCGAACTCGACGACCGCCGCGCCAGCATCCTTGCGAGCATTGAAGAGCAAGGCAAGCTGACCCCGGAACTGGCCCGCGAAATTAATCTCGCCGACACCAAGACCCGCCTCGAAGACCTTTACCTGCCGTACAAGCAAAAGCGCCGCACCAAGGGCCAGATCGCTCTGGAAGCAGGCCTTGGTGAACTGGCAGACGCTTTGTTCAACGACCCGACACTGGCCCCTGAAACCGAAGCTGCACGCTTTATCGACAGCGAAAAGGGCTTTGCCGACACCAAGGCTGTGCTCGAGGGCGCCAAGTACATTCTCATGGAGCGCTTTGCCGAAGACGCCACCCTGCTCAGCAGCCTGCGCAGCTTCATGACCGATCACGCAACGCTCAGCGCCCGGGTTGTCGCGGGTAAAGAAGCCGAAGGCGCCAAGTTCCGCGACTACTTCGAACACGACGAGAAATTCAAAGGCGCCCCGTCGCACCGCGCACTGGCGATTTTCCGTGGCCGCAACGAAGGCATTCTCAGCTGCAGCCTCAAGGTTGGCGAAGAAGCGCTCGGCACCATGCACCCTTGCGAAGTAATGATTGCTGAACGTTTCGGCATCTCCAATCAGGGCCGCGCGGCCGACAAATGGCTGGCCGAAGTGGTGCGCTGGACCTGGAAGGTCAAACTTTACACCCACCTCGAAACCGATCTGTTCAGCGAGCTGCGTGAAAAGGCCGAAGACGAGGCTATTTCGGTATTTGCCCGCAACCTCAACGATCTGCTGCTTGCCGCACCGGCTGGCCCGCGCGCCACACTCGGTCTCGATCCGGGCCTGCGCACTGGCTGCAAAGTGGCCGTGGTCGATGCCACCGGCAAAGTGCTCAACACCGCGACGGTGTACCCGCACGCCCCGAAAAATCAGTGGGATCAGACCATCGCTGTGTTGGCCGCCCTGTGCGCCAAGCACTCGGTTGACCTCATCGCCATCGGCAACGGCACTGCCAGCCGCGAGACTGACAAACTGGCCATTGAGCTGATCAAGAAATACCCAGCCCTGAAGATGACCAAAATCATGGTCTCCGAAGCCGGCGCCTCTGTGTACTCGGCCTCGGAACTGGCCGCCAAGGAATTTCCGGACCTCGATGTATCGCTGCGTGGCGCGGTGTCTATCGCACGCCGCCTGCAAGATCCACTGGCAGAACTGGTTAAGATCGACCCGAAATCAATCGGTGTCGGCCAATACCAGCACGACGTTTCACAACTGAAACTGGCGCGCAGCCTCGACGCTGTAGTTGAGGATTGCGTAAACGCCGTTGGGGTCGACGTGAACACTGCATCCAGCGCCCTGCTCGCGCGTATTTCCGGCCTGAACAGCACACTGGCGCAAAACATCGTTACCCACCGTGATGCCAACGGCGCCTTCAAGACCCGCGACGAACTGAAGAAGGTTTCGCGTCTGGGCGAGAAAACCTTCGAGCAAGCCGCAGGCTTCCTGCGCGTAATGAACGGTGACAACCCGCTGGATGCCTCGGCCGTTCACCCTGAGACTTATCCACTGGTTAAACGTATTGCGCAGGACACTCAGCGCGATATTCGCTCGCTGATCGGCGATGCCAGCTTCCTCAAGCGCCTCGATCCCAAGCAGTTCACCGACGAGAAATTCGGCCTGCTGACCATCAGTGACATCCTCCAGGAGCTTGAAAAGCCCGGCCGTGACCCGCGTCCGGAGTTCAAGACGGCCGAATTCCAGGAAGGCGTTGAAACCCTCAAGGATCTGGAACTGGGGATGATTCTTGAAGGCGTGGTCACCAACGTGACCAACTTCGGCGCGTTCGTGGATATCGGCGTGCATCAGGACGGTCTGGTGCATATCTCCGCGCTGTCCGAGAAGTTCATCAAGGACCCGCACGAAGCGGTCAAAGCCGGTGAAGTGGTCAAGGTCAAAGTGATGGAAGTGGATATCCCGCGTAACCGCATTGCCCTGACCATGCGCATGAGCGACACGCCCGGCGAAAAAGTTGAAGGCCCACGCGGTGGCGGCAACCGTGGCAATGGCCAACGCCCTGCTGCGGCCAAGACGCACCAGCCAGCAGCCGCGCCGAGCAACAACGCCATGGCTTCGTTGTTCGCCAATGCCAAGCAGTTGAAAAAGAAATGAGCCTGGATGCCGCGTTTGCCGCGAGCGCTTACAGCCGGCATCTGGGAATCGAGCCGCTGCACATCGAAAATGGCGAGGCGCGCGTGCGTCTCGCCCTCACCGACGAGCTACGCAACCGTCACCAGAAACTTCACGGCGGCGCGTTGTTCTCGCTGGTCGACATTGCCATGGGGCTGGCGTGCTCCAGCTCGCATGGCTTCGATAACCAAAGCGTCACCATTGAATGCAAGATCAATTACATTCGCGCCGTGGCCGAAGGTGAGGTGATCTGCACGGCCAAGGTACTGCACGCCGGACGCCGCACATTGGTCGTGGAGGCCGATGTAATGCAAGGCGAAAATCTTGTCGCCAAGGCACAAGGGACTTTCGCCTGCGTATAAGTTTGCTGAGCTAAACTCGGTTAAAACACGCTGGAACCGAAACAAATAACGCGACCCCACAAGGCGTCAAAGCCAGTAATGCCGCAGGTGTCGCATATGCTTTCCAACCAAATGGCCATTGACGGCTACTCGCCCCTTGCAGACCCTGATGTCCACCCCCATATAGGGGCGAACGATGCGTGAAGGAATTTTACCTTGAGCGAACAGCTAACCAGCCGCATGGCACTGCTTGGCCAGCCAGCCAACCTTTCACTGCTTACTCAATGCCTGCATGGCATCGAGCGCGAATGCTTGCGAGTAGACAGCGATGGCCAGTTGGCCCTGACGCCGCATCCGCGCGCGCTGGGCTCGGCGCTAACCAATGCACAGATCACCACCGACTATTCAGAGTCGCTGCTGGAGTTCATCACTCCGGCGCTGGCCGATCCGGCGCAAACTTTGGAAAACCTCGAGCTGACCCACCGTTTCGTCTACAGCAAACTGGCGGACGAATACCTGTGGAGCCCGTCGATGCCCTGCGCATTGCCGGACGAGGAGCAGATTCCAATCGCCCGCTACGGCGACTCCAATATCGGCAAGCTCAAGTTTGTGTACCGCAACGGTCTGGCCCTGCGTTATGGCAAGACCATGCAATGCATTGCCGGCATTCACTACAACTTCTCGTTGCCCGATGCGCTGTGGAAGTTGCTGCAGGCTGAAGAAGGCGATCAGCAAAGCGCGCTCGACTATCAGTCGGCCAGCTACATTGCGATGATCCGCAACTTCCGCCGCTACAGTTGGCTGCTGATGTATTTGTTCGGCGCCTCGCCGGCGCTCGATGTCGGCTTTATGCGCGGCCGCCCGCACAAGCTGCAGATGCTCGACGAAAACACGCTGTATTTGCCCTACGCAACCAGCCTGCGGATGAGCGATTTGGGCTACCAGAGCAGCGCGCAATCCGAGCTGACGCCTTGCTACAACGACCTTGCCAGCTACATCGACAGCTTGCGCCAGGCCGTCGGCACGCCGTATCCGCCGTATGTCGAAATCGGCACACGCAAGGACGGTGAATGGCTGCAACTGAACAGCAATATCCTGCAAATCGAAAACGAGTACTACTCAAGCATTCGCCCCAAGCGCGTGACCGACTCGGGCGAGCGGCCAATTCAGGCTCTTAATTCGCGCGGTGTGCAGTACATCGAAGTGCGCTGCCTGGACATCAACCCGATGCTGCCTTTGGGCATCGATCTGACCGAGTCGCGTTTCCTCGACGCCTTCCTGTTGTTCTGCGCCCTGCAGGACAGCCCGCAGCTTGAGCGTGGCGAGTGCCATGCCAGCACCGAGAACTTCCTTAAGGTGGTCAAGGAAGGTCGCCGCCCGAACCTGCACCTGCAGCGTATCGACGGCCCGATCACCTTGCAGGCGTGGGCCAGTGAATTGCTTGGCAAGATCCAGCAAAGTGCCGAACTGCTCGACCGCAGCCAAGGCGGCACCGCGCATGTGACGGCACTGCAAGCGCAGCAGGCAAAAGTTGACGACGTCAGCCTGACGCCATCGGCACAGGTTCTGGCGCAATTGCAGAAGGGCGAAAGCTTCACCCAGTTCGCCCTGCGCCAAAGCAAGCTGCACGCTGAATACTTCCGCAGCCAGCCACTGAGCGCCGAGCAGTTGAGTGAGATGGACGCGTCAGCTATCCGCTCACTTGAGGAACAAGCCGCTATCGAGGCGCAGGACGAAGAAGACTTCGACACCTTCGTTGCCGCCTATCAGGCCAGCATCCTCGCGTCTGACAACTAACAAGCCCGCCATGCCCAACCCTGCTGGAATGCTTGATCTGGCAACTGATTCAAGCATTTCGGCAGGCCGTTACAACGACAACGCGCATGACCATTTGTCCTGTGGATAACTCCGCATATCGCTGAAATTTGTCGAAACAGTGGTGCCCATCACAATTGCACAAGTGCGTGCAGTTACGGGGCGAAATCACCGCTAGCATGCTCTGCAGAAGCACACCAAGAGCAGCCTCATGTCATCAGACAACCATTCAAAAAACACGCAGGACTGGAGCCTGGAAAGCCTCAATAAGGCTTACCAACAGGGCTACATGGCCGGGCTTGCATGCCGGCGCAATCCTGCCCAGATACCGACGGAGGAAGTTGTTCTCGCCGCGTGGGAAGCAGGCTGGGATGACGGCCAGACGCAGTATCAGTTAATCAAACAACGCACCGCCTGAGCCCTGGGTTCAGGCAACTGGATGGCTGTGCAGATCCAGTTGGACGTACAAACTGTCGTAAATCTCTCGCGCCGCGTCCTGCCATTGCGGCGCAACGTAGCCATCCTCTAACGCCATCACCTGAAACACACCACGCCGCAGCAACTGCTCATCAAGCTCAGTGGTGGGCTTCATGGCTGTGCACAAAAAGCGCACCCACGAGGTCAGCACAATCCAGCTGTTGAGGGTCAGCGCCTCGATTTGCAGGGGAGTCATCAACAGAATCCCGGCATCCACAAAGCCCTGAAAAATCTGCATGGCATGGTGCAGGCAACGCTTGGCAAATACCTGATAACGCTCAGCCAGTTGCGCGTCACTCTCCAGCAAATGCTCGAGATCACGGTGCAAGAAACGGAACTGCCACATGGCCGCCAGCAGGCGCTCCATATAGACGGCCTTATCCTCGATAACCACCGGACGCTCTTCAGGCAGCCGCAAAAACTGGTCGACCTGCGCCTCATAACGCTGCATCAGCTCGGCAATTACCGCCTGCTTGTTGCGAAAGTGGTAATACAGATTGCCCGGCGAAATCCCCATATGCGCGGCGATATGGTTGGTGGTGACATTACGCTCGCCTTGGGTGTTGAACAGCTCAAGGCTGGCTTGAATGATCCGTTCGCGGGTTTTTACTTGAGGCGCCATACGCTGATCAGTCCAGATACAAAAAACACAGACGGGAAGAAGTCCGGGCCGGGGAAAATACACGCAGATAACCGGCTCGGGCTAGTACGGTGCCCATAAATCAGACTCATGGCAGGCCATAGCGCTTAACCATCCGGTCACAGAAAAAAGCCCGCCCATTGACACTTTAGAGTAATTGCTCTAAAAAATCATCAAGCCCTTTCCGAAGATCGACTGCCAAGTGCATGCCGGTCTTCACCGCTCACCGAGGATGAGTCAATGGTTGCCGATGTCGCTTATATCCAACAAAGCCAAGAACAGATAAACCAGCTTGAAGTCACCTTTGCGCAACAGCGGCAGGCCTTCAACGGCCTGCCCATGCCATCCGCCGAGCAGCGCATTCAATGGCTTGGCGCTCTCAAGCAATTGATTCTCGATGAGCAGGACGCCCTTTGTGCGGCGATCAGCACCGACTTCAGCAACCGCTCAACGAGCGAGACCATGCTGGCCGAGATCATGCCAAGCCTGCATGGCATCACCTATGCCACCAAGCGCATCAAGAAGTGGATGAAGCCGTCCAAGCGCAGCGTCGGGATGCATTTCATGCCCGCCTCCGCCAAGGTGGTTTATCAGCCATTGGGTGTGGTCGGCGTGATCGTGCCGTGGAACTATCCGCTGTTTCTGGCAATTGGCCCGCTGGTTGGCGCGCTGTCAGCCGGTAACCGGGTCATGATCAAAATGAGCGAGTCGACCCCGGCCACCTCGCAGTTGGTCAAAGACCTGCTCGCGCGTATTTTCCCCGAGGATTTGGTCAGCGTGGCACTGGGCGAGGCCGAAGTCGGCATGGCTTTCTCCAAGCTGCCGTTCGATCATTTGCTGTTCACCGGCGCCACCAGCATCGGCAAACACGTGATGCGCGCAGCCGCTGAAAACCTGACTCCGGTAACCCTTGAGCTGGGCGGCAAGTCGCCTGCAATCGTTTCTGCCGATGTTCCGCTGAGCGACGCGGCCGAGCGCATTGCCTTCGGTAAAACCGTAAACGCCGGCCAGACCTGCGTGGCACCAGACTATGTGCTAGTGCCCAAGGATCGTGTCGATGGCTTCGTCGAGGCCTATCGCGCCGTGGTGCAGAAGTTCTACCCGAACCTCAAGGACAACCCCGACTACACCGCAATCATCAACGAGCGCCAGTTGCAGCGTCTGAATGGCTACGTGACCGACGCAGAAAGCAAAGGCGCCAAGGTTATTCCGCTGTATCCGGAAGGCCAGGGCCGCCGGATGCCGGCCACCGTGCTGCTCAATGTCAACGATGAAATGAAGGTCATGCAGGACGAAATTTTCGGCCCGCTGCTGCCTATCGTGCCGTACGATCGTCTCGAAGATGCGTTCAAATACATCAATGAACGTCCGCGTCCGCTGGCGCTGTATTACTTCGGTTACGACAAGTCTGAGCAGGAGCGTGTGCTCGAGCAAACTCACTCTGGCGGCGCCTGCATCAACGACACGCTGCTGCACGTGGCACAGGATGATATGCCGTTCGGCGGCATCGGCCCTTCCGGCATGGGCCATTACCATGCTCACGAAGGCTTCCTGACCTTCAGTAAGGCTAAGGGTGTGTTCATCAAGCAGCGCTTCAACGCGGCCAAGTTCATCTACCCGCCATACGGCACCGCCGTGCAGAAACTCATCCACAAAATGTTCGTTCGTTAAACGTAAA
>MDTG01237745.1_pt1 | contig 10790 bp, 2 predicted proteins | sample 811421 | NCBI WGS metagenome assembly MDTG01 (sample SAMN05326645, study PRJNA326480) | marine metagenome | isolation source: seawater | place: Pacific Ocean: South East | collected 2011
ACACAAGATATGAATAGACTTAGTTACCTTGGAGCAGTATCTCATATAAGAAGAGTTAATACACCATTATCTAAAAGTGCCAAAGTAAGAGCACCGCATGCTCTTCACTTATCATCATTTGGTGTAATGTGTCCTGATGAAACTCCTGATGGAGGTAATATTGGTTTGAGAAAAAATATTTCTATTTTTGCTAATATAACATCAGGAACAAACTCAGATCATTTATTAAGAGTTCTTTTTACATCAAGTCTTGAAGATATTCTGCAGATTGATTCTGATAAACTTAAATCTACTAAAGTATTTTTAAATGAAAGATTGGTTGGCTACACTAAAAAACCATACTTTATGCACAAAAAACTTAAATTATTAAAACGTAATGCTCTTATTAATATCTATACATCAATATCATGGAATATTAATGACCAAGTATTAAAGATTTCAACTGATTCAGGAAGAGGAGTAAGACCTGTATTTATTGTTAAAGATAATAAAATACCATTTACCCAAGAAATGCTTACAAAAATAAAAGATGTAAATGACATCTATAATTGGTATCACTTAGTTGGTGGAACACTAAAAGCTGATTTACCTAAACCATATATTGATACTGATAGTTCTTACTATATTCATCCAAATGAAAATAATCTTGATAAACTTGAAGAAACAGCAGGTATTATAGAATACATTGATCCTGCTGAATCTAACCAATCATTAATAGCTATGTATCCAAGAGATTTAGAAAACGCGGTTGATAAATACAATTATTGTGAAATTCATCCAGCTATTAACTTTGGTGTATTGGCTTCATGTATTCCAGGTATTGAAATGAATCAACATCCCAGAAATCAATTCTCTACAGGTCAAGGGAAACAAGCCCTTGGTGTATATGCGACTAATTTTAAAAATAGAATGGATACGAAAGGACAAATTATGTTCTATCCACAAAAGCCCATTATTAAAAGTAAAATAGCTAAATATCTAAGAGTTGATGAATTGCCTCATGGCATGAATACTATTGTTGCTATAGGTTGCTTTTCAGGTTATAATCAAGAAGATAGTATTATTTTCAATAAAAGTTCTGTTGAAAGAGGTATGTTTAAAACAACTAAATTTAGAACATTTTCACAAAGAGAAGAAGTTGATGGAGATAAGAAGATCGAATTTATATGTAATCCAGATCCTTCAAAAACTACAAATCTTAAATCAGGTAACTACAATAAATTAGATGAAAACGGAATTATTAAATCTAATATAAAAGTTAATGAAAATGACGTTTTAATAGGAAAATGTGTATATACTGGTGAATTTGATGTTAACGGTGAAGAAATAATAGCTGATAATAGTGAATTTGTAAAGCGTAACGAAGAAGGTTATGTCGACAGAGTTTATTCTAATGTTGGTAATAATAATCAAAGATATGTAAAAGTTAGAATAAGAAAAGATAAACAACCTGAAGTAGGTGACAAATTTTGCTCAAGACACGGACAAAAAGGAACCATTGGTATGTTATTACCAGCAAGAGATATGCCTAGAACTAAATCTGGTATAACACCTGATATTATTGTTAACCCACATGCTTTCCCAAGTAGAATGACTATAGCTCAATTTTTTGAGCAATTATTAGGTAAAACATGTGTTCACAAGGGATTTTTATCAGAAATTGTCCCATTTAGTGAAAATAATATTGAAAATGTAGCATCTATTCTTGAAAAACATTGTGGTTTTGAAAAACATGGAAATGAGGTTCTCTATTCAGGTATAACCGGTGAACAACTTAAAGTTAATTTTTATGTCGGTCCGACTTATTACTTAAGATTAACTCATCAAGTATCAGATAAATATCAAGCACGTAACGACGGTCTTAAAACTTCACTAACTCATCAGCCTGTAGGAGGAAGAGCATTAGGTGGAGGAGGAAGAATAGGTGAGATGGAACGTGATGCTATATTGTCACATGGTATAGCAAGTTTCCTTAAAGAAAGTTTTATGGAGAGATCAGATAAATATAAATTTTATATATCTAAAAAAACCGGATTAATATCAGCTTTTAATCCTCATAAAAATATTTTTAGGGACATATCTAATGATGAAACTGAACAATATATAGATGATGAAGGAAATGTTGTAAAAAGACCAGTTGATGAAACAACAAGTGAGTTTGTATGCATAGAAGCTCCTTATACTTTTAAACTTTTCCTACAAGAAGTAGAAAGTATGGGTATTGCTCCGAGATTAGTAGCAGATTCCATAATTAAAGAGTGGAAGAAGTTTAACATTAAACAGAAAGATTTCCCTGATAGTTATCAGTTAAAACAAAATAAAAGACAACTTGAATTATATAATTCGTCACTTAAAATTTCCCCACTTATACACCCATTTACAGTATTTTTTAATGCTGTAAAATTAGAGCTTATTAATAAAACAGATCAGCAGAAAAAACTAATTGATTTTTCTAGTAAAAATGGTGTTGATTTATTTAAGTGGGCTGAGTTAAAAATAAAGACTATTTTAGCATTTGATAAAGAATTATCTAAAATTGAAGGAAACCAAGGAGCCTTAGAAAGATATCAAGCCATGAAACAAAATGATGACCATAATATAACAAGGTGGGCAAATAGCAGTGATGTAAGCTTCATTGTAGGTGATGTAAGTAAAGAACTATTCAATTATGATGCTACTAAATTATCTCCTCCAAAATACAGACAATTACTTAAATTGAAATTAAATGAAAAACTTAAAAATACTTTCAATATAGCAACTCATTTTCATGGTATTGAGCAATTATTTTCAAGTAGGGAAAATGTAAGAACTTTCCTACTAAATGCTAAAGATTCTTTAGACAATGGAGGATATTTTGTTGTAACATCTCTTGATGGAGAAAGAGTATTTAATAAATTGAAAAAGAATAATAAGATAGTAGGTTCAATGTTCAACAAAGTTACACGTAAAAAAGATGTATTATGGGCAATACAACAAGGAACTGTAGATTTATCAAAAGAAAGACTTAGTTCAAGTCTAGATAATGGATTTAGTAATACTGTAAGAGTTACTTTTGAAAATAAACAATTAGAAGAAGAATCACTCGTTCATCCAACATTGTTAATCAGTATGGCTAATAAATGCGGACTCAAACTTGTTCCTAAAAATGAGTTAATAAATAACTATAAAATTTTTAATAAATCAACAGGAACATTCAGAGAATTATTTAATAGATTTTTAAAAGTTAATCCAGATACAAATATAAATAAGTTAAATGATGATGAATACAAAGTATTAAAAGAATTTTCAGATTTACATAGGTATTTTATATTTAAATTGGATAACAATAAAATTATACCCGATAATGTCTTTTCTGATAGACAAAAATGTATTGAAAAAACTATGAAAACTGTTCATGTTAACGACAGATACCCTAATATCAAATTACCTATGCCTGTATCTTTTGATCCAAATCTTATTAATCAATATATAACACAACATAGGTCATTAATAGGTCATTTTGATAATATAGCTGTAAAATCAACAGACAATCAATATACTGATGGGTCACAAAAAGATTTCAAACCCATTTTAGAAAATATTGAAAGCACACTTGCTCATCCATTTTACAAAAAATTTACTAACTCCACATATAAAAATACTCTAAATTACATATTTGATTATATTAAACTTGGTGCTTATGTAAGAATTCTCAATTCTGAAGTAATACAGTTTGTCCCAATTATTAATTATAACTCTGATAATTCAGAACATACTTTATTTAAAGAAGTTAAATTTATGGGAGAAGATGGTTATGAATTTGACAATTTAATGGATTATTTGCAGGCTAAATTCTTTAATTCAGGTATATCAGAACTTTTTAGAAGTTCAGGTGATGTTCTTGATATAAATTGGTTTAAAAATGGTGAAGAAGGTGCTACTAATAATAGTGATTTTATAATTGATGGGGAAAAAGTAATTATAGGTGACAATAGATTAGAAATTATTAGAAATAAATGCAATAAATTAAGATACATTCTCGAACAGGTATGTCAAACCAAACAAGAAAAATTAGAAAATTGTGAGTTTGTAATTAATCTTTTGGAACATCCTATACTTACAGTTAGAGATGATAGGTTAGTTAATCCTTTCGCATCTTCACTCAAAGAACAAGCCAATGATATAAATATCAAAGGTAATATTTTACCTATATTAGGTGATAATCAAATGAATAACTATCTTGATATCAGTATTCCTAGTATTACCACTATTGATTTATTAGATAATACAATGAGTATAGGTAACTGTAAAGATCAAAACATATCTATTCCTCAGAAAAATCTTAACGAAATGCCTAATATGGTAGGTGTAATAATTGATACAAGTAGCCCTCAAGTGTATAAATTTTTAGAACAATTTAAAAGTATTGATCGTAAGCTCGATAGTATGGATGGTGACTATCAATCTGAGTTTGATTTATTCCTCATTGATAAAAATATAAATAACACTATAGATGGTTCGTCAATTAATTGGAGTAAAAACAGTGAAGAACTTGGATTTATTATGAATTCTGAAATTTATAAATTCCCAGTTGATTCAAAAATTCAATTGTTTTTACAAGGTAATAACCCAGGAAATATATTACCATTACAATGTAAAGCATCTGGTATTCTTGTTGTTCTTAAAGACGAAAACGCGTCTCATATGCCATGGTTTTTCAAAGCATTTAAAAGATTCGATTATAAGACCTACAGAGAGGGTGTTAACGTGGATGGTCACTATATTGAAATATCTTCATTAGACGAAATTTCTGACGTGGTTACTTTCCTAGTTGATTACGAAGATATAGCAGATAAACTGGTAAAGAATAAAAGATCATTAACTACTAAATTATTTACCAAAGATTCAGTTATAGATTATTTACAATTAATAATCAATAAAATAGGTGAGAAATCAAGTTACGATCAAATAAGCACAAATATATTTACAAGTGAAATTACCGAACAAGTGACAGAAAGGTCATTAATGTTCCCTACAAAATTATTAGGCACATTAATAGGTAAAGCAGGATCAAAAATTAAAGCCATTCAAAATACAACCGCAACTAACATAAATATTAGTTCTGATAAAGTTGTAGAAGACGGTGAAGAAAAAGTTACATTAACCGTTAATGGAGGAATATCAGGAGTAGGTCTTGCCATGGAAACTATTACAAAGGTTCTTAATACAGATACAGATTATACATTAGTATTAAGTCACAAAGTAGCACAAGTTGTAGGTAAAAAACGAGAACATTTAAATCTAATTGAATCACATTTCAATGTAAAAATTTTTACAGTCGTTACTGATAAAGAAAAACTTAAATTTTTAAAAGAAGAATTCCCAGATAAAAAGGATGATTCTAAAGAAATTGATGAATTAAATAAAACTTGGTCTGTAATTAAAGTAATCGGTGAAAAACAATTTATCCCACCGGCAATAAGAGCTATTCAAGCTTCTGTAAAAGGAGGTTTTAAGTCGGCTATGAGACACATTCAAGCTGAATTATCTCTGCAGAAACCCGCTACACTTGAAAAAATATTTACATACCACGATGAAGATAGCCTTCTCTTTAACAAAGATACATATATAGTAGATGATGATATAGAAGAATTACCACATGGTTGGATTAAACTTCCTGAGGAAGATTATCCTATTACTGCTAGATCATTAATCTATAATTTCGGTATTGAAAGGCAAGAATGGAACGCAGAAGAAAATGCTGATAGATTACCTAGAGTATTTCCTATCGGATGGAGAGACGATGATCTTGAAACAAACAATATATCATCACAAGCTATGCATAATTACTTACAAGCTAATTACACAACTGCTAATAATTGGAGATCTGGAGTAGAAATTTTAAAACAAATACAACCTTTAGCAAGACCTACTTTAGCTCCTATACCATCAGTAAGTAGAGATGATGGCTCTCCTGGATTCCCCATGACACCTGATTATCCAGCAACATCTCCAGTTTATCAACCTGGATCTCCTGGGGTTCCACTAACACCTGATTATCCAGCAACGTCTCCAGTTTATCAACCTGGATCTCCTGAATATGGAGTAGTATCTCCACAATATGCTCCACCATCTCCAGAATATGATAATGTTTCAGATACAGATAGTCCAGGTGTTCCCTATATTCCTACACCTCCACCTCCACCCCAGTATACAGAACCTGAATCTTATCAAGCTTCAAAAGACCTTGATTTTGGACAATTTGGTGGCACATTATCTGATATTAGATTTCATAAAGATAATAATTCAGTATTAATAGCTGTTCCATTTGAAAGCAAAACTCTAAATAAGGCAGAAGAGGATAAAAAACTTAATGATTATATTAATGATCTAAGATTTAATCTTAATAGATATATCCTTCAACAACAATCTACAGAACATATGAATTTTAAAATTGTAGTTTTAAGACATAATAGTGATATTATGGCTGGTAAAAATATTATTCTCACCGGATTAGGGGATCTTAAATCACCTATTAGTGCTGTTTCAAAATTAATTGAGGATAATGGTTCTCTTGCTGAAAATAAATATAAAACTCATTTTAACAAAGGAGCATTATACAACATCGCAGGTAATATTGCTATGCATGATTCTCATATTCAAAATATTATTTTACATCCATTTGGATATTTACCTAATAATCATATGATATCACATTATTTTAAAAATCCAAGATCATCAGTTCATTTATTAAGTATCGAAGATGACTTCCATGGACCATTACTTATGAATAAAAGAATATTCTTTAAAAATAGTTATCCCAATCATCTTTGGTCTGATTACAATACCAACATGGTATATGAAAAAATACTGAGAGATAACAATATTCAAATTAAAAAATTCATGGATATTAATGCACATTGGAGTAAAAGACCAGTATTAGAGGAAATGGATGACTATATGCAAGCAAATGAACTTGTAGAACTAGATTCTGTTTATTATGAACAAAACAATATTCTCAGAAATAAATGGTATAAAACCAAAAATATCTTGAGTGTTTCTGATAATTCTAGCATATATCATGTTGACCTTGATTTTAATTGTAATCCTATGAGTAATATTACTAATTCTTTTATCTGGCAAATGGTTAATAAAGATAGTGAAAGTAATATTAAAACAGGAAAACAGCATAATACTTTAACTAGTTATCTGGGAAATTATGTAAAATACCAATTAGATAATGAAGTTACTATACAATCTGACAAACAATTTAAATATTCACATGTTAAAGTAGTTGTGGATGATGATATGATTAAATTAGTTAATATTATTCTAAGATTACGTATTTTAATAAGTATATTCAAATCATTTATTATTTCAAAATATTCTACAGAATTGCCTATTATTAAACATAGTGAAATTACAATTACTGTAGATCATAATAAAGATATAGTTCTAAGACTAGTTGACAAAAAAACTGAAAGCGAAATAGATCAGTTATTTGTAGACATAAACGAAGTTCTTAAAAAACCAACTGTTACCAATAGATTAGCAACTTATAAATTTATGGATGTTAAGGATTTTGATTATGATCTTATTAAAGATAACTTCGAAGAACTATTAAAAGTTACTAAAAATAATAATATCACTCAAATTAAACCAGATCAATTAGCAAGATTTAATATAATAAGAAAAGGAGTTGATACCTCAAAATATGTTATAATTGAAAGTATGGGAGACACTGATATATTACTTGATACAAAAACAGATAGTATAAAATATCTTAATCTTCATGACCAATCTGTAACAGATGTTCCTAAAAATGATAAGCTTGTTAAGCTTTCAGAAAATGAATTTTATTTGGCTATGAAATATAAATTAACTCAGAAACTCGATATTGAAGATTCAGGAGTAGTTGATGTAATTAATAAAGAATACTATGAAAAATATTCAGAAGGTAAAAAGGTTATAATAGACGATCAACTTGGAAGCATTCAAAGTACAAATTTAACTTCATTAAAAATTTTACTTAATGATGGAAATATTATAACAGTAGATGTAAATCCTGATAGTCCAGAAGATAATGTAAACTTACTTGATGACGTTTTACTTGATGAGGCAGATATACGAGAGTTAACCATTAATGAAAATAAAGTTAGAGTAATAGGTAAATATATTAATAAAAGTGGAAATAGAATGCTTGTAATTAGTTCATTAGATGGGTCATTTATGAAAATCTTAAACTATTCGGAATTCAGAAAAACACAAAAACTTGGTAGCAATTTATCTACAAAAACTAGCAGACATGAAGGTCATGAATCTCTTGAAAAGGATATTTCACAGCATTCTAAAGAAGAAGATATTATTAAATATATAGATGATCCTACAGAAAATTACCTTAAATCAGATAATACTATGAATAATAAATTACCATATTTTTGTAAAGCTTTATCAAAAATGAAGCCTCTTTCGTTAGAAAATATTACGAGCAAAAGAAATCTTATTTATAACTTAATTCTTAAGAAATTTAATATATCAGATATGATGCTGACCAATGATAATTACAAAAAACTAATTAGTAACATTTCAAATAATGATTTTATTACTACATTATTCAGAGGATATGATATATCTTTCTTTAACAGAAAATATAGAAGATATACCGGCATTACAGGTTGTAAATCTAAAGTATGTATAGACGGAAAATGTTTTGAATCAAAATCATATCAAGGATTTAATGATAATCCAGATACAGTTTTACATATCAATATAGATAGTAAAAAACTATTAGATAATTTAAAATTTATAGAAGATGAAAACATAGCAAGTGATTCATTTAGTCCTAATAAATTAGATAATATTCTTAAATACATTATTCTAATATTTGAGCACGAGTTAGTTCATTCATTTATAAACTGTTTTTGTTCGTCTATGGAAAAAGGAGATACCTATAAAGAAGTTCACAGTAGTATTTTTAGAAAAATAGTAAGAAATTTATTTGGACATTCTGACAAAACACATAATTTACTTGCAAATTAATAAATTTGATATTTAATTAAAATTATTTTACTTTAATTAAATAATTTAGATCATGGATGAAACACAATTTCTATTCAATTCTTGGAGAACAAGCCTTGAACTTGCCAACGACAGAGGTTTTATTGTTAACGAAAATTATCTTAAGATCACACTGAAAGACTTCAAATTTATGCTTTCAAGTAAGGAGTCTAATGTAGATATTATATGTAATGATCATGTTGATGAACCAAATAAAATTCTGTATATTAAATTTATTCTAGCACTTAAAATTAAACCAAGTAGCATTAAAGATATTTACGAAGAAATAAAAGAAAAAATTAATGAACATAAATCTATTGATATGATCATTGTTCTAAAAAGTAAACCAAACAATTCTATCTTAAAATTACAAAAAGACAAAGCATATGGAGATATTCAAATATATTGGTGTAAGCAGCTACAGTTTAATGTCACGAAACATGAACTTGTTCCTATTCATAAAAGATTGTCTGAAGATGAAGGAAAACAAATACTCGATAGATATAGTCTTACAAGTAAACATCAACTACCCGTATTACTAAAAGATGATATTATATCAAAGTATTATAATTTTAAATCAGGTGATATTATAGAAATTACTCAGACAAAAACTTCACAAAATGGTAATTATAAATTCTACAGATGCGTAAGATAATTTAATTTACAATACAATCCCAACTAAATATCTGTATATAAAATATATATGACTAATTTAATTGGCTGTGATTACACTTGTCAAAGAAAGAAAAATATTAAAAAACTTAAAGATATGTATGAAACTGGATTAACTAAATACTATACTGCATACAATCAATATTTACAACATAAATATGATAGATCTTCAAATAGAGCATGGAAAAGAATGTATGCTGAAAAAACATTACGTCCTAAAGTTGAAAATCTTAATAATTATTTAAATAAGATATTAACTAACATGAAGAATAATATTAGAAAGTCGTCTGGAATAATTAGTGGTCAATCTAAAAAAATTAATATGTCACGCGATGAAATAAATAAAAAGAACTTTACCATAAAAAAACAAGACGAAGATATCGAAAGAAGTAATGTCGATCTTATTTCCAAAACACGTCAAATCGGATTTACAGCAGAAAGAAATACTTATAGAAGAAATATGATAGTTGCTTTATTAATTATTAATATACTTATCGTTGCAGGTATTATTAAATTCTATGGTAACTAAATATTTACTAATAATTAAACATATTTTATATATTTTATTCTATTTATATATTAAATATGTCATACAGTAATGTTTTAAGAGCAAATGCGAGTATGTTCTCCAAAGCTAAAGTAATGCTTGAAGGGGATGCACAAGCACGTAGATATAGAAGAGGTCTTTCAAAAGCGGCCGCTACCAAAGAAGCATCTGATCAATTAATTAGTGATAAAATTCAACAAATAGTTAATGAAAAAAGAGAAATAGCGCAAGAATTAACAAGAGATTATAATAGGGATACTGATGTTTCTAATCAAAAAATCATGACTATACATAACATGAAAAAATTAGGAACAAGTCTTAATCGCGAAATCTCAAGAAATGATCTTAAATTAGCCAGATTAAGAAATGATATTCTTACTTTAAGAAGACAAATAGAAACTTCTGAAAATGAGCATTCTAAAAAATCTTTCATAGTTTTTTTTCTAAAAAATATTTTTATTTTTCTTCTTGCTGTAATACTAGTAATGCTTCTCGTTAAAAATGGTAATATTCCTCAAGAAATGGCAGTTAAAAT
>MDTG01273201.1_pt1 | contig 10790 bp, 7 predicted proteins | sample 811421 | NCBI WGS metagenome assembly MDTG01 (sample SAMN05326645, study PRJNA326480) | marine metagenome | isolation source: seawater | place: Pacific Ocean: South East | collected 2011
GAATTTGTTTTTGAAGTTTTTAAATCTGATGAAGGGTTAAAGGAGTTTATTCGTTTCTTAGATGAAAATAGAGAACCATTGACTTCCGATGTTATTTCAATGGAAGGAGAAAAAAATAATATTCCTGTTGAGGTCGCTATGATTTATAATACCTCTTTTTCAGAAAATTTACATTCTTACGTAAACAATATTAATACTCATGAAGGTGGAACACATTTAGCAGGTTTTAGGAGAGGTTTAACTTCAACTTTAAAAAAATATGCAGATTCATCAGGAATGTTGGACAAGTTAAAGTTTGAAATTGCTGGAGATGATTTTAGGGAGGGCTTAACGGCCATAGTTTCTGTTAAGGTTGCTGAACCACAGTTCGAGGGACAAACTAAAACTAAATTAGGAAACAGAGAGGTTAATTCGGCAGTATCCCAGTCAGTTTCAGAAATGTTAGAAAACTATTTGGAAGAGAACCCTAATGACGCCAAAATAATCGTAGACAAAGTAATTCTCGCTGCTCAAGCTAGACATGCTGCAAGAAAAGCTAGAGAAATGGTTCAACGAAAAACTGTGATGAGTGGAGGTGGCCTTCCTGGAAAATTATCAGATTGTTCTGAACAAGATCCAGAATTATGTGAGGTTTTTCTTGTTGAGGGTGATTCAGCTGGTGGAACTGCAAAACAAGGCAGAGATCGAAATTTTCAAGCAATTTTACCACTTAGGGGTAAAATATTAAATGTTGAAAAGGCAATGCAACATAAAGTATTTGAAAATCAGGAAATAATTAACATTTATACTGCATTGGGAGTTAGTATTGGAACAGAAGAGGATAGTAAGGCATTGAATTTAGAAAAACTTAGATACCACAAAATAGTAATTATGTGTGATGCTGATGTTGACGGAAGTCACATAGCAACTCTAATTTTAACATTCTTTTTCAGGTACATGAAAGAATTAATTGTAAATGGAAATATATATATTGCTACTCCTCCACTTTATTTGGTAAAAAAGGGTTCAAAAAAACAATATGCTTGGGATGATAGTGAGCGTGATTTACTGATTGAAGATTTTGGTCAAGGAACATCTGTTCAGAGATATAAAGGTCTTGGTGAAATGAATGCGATACAACTTTGGGAAACGACAATGAATCCAGAATTTAGAACATTCAGAAAAGTCACCATAGATAATGCGGTTGAAGCTGATCGAGTTTTCACTATGCTGATGGGAGATGAAGTTCCACCAAGAAGAGAATTTATTGAAAAAAATGCTACCTATGCAAATATTGATGTTTAACAGAATTAATTAAAAAATGAAGGTAACCATAGTAGGAGCTGGAAATGTCGGATCTACGTGTGCTAATGCCATTGCATCTAATTCAATAGCCAGTGAAGTTGTTTTATTGGATATAAAAGAAGGTTTTGCTGAGGGAAAAGCTCTTGATATAATGCAAACTGCTACTACACTTGGTTTTAATACAAAGGTGATTGGTACTACTGCTGATTATAAACTCACGTCCGACAGTGATGTTGTTGTTGTAACATCTGGAATCCCAAGAAAGCCTGGAATGACTAGGGAAGAATTGATTGGAATAAACGCAGGAATTGTTAAGGAAGTCTCTGAAAATATTTTAAATCATTCAAGCGATGCTATAATTGTTGTAGTATCAAATCCTATGGACACTATGACCTATCTGACGTTAAAATCAACAGGTCTCAAGAAGAACAAAGTAATTGGAATGGGAGGAGCTTTGGATAGTAGTAGGTTCAAAACGTATTTGTCAATGGCTATAGGTAAACCAGCAAATGATATTCATGGAATGGTAATTGGAGGTCATGGAGATACGACAATGATACCATTAACAAGACTTGCTACATATAATGGGATACCTATTTCAACAATTATCTCCTCTGAGAAATTAGAAAAAGTTTCCAAAGACACCATGATTGGGGGTGCAACTTTAACAAAACTATTGGGTACATCTGCTTGGTATGCACCTGGTGCATCTGTTGCTTTTTTGGTTAATTCAATCTTAAATGATCAAAAAAGAATAATTCCTTGTTCGGTTTTTTTGGATGGAGAATACAACCAAGACGATATATGTGTTGGAGTACCATGCATAATAGGAAGAAATGGATGTGAGGAGATTATAAAACTTAATTTAAATGATGAGGAAATAATTAAGTTTGGAGAAAGTGCCGAAGCCGTAAGAAGAATGAATTTGGCTTTATAGATAATTTTTTCAAAAAATATTTTTCGAAAATTAAAAATTGTTAAATCTCAAGGGAAATCATATATTTGCTGCTCTTTAAAACAAACAAACAGTATGCATGATAATGGTTTAATTAAGTTTTTTGCTTTGTGTTTTGGTTTAGTTAGCCTGTATCAGATTTCTTTTACTTTTATAACCTCATCTGTTGAAGAAGATGCATTATATTATTCTGTTAGCGAAGTACCAGAGACTGATAAAAACTACTCTGATAAACGTCAGGAAATTTATACAAGTTATTTGGATTCAATTGCTGATGAAACAATACTTGGCTTTACAACTTATAAAAGTGCTAAATCTAAGGAACTAAATAAAGGGTTAGATTTAAAAGGAGGTATTAACGTAATTCTTCAAATCTCTGTTAAAGATATATTGTTGGGTTTATCTGAAAATTCAAGAGATATTGTTTTCAATAATGCTCTAAGTAGGGCAGACGAGCTTCAAAAAGAATCCAATCAAACATATTTGGAGTCGTTTTTTACCGCTTTTGATGAGATTAAGGGTGATATTAATCTAGCTTCACCAGATATTTTTGGAAATAGAACGCTGAGTGATGATATTAACTTTGAAATGAATGACCAGGAAGTAAAACCAATTTTAAAGCAAAAGATAGATGAATCAATTGTATCTGCATTTGAGGTTTTAAGAAAACGAATAGATAAGTTTGGCGTTACACAACCTAATATTCAGAGGCTTGGAAACTCCGGAAGAATATTGGTTGAATTGCCTGGTGCTAAGGATGTAGCTAGAGTTCAAAACTTATTGCAAAGTACTGCCCAGCTCGAGTTTTGGTTCACTGAAAAAAACGACTCATTTCTAAATTTTTTATCCGATGCTAATGAACTTTTAAAAAGTAAATTAAATAATAATCAGGAGCAACCAAAAAAGGTTGAATCAAAAATTGATGATTTGTTAGCTGATGTTGAAGCAAACGATTCAATTACTTCCTCAGCCAAAAACCCATTGTTCGACTTAATTGTTGGAACTGGCTACCAGGGCGGTCCAGTAATTGCTCAATTTTTGGAGAAAGATCAAGTAAAAGTTGAGGCATATTTATCTGATCCTGAGATAAGACAGTTGCTTCCCAATGACAAAAGATATACTAAGTTTTTGTTTGGTAAAGCTGATTCTTCTACAAAAATCGTTGATCTTTATGTTATCAAAGCCAATCGTAATAATATGCCGCCACTCGGAGGCAGTGTCGTTGTTGATGCTAGTCAAAGTTATGATCAAATAGGTTCTCCTGCTGTTTCGATGCAAATGAATGGAAAAGGCGCACGAGAATGGGAAGAAATGACTGGCGTTGCATACCAAGAAAAAGGTAATATTGCAATTGTTCTCGACGATATTGTTTACTCTGCCCCTGGAGTGTCCAAAGGCCCAATCTCTGGTGGAAGGTCTGAGATTTCTGGACAATTTTCATTAAATGAAGCAATTGATCTGGCAAATGTTTTAAGAGCTGGTAAATTACCAGCATCGGCAGAAATCATTCAATCTGAAATAGTTGGTCCATCTTTGGGTCAAGAATCTATTGAAAGAGGAGTTAACTCATTTGCAATTGCATTATTAGTAGTTCTAATTTGGATGACATTCTACTATGGTTTGGCTGGACTTTATGCTGATGTAGCCCTTGTTCTGAATATTGTTTTGATCTTTGGGATTTTAGCTGGAATGGGAGCAGTTTTAACTCTTCCAGGAATAGCTGGTATAGTCTTGACAATCGGAATGTCAGTTGATGCAAATGTTCTGATTTTTGAAAGAATTAGAGAAGAATTTAATAAAGGAAAAGGACAAAAGCAAGCAGTCAGCGATGGCTTTAGTAGTGCTTTGTCTTCGATTTTGGATGCTAATATAACAACTGGACTTACCGCCCTCATACTATTTATTTTTGGATCTGGTCCTATAAAAGGATTTGCAACAACCCTTCTTATCGGAATCGCTACGTCATTATTCACAGCTATTTTTATTACAAGAATGTTAGTAGAGGCTAGGTTAAAAAAATCCAAAACATTAGATTTTTCTACCAAACCAACTAAAGACCTATTTAAAAATTTAGGTATTTTTTTCTTACAAAAAAGAAAAATCGCATACATGTTTTCATTTTCATTGTTAACACTTGGCATCTTTTCACTTTTTAATAATGGATTAAACCAAGGTGTTGATTTTGTTGGTGGAAGATCTTATACAGTAAGATTTGATAACAATGTGAATCAGAGTCAAATCCAATCAAATTTAAGTTCAGTATTAGGTAGTGCTGAGGCAAAAACATTTGGTTCAGATAATCAATTAAAAATTACAACAAATTACAAAGTAGATGTTGAAGGGACTGAGGTAGATAATGAAATTCAAGAAATTTTATATAAATCCCTTAAAGAAAACCTACCTTCAAATCTTTCTTATGATGACTTTGTCAATGGTTCTGATGAAAAGCAAGTTGGAATAATGTCATCGATCAAGGTAGGTCCAACGATAGCTGATGACATTAAAAAGAATTCATTATTGGCAATTATAGGCTCATTGATTGTTGTCTTTCTTTATATCTTGATAAGATTTAGAAACTGGCAATATTCCCTTGGCGCAGTAACTGCAGTTTTTCATGATGTTTTAGTTGTTTTGGGTGTTTTTTCTTTAACGTACTCTTTTATGCCATTCAATATGGAAATTAATCAAGCATTTATTGCAGCAATATTGACAGTAATAGGTTATTCTTTAAATGATACTGTTGTAGTTTTCGATAGAATTAGAGAGTTTAGAAATATCAACAAATCATGGAAATTTGAAAAAACAGTAAATGTTGCATTAAATTCAACACTGAGCCGAACTCTCAACACATCTTTTACAACATTAGTTGTACTAATATCAATTTTTATTTTTGGTGGAGAGTCAATTCAAGGTTTTATGTTTGCATTGATAATAGGAGTTATGATTGGGACTTACTCTTCAGTATTTATAGCGACACCTGTAATGTTTGATACTTTGAGTAAAGATTTTACAAAGTAGAGTTAATCTTTCTTTTTGAATTCAAAATTAATAGCGCTCCTAATAAGATAAAAGGTATACTAAGCCACTGACCTGTAGACAATATTCCTAAATAGTCTTCAATACCACCACCTTGGCTTTCTTTGACAAACTCTACTAAAACTCTGATCGAGAAAAGACAAATCAAAAAGAATCCAAAAATAAAACCTTTTTTCTTGCCTAAATCTGTTTTCCAATATAGATATCTTAAAATAATGAACAAAATTAAGTAGCCAAAGGCCTCATAAAGCTGAGCAGGATGTCTTGGATATATTTCTCCCCGATTTGAGAAAATTATTCCAAAATTATTTCCAGTATAATTTCCAACAATTTCAGAGTTAAAAAAGTTTCCAATTCGAACAAACATTCCACCAACAGAAATTGGAATTACGATTCTATCAAAAATCCATAAAACAGAATCAAACTTAAATTTATATTTATATAAAAACATAGCACTTATAATTCCAATTGTTGCACCATGACTTGCTAAACCCCTAAACCCAATAAATTTATATCCACTAATATTTCCAAACAGCAATGATGCATTGGGGTCTTTTTTTATCGGAAGAAATATTTCAATTAAATTATTTTGAAAGTAATCCCAATTATAAAAAAAAACTTCACCGAGACGAGCACCAATTAAAGTACCAAAAACAACATAAATAAAAAGTGGTTCAACCAAGTCGACAGACTTATTTTCATTTTGATAAATTCTTTTAATGATATAATAACCAAGAGTAAACGCAACAATGAACATCAAACTGTACCAATGAATTGCAAGTGGACCAAGTTTTAAAAAAACTTCATTTGGAGCCCAGTCTATTTTATAAAAAATCATTTTATATATTAAATTTTAAAATACTAAGGAACGGGATCATAACCACTATCTTTTCCTATTGGATGGCATTTTATAATCCTTTTTAAAGATAGCTTTAAACCTTTGAAAAGCCCGTGTTTAATTAAACTTAATTTTGTGTATTCAGAACATGATGGGCTAAATTTACATGTTGCTGGAAAAAACGGAGAAATAAATATTTGATAAATTTTAATTATTACTACAAAAGGATAAATAAAGATTTTCATTAATCAATTAATTTATATGAGGAATCATCCTTATTGTCATTTAATTTAACTCCTACTTTAAATAATTGATTTCTTATTTGATCTGAGAGATCGAAATCTCGGTTTGCTCTAGCTTGATTTCTAATTTCTATTAAAATTTTAATTAAGTCTTCATTATTCGATTTTTTTTCTAAAATATCAAACTCTTTTGCAAAACCCAGAATATCAAAAAGGAAGACTTTAAATGTTTTTTCAATTGAAATTTTATCATCCTTGTTTAAATTTTTAGATCCAATATTAACACTATTTATGAATTTTGAACAATCGAATAATGTAGAAATAAGAACAGGAGTATTAAAGTCATCATTCATTGTTTGGTAACATCTTTCAATCCATTTTTTTGTTTCGAAGTCAGATTTATCATCATTTGAAGGTAAACTTTTAACAAGTTTGTATGATTTAATTAACTTTTTGAAACCCTTTTCAGCAGAATTGAGTGCATCGTTGCTTAAGTCTAAAACATTCCTATAATGAGCTTGGTACATAAAAAATTTCAAAGTCATTGGAGAAAAACTTTTAGAAAAGGTTTTACTTGATCCATCAAAAATTTCATTTGGGAAAACAGAATTTCCTAATGATTTGGACATCTTTTTCCCATTAAGAGTAAGCATATTAGTATGAATCCAATAATTTGCAGGGTTTTCTCCGTAAACGGATTTTGATTGTGCAATTTCACAATCGTGATGAGGAAATTTTAAATCAATACCACCACCATGTATATCAAATTTTTCTCCTAAATACTTGTGTCCCATTGCAGAGCATTCAATGTGCCATCCAGGGAAACCTATCCCCCAAGGTGATTGCCATTTCATTATATGTGAGTTACTTGCTTTTTTCCAAAGTGCAAAATCTTGTGGATTCTTTTTTTCATCAGATCCCTTGAGCGAGCGAGATTCATTAACTATATCTTCAAAATTTCTATTACTCAGTTGACCATATTTATAATTTTTTGAAAAATTAATTAAATCAAAATATACAGAACCATTTTTTACATAAGCATATCCATTTTTAATTATTTTATCAATCATTTCAATTTGTTCAATTATATGTCCTGTAGCTGTTGGTTCAATATTGGGCTTCAATAAGTTAAAAGAATCTAATATAGAGTGAAATTCATTTGTGTACTTTTGAACAACCTCCATGGGTTCAATTTTTTCGATTTTTGCTCTTTTGGATATTTTATCTTCACCTGAACCGTCCTCATTTTCCAGATGACCAACATCTGTTATGTTCCTGACATATCTAACTTTGTAACCCAAGTGGATTAAATATCTATAAATTACATCAAATGAAATGAAAGTTCTACAATTCCCTAAATGGACAGTATTATAAACAGTAGGCCCACAAACATACATGCCAACATTGTTTGGATCTAATGAAATGAATGTTTCTTTTTTTCTAGATATGGAATTGAATACTTTAAGATCTTTCGCAGGTAAAGACATTGAATATGTACTTAACTTTATTTACGAATATAATCTAAAAATTCTCTTTTAATTAATTTGTCTTTGAATTTCCCGCCAAAGTCTCCCGTAACTGTACTACAATCAATATGTCTAATTCCTCTTGAATTGACACACATGTGTTTTGCATCAATAATACAAGCTACATCTTTAGTTTTAAGTATTTTTTGTAAAGCTTTCACTATTTGAATATTTAATCTTTCTTGAACTTGCGGTCTTCTTGAGTAGTAGTCAACAATTCTATTCATTTTTGACAAACCAACTACTTCATCTTTTGCAAAGTATGCAACATGTGCTTTTCCATATATGGGAAGTAGGTGATGTTCACATGTTGAAAAAACGGTAATATTTTTTTCAACTAGCATTTCCCCATATTTATACTTATTTTCAAATGTTGAACTTGTGGGTAAATTTTTTGGGTTTAATCCTCCAAAAAGTTCTTTAACGTATGCCTTAGCGACCCTTTTTGGTGTTCCCTTGAGGCTGTCGTCCGTCATATCCATCCCTAAAGTATAGAGGATTTCTTGAACATTTTTTTCAATTATTGAAATCTTTTCATTATCCGAAATTTCAAATGCATTGTCCCTTAGCGGTGTCTCAATCGAATAATTTTTGTGGTCTTGATCAATTAATTCAAGATCTTCAAGAAACTTGTTATATTTCATATTTTTTAAATCTGTTGCGAAGATAATTAAACAATAATTAATTATTAAATAGTTTTTTTATAATTTTTAAAATTTAAATATTATTGACAAGTTTGTCAAATAATTATTTGCATTTATGTAAGATAGATCGGTTAATCCTGAATCAAAAAGCTGATGTGTCCTTTTGTTTTCAAATTTTTTGTAGGAAAAATTTAATAAAGTTCCGCCAAAATCATAACCTAATCCAATCGACATCGATTGGGATGAATTATAAAATTCAGTGGACTTGTATGGATTATTCATTTTAGAGTAGCCAGTTCTAAGACTAAGTTGATTTAACCTTAATTCTCCTCCAACTCTAAAATTCACTGTATTATTTAGTTGATTTTTTAATTCATTGTTTCTTAAAGTAAAGTCTCTTTTTGGTTTAAGTTTAATTTTGGAATAGTCTACACTAATAACATCTAGACTTATTAATCCAAATTTTCCAAAAATCAATGCAGCACTAGTTGTGATTTTTGATGGTGTTTTTAGTGTGTAACTTGGATAACTATTTAAAATCCTTGGATCTATTTTATCAATAAAATTAACTCCATTTGCATCCGTTGATTTGGTTTCTAAAGATTGAAATGTTTCGTCCCAAAGATTATACCATGTTGGCGAATCATAAGTAAGTCCAAGTCTTAAGCTATTTAATTTTGCTATACCTCCTAGCTGAAAGGAAAAACCTTCACCACTTGTAATGATACTATTTTCAAATGATATTTCAGAGATTGGTGAATCAGTAGAAAAATTACTTTCTCGATGTAGTGAATAAGTCTCAGAACGAATTTCATGTGTGTTGATACTCAATCCAAAAAAGTAATTCTCTTTAAATTGCATTGAAATATTAATATTATATTTTGAATTCACTCCCTCCCTTTCTAGCATATGTATTTGATCAACACCTGTCTCGTATTTTGCTCCTGATAAGAATGTGTTTGTATTTTGATCATAATCGATTAAGTAAGCCTGGTAAGCTAAAAAAGCTTGTTGAGCTGAATATCCATAAACTTCACCAAGAAATTTATAGACACCTGGAACGCTTTCATTGTTTCCAACACTTAAATCGTCTGAATTGAAACCTATTGAATTGTTTAGAAAAAATTTATCAACTGAGTTATTGGTGTTTCTTCCTCTTATATCTACAAAATCGTCGAACGAATTATTCGTTTGAGCATTAATTGCAAATGAAATCTTGTTAATATTTCCACTACCTAAATTTTTCCACAACCAAACACCACCTCCTTGATTAAAGCTGAATTTAGAATTATTGGTTTTTTTTCTGGTACCAAAAAAAAGTGAATTGTTAGAGACTTTATGTGTTCCAAGTGTAAAGCCGTATTCGTTATCATTGAATACTGAACTACTAGCAGGGTTAATATTAATTGCCGATAGATCTCCACCAAGTGCGCCAAATGCACCTCCCATTGATTCAAACCTCGCTGTTCCGTTGGGTCTGTCAACAGAGTAACCTAAGATTTCTTGTACAGACTGTGAGTTTAAAGAAAAATTAGAAACCAAAAGCAATAAAAATAAAACTTTTCTTGGCATCTTTTAACTTATCTAGGGCTTCTAGATCTACTGGAACTACTACTGGAACTGGACGAGCTACCTGAGCTTGATCTAGTACTAGTTCTTCCAATTGACGTGGTTCGTGGTGAGTAGGTAGATCTTTTAATTGTTGAATTATTTGATCTAACGGGAGCAGTGTATGATCTGTTCATTGGATTGCCAAAATTGCTGGATCTATTGTAATTATTACTTTCCAAGGATTCTCTGGTACTATTTCCATATTTACTTAATTGAAAATTTGTTGAACTTCTTCCATTGTTCGGTTGTACGCTGTTGTTATTTTTATTATTTCTAATGTCTCTAGATCCTTGTCCGAATTCAATTTCTTTTTTACTAATGTAATTGTAGTCTCTCGTTTGGTTACTAGACCTTACACCATATCCATTTACGGAGTAGTAAAGTCTATTTATATTTCTACTGTTTTTTTCCTCTGATTGATTTTTATTTGTAGTCCTACTATTTCTACCTACATTATTGTTAACAATTGTTGAATTAGAAGATATTTTATTTGAGCTAAAACCATTACCATCAACTGAAGATCCTCGTCTTCCGTTCATGTATGCAACCGTACTTGGGTCATAAAACCCTCCGTTGTAGTATGGGTGGCCATAGTTTCTTGGATAGAACCAAGGTCTGTACATATAATGAGTGTAACCAAACCTACCGTATGGA
>MDTG01053615.1_pt1 | contig 10789 bp, 8 predicted proteins | sample 811421 | NCBI WGS metagenome assembly MDTG01 (sample SAMN05326645, study PRJNA326480) | marine metagenome | isolation source: seawater | place: Pacific Ocean: South East | collected 2011
TACAAAGAAGCCCGGCCGAACTTCACCCATCAACCTGTTGAAATTCTCTGGCGAGGGGCAGGCGCAAGCGACTTCATTCCATTCGAACACCTATACGAAGGTGAAAATATACTTCCCGAAGTAGAAATCGCACCGAACGACCCTATGTCGATCATCTACACCGGGGGAAGCACCAGCATGCCGAAGGGAGTTCTCGCACCGCACCTCCATTACATCGGAGCCGCTGAACGCTACAAAGAAATCACACAATCTCAGCCAGATGATGTCCACTTTGCCAATTCCCACTTTTTTCATGTCGGCGGGCAACAATTCGGAGTCATGGGCCCGCTGTACTGCGGAACTACTGGAGTCATGACAAAATGGTTTAGCGTCTCGAAATATTGGGATATCGCAAGAGAAACCGGCGCAACAATTATAGATCCCATTGGGACAATGATTTCTGCCCTTCTAACGCGTGATCCATCTCCTCAAGACCGCGACCACAAAGTACGGGTTGGGATAGGTATTGCTTCGGGACAGGTACGATCATCGTTTCGAAAAGAGTTCGAAGAACGGTTCGGAGTTCCGTTGTTAGAAGTCTATGCCATGACTGAAGTAGGAGTGCTTCTTTGTAGCGAAAGGATCGACGACAAAACAGAGGATAGCTGCGGGAAGACGTACGGCTGGGCTGATATTTCGATCGTGGATGAAAATGATTGTCCAGTTCCGACCGGAGAACAAGGACAGATCCTGCTTCGACCAAATGGAGCAAATTGCTTCATGTCGGAATACATCAATAAGCCGAAAGAAACGATTCAAGCATGGAGAAACCTTTGGTACCACAGTGGTGATATCGGATATCTCGATGAGGAAGGGTACCTGCACTTTGTAGGCCGCCAAGCTCACTGGGTTCGTGTTCGCGGGGAAAATGTATCTGCATTTGAAGTCGAAAAGGTTCTGACTACGCATTCAGCGGTAAAAGATTGTGCGATTGTGGGTGTGCCAGGAGACCTAGGAGAAGAAGACATCAAGGCGTATATTCATCTTGAGGACGGCGAAGACCTTCAGCCTGAGAAAGTTGTCGAGTGGTGCGAGGAGCGCCTTGCCTACTTTAAAGTCCCAAGATTCATCGAGTTCGTAACTGAATTCCCCCGGACTATAACTAAACAAGAAATTGAACGGCACGCCTTACGCGATCTTGGGCGAGGTGACGCGTGGGACCGGCTCGCGCAAAACAGCTAACATGTGTGGACAGAACCCGATACTGTGAATAAGAATCAGATCAATAGTGGAGAGTTTCGGTGCCCAGACAAACTGACCCCAAAAATTTAGAGCGTCTCCTAGAAGCAGCAGCAGAGCTTTTTCTAGTAGAGGGGTATGACGGTGCAAGTATGCAACAACTTGCCGATAGTGTCGGCCTTCATAAATCAAGCCTGTATCACTATGTCACGGGTAAAGAAGACCTTTTAGGAAAGTTGACAAGTGAAGCACAAACTGCAGCTGAAAAAAACATGGCGGAAGCAGAAGCGAAAAACGATAAAAAACAAGCGATGGTTGATGCCCTCACTTTTGCTATCGACCAAACTTTGGATGATCTTGGCAAAGTTAGTCTTGTGCTTCGGCAGAAACCTGACAGCGTCACAGGGGAAAAAATTACAGAGCGAAGGAGAGAGCATGACCGGCGCCTCTCGGCGATAATTGAATCAGCTCAACAGAGCGGGGACGTGCGCAATGACATCCACCCTGTTCTCCTATCCCGATTACTCATGGGGATGATTGCTTGGTTAGTTGAATGGTATGACCCGAAACGCACACGCTTCGAAAAAGACGAAATCAGAGAGGGCATTCTCTCGCTTATTCTTAATGGGATAGTCCGAGTTGAAGAGGAGTGACTTCTAGTCAGAAATACGAAGCAGGCCCAGGGAGTCGAGAAGCTCTAGGCCCGTTGGAGTCACAACACCCCGTATTAAATTATTTGTCGTTGAACTTGCGACATAATCTGGCGTCCAACCTCCTGGTTTGAACCAACGTGCAATCCAGTTGCAGGCTCCAACCATTGTTGCAACTGCCAAGCGTGCTTCAGTGTCGTCTCGGAAGTATCCATCTTTTTGAATAATTTTGTAAGTCTCAGTTAGCCGCTGCATGGAGTCTTTTTCCTGTCGCGAGATGAGCCCTTTTTCTTCAGGGCTCAGGTGGCGGGCATCGTCAAACATGATGCTTATTACTGGAGCATGTTCCGTCACTACAAGACAATGATTATAAATGTAGTGATAATACGTTTCGATTGGTTCTAGGTCTTTCCGGTAGAGATCTGTAGCCATTGAGACCAATTGCTCGCGCGCTCTTTGGTGTATGTCGAGAAGTAACTCATCCTTTCTCGAGTAGTAGTAGTACAGGGCTGGGCGGGTGATGTCGAGACGTTTCGCGACATCCTCGAGACTCATCCCTAGGTAGCCGCGTTCATGCATGAGCGCGGTAGCTACTTCTACAATCTTTTCTCGGGTGATCTTTCCTATTCTCCCCACTGGGAACCTTTACCTAACATCTAACTAGTAGCTACATAGCGTTGCATATACCAATGGCGTTCCTCAAATTTTGGCGAAACAGTGAAGAAAAACGTTGCAGAAATGTGTAGTCGTGAGACTACCATTAGCTATTTTCCCATTGAGCCATAAATACCGCCTGTGCACAGTTCTTACTGTATTTTTCTTAATTATGTCAATAGGAGTGTCGTTTATTTGGCTAATGCCTTACGGATGTCGAGATCTAGACTTGACAAACCGGCAGTTAATGGGGCAATCTGGAAAGTGAGCCGACCAAATGGTTGGTTTATATTGACCCTGATCAATGGGAAGGAGGGGACGTATGTCTGCTGTTAACCTTCCTTTGGCCGGGCTGCGAGTCGTCGAATTCTGCTGGGTATGGGCGGGTCCTATGATGGGTCAACATCTAGCTGACCTTGGCGCAGAGGTCGTCAAGGTTGAGTGGTACAAACGCTTTGATCTATACCGAACGAGAGGAGTTGAAAGGCTCCGAGGTTCGTTACCGGAAGCAATTAGGCGGGAATCTTCTTACTCATTCCAGAGTCTTAACCGGAACAAGCTTGGGTTTGCCTCTGATTTAAAAAGCGAAGAAGGACTTCAGCTGGTCAAGGACCTTATAGGCGAATCAGATGTATTGCTTGAGAACTTTACTGTCGGAACTCTTGATCGCCTCGGTCTGCCTCCTGAGGAGTTGGACAGGCTTAACAGTCGACTAGTTTCAGTTTCTCTTAGCGCTACCGGGCGCGGAAGCACAATCGAATCTCTCCGCTCGTACGGTTTGATGCTTTCTGCTTTGGGAGGGTATGAAAGTCTCGTCACTGACCAGAATAGTGAATTCATTGGTTCGCCCACGTTTGTTATGAGTGATCCCAATGCTGCGTTATTTGGTGTTCTTGCAGCGCTTGCAGGAAGCCTTCATGCCCGGAAAACAGGGGTTGGGGCGACCTATGAATGCTCACAAATCGAAGCGGTTGCGAGCCTAATTCAAACTCCTGAGAGATCCGGATCCGGAAATGCGACAACTGAAGGAATCTTCCAAACTCTCGATGGTGACTTTGTTGCTGTATCGGTAGGTACTTCCCCCAGTGAAGACTGGCCTTTCCAGTCGGCAGAGACACTCGAGACATGGTCTGGTGGGACAACGACACAGGAAGTCCTTACCCAGTGCAGGGATTCTGGTGGTATAGCAACCAAAGTAGAAGACCTCGCACAAACCGAACATTCAGAGATTTTCGCAGGAACTGATGTACGTCAGTCCTGCTTACATCCAATAACAGGTGAACGCGATATCGTTGCAACTCCCTGGCGGGTCAATGGCCACAGAGCTCCGATACGAAAGCCGGCGCCCATCCTTGGGGGGAGCAACGAGTATATTCTCCGGAATGTCCTTGGCTTCACTGAAGAAAAAATTGAAGATGTACACAACTCCGGAGTTACACATGAAGACTGAAGAACCAATACCAATGGGGATCGAAGACGAAGGTGTTTACAGCAAAAACACGATGAGAGAGTTGCTATAGAGTTAGACCTAAGGTAATTTACTTACGCGTAAGTTATAAAGATGTTGCAAAAGGGGGGAAGGATAATGAAGGGGGGATCAAGAGCGGAATATGCTATTTATTGCTCACTTACCTCGTTATTCTTCTGCGCCGGATCAGGATCAAGGGGGTTCTCCTTGTGAGTGATTCAAAGTTGCTTGAAGTAACGTCCGTATCGAAACGTTTCCCAGGCGTTCAGGCTCTACGAGGCGCAAACTTTTCTGTGAAGCAGGGTGAAATTCATGCTCTGATTGGCGCGAATGGAGCTGGGAAGTCCACTCTTATCAAGATTCTTGCTGGAGTGGAAAAAGCAAATACTGGAGAGATACGAATTAATGGAGAGATCGTCGATATCCATGATGCCAACCATGCTCGACAGTTGGGGTTGGCTTTCATCCATCAAGAACTTGCACTTGTGGGCAGAATGACTGTCGCAGAGAACCTTGCGTTGGGAGTACTCCCGAATAGATTCGGAGTAGTCACTCGCAGAAAACTCAAAGCGCAAGCTAACAAGGCTCTTTCGGACTTCCTCCCTGATCTTAATCCGAACACTATGGTGGGAGATTTACCCGTTGCCACCCAATGGCTTGTTTCCCTAGCAAGAGTGTCCCTGCAGGAAGCAAAAGTTATTTTCTTAGATGAACCAACGGCTGCACTAGGGGCACAAGAAGTGGAAATACTTTTCCAAGTGATCAAAGAAGTTACTGCCAAAGGCACGGCAGTGGTTTTTATCTCCCACCGACTTCAAGAGATTCTCGATCTCTGTAACCGAGTTACGGCTTTACGGTCAGGGACTCATATAGGGACATACAACATAGATGAGGTCGAATACCAGACCCTTGTTAACCTAGTGGCGGGAGATGAAGGCGGTTCGTCCCCATTATCCGAAGTAGAGGATTCGCCTGGACTTCCGATCCTTGAAGTTACTGACCTTTGCGCAGGGCCATTGAAGAACGTCACGTTTGAACTTCGTGAGGGAGAGGTCTTAGGGGTCGGGGGCCTCGTCGGGTCTGGTCGAACTGAATTGTTAGAAACAATCTTCGGGGCACGAATCCCTGAAAGTGGAACAATCAAGCTGGAAGGAGAGACGCTGCAATTCACACAGCCCGCAGATGCTGTTGCTAAAGGCATAGCAATGCTCCCAGAGAACCGGCGAGACCAGGCACTTTTCTCTGATAGGTCCATAAGGGTTAATACAGTCATATCGCATTTAAGCCGTTTCTCACGCGGGATTCTTAAAATCCCGAATGTTGGTTCTGAAAATGAAAAAACCAAGGAACAGATCGATCATTTGATGATCAAAGCAACAGGTCCACGCCAGCTTGTCCGGGAATTATCTGGAGGAAATCAACAAAAAGTCGTTGTCGGGCGGTGGCTCTGTGGAGAAGTAAAAGTTTTTCTTGTCGATGAACCGACCAAAGGTGTGGATATAGCTGGAAAATCCGAAATTCTCCTAGAGCTCCGACGGCTTGCCGCCTCGGGTTCAGCCGTAATCGTAGTTTCTTCACAACTTGAAGAAATAGCAGATGTTTCTGATCGAGTCCTTGTTCTTAATGAAGGAAAAGTGGCCGGTCTTCTCGATGGGCCAACAACAGAAAATGAGATCTTGCAAGCCTGCTATAAAGCTGAGGCTGCATGAACCAAGAAATAAAAATAAAAATATGAAAGGAAATACATGAGAAGCAAAAAAATCATGGGAATACTTGCGATCCTTGTGGCGTTTGCATTTGTTGCTGCGGCATGCGGTGGTGATGATGACAGCGGGTCTTCATCAGCTGCAAGTGATACCTCAAGTGATAGTTCGAGTGATAGTTCGAGTGATAGCTCGAGTGATAGCTCGAGTGATAGCTCAAGCGATAGTGCTGATTCATCAAGTGACACTGTTGAACTCACTACAACTGGAGATACCCGAGTAACGCCACGCGAAGAAATGGGCTGGGTAGGAGTTCTCCCTGCAGAAAAGAGCCAATCAGGTCTTGAAGTAGACTTCAGTATCTTTGAAGGTAAAACTATCGGCGTAATTAGAGTTCTTCAGGTTCCTGAAGCAACGATTCAGACAGAAGTTTGTGCACCAACTGTCGAAGCCAACGGCGGAACATTGGATATAGTCGATGCGAACTTTGATCCAACGCTCGCGTTGCAAGCTGGGGAAACATTCCTAGCTCGCGGTGATGATGCGATCTGGAATGTATCGAACTCCGGTGCTGTCCTCCGCCCGATTATTGACGAAATGAATAACCTTGGAAAACCGTTTGTCGGAACATATACGTTCGACCAGCCAGGCTCCATAGATATTAAAGAGCACGACTGGGGCGTAACTCCACTTCTTCTCCAAATTATTGGATATGAAATGGATTCAAAAGGGAAACTTGGTATAGCTATCCTTCCTGGTATTGAAACCCTCGACGTCAGAACACATATGGTCGATGCTGTTATTGGCTATTCCTACCCCGATATTGAAGTAGTAGAAATTATCGGTGACGGCACGGTAGAAGGATTCCGCGCAGCAACAGAAGCAGCTTTGCAAGCACACCCTGATATCAAAGCTATCTATTCACATTGGGATGTTCCAGCGGCAGGTGTAGTTCAAGCGCTAGAAGATGCTGGTAAGATTGGCGACGTATTTGTGTCCAGTTACACCGGTGACGAAGAAACCGGTTTCGAAATGATGAGACAAGGGCAAATCCAAACAACGGTTGCAGCTGCTAACTCGCAAATTGGTGCGATTGCATGCGAATACCTGGCATTAGCACTATCTGGAGTACCACTTCCAGAACATACGCTGATGACAGCAACCATTATCCAGCCTGGGCAGGAACCACCTGCGGCAGGTACCGGCGGATACTTCAACCCACCACCGATATATAAGACAACCAAACTTGTAACCGACTACTAGAGACACACTCTGTAGGAAGTTAGAAAAAGTAAATAGTGGGGTGGCGGGAACTCCCCGCCACCCCACTTAAAAAAGAGAGAGGAACAGTACTTTATGTCCACCGTCGAGCAAACAGTCGTAGCTAAACGACAACGTAATGTCGATGCCAAGAAGCTTGCTCGATGGGCTCCGGTTGGAGTCTTGGTAGCTGAAATAATCTTCTTCGGGATAATGCGCTTCGATAAATTTTTCACATCTGCAAACTGGCACGTAATCCTGAACAATACTGCAATCGCTGCGATCGTTGCTGGCGGGTTGACGATAGTACTCATCGTTGGCGATTTCGACCTTTCCATCGCTGGAACCATAGGGTTGGGAGGAGTTGCCGCAGTAGAGTTTCTAGACCCTGATTCAGTCGTCGATAAGACGCTTCAACCAGGGAACTGGACAATACTCTTTGCAGTTCTGGTCGCTTTAGCCGTCGGGGCATTCATAGGTCTAATAAACGGCCTGATCGTTACCGGATTCGGTATCAATGCTTTTGTAGCGACTTTAGGAACTGGATCAGTGCTAGTTGGAGTTCATCGCTGGATGGCCGACCGTGACATTACAACGAATAATAGGTTTAAAAAATTAGCAAACTCGCAATGGCCCGATTGGCACTTCCTTCACCCAAAACTGGTTTTGTGGTTTATGGTTGGTATTTTGCTTATTCTCGGTCTAGTGATAAGTCGGACAGTGGCAGGAAGGCGACTTGATGCTATCGGCGGAAATGAAGTAGCGGCACGCCTTTCCGGTATTAGAGTCTCTCGGTACCGTGTCTTGGGGTTCATCATCTGCGGCATGTGCGCAGCTGGTGCAGGTGCGTTATTGGCTGCACGAACTGGAGTCGCATCAACCACCGCTGGTGACCCTTTTCTCCTTGGAGCATTCACCGCTTGTTTCTTAGGCGCAGTGACATTCCGAAATGGGGAATTCAATATCCTCGGAACGTTCTTTGGTGTCCTCTTCCTGAAAGTGACATTTAGCGGCATAGCGCTGATGGGTTGGCCCAATTACTGGCCACCGATAGTGACTGGAGGATTCTTAGTCATCTCGGTATCCGCATCCGGACTTATAGAAAAAATATTTAAAGATTGAAAAAGAGAATAAAAATATAAGAAAAGTTGAAATACAACTAAAAAAATATTAGTTTTTTACGCATGCGTAAATAAAAAAGAAAATGGAGATCTTGTGAGCATCACTATTGATATAGACACCGGGGGAACCTTTACCGATGGTTTCATCACTCAAGATGGTGAAGCCTTCAGCGTTAAAGTTGATACAACACCTCATGATCTAACAGAAGGGTTTCTAAATTGCCTTGAGACAGCTTCGGAGCGTCTCGGCATGAGCCTTACTGAAACCCTAAAGCAAACTTCGGTTATCCGGTATTCAACCACATACGGAACGAACACAATCATTCAACGGACTGGCCCGAACCTAGGCGTCCTTGTCTCTGATGGCCATGAAGGGGATCTCTACGGAGAAGCAGCTGAAGGGTCAGCATATGATTGGCTTCTCTCGCAAAATCTTGTTTTGGGTGTTCCTGTCTCAATAGGAGAAACCGGAGAAGTTGAGGGTGAAATAGTTCAGGACCAAATCCGGAAAAAGGTCATAGAACTTCTAGAAGCAGGTGCTCGAGGCCTCGTCGTTGGAATTAAAGGGAGTCACAAGAATGATGCTGCGGAAACACAGATCCGCGAAATAGTGCGGGATGAATTTCCTCGACATTTCCTCGGCTCTTTACCAACATTGGTATCAAGTGAAGTTTCCCAAAGTAGAGACGATGGGCTTAGACTGCGTACCGCATTGATCTCAGCCTATATCCACCATGGGTTGGCGAGGCATTTGTATAAGGCAGAAGAAGAGATACGCAGACGTGGTTATACAAAGCCACTTCTTGTGGTGCATGCAAATGGTTCAGTAGCGCGGGTGGCGAAAAGCGTCGCAGCGCACACATACAATTCTGGCCCTGCCGCAGGACTTGTAGGTAGCAACGAATTGGGTGCTGATATTGGCGTAGAATCAGGCCTTACCTTAGACATTGGTGGGACAAGTACCGATATCGGAGCTGTAGGCGAGATTTGGAAGGGCGTCGAAAGTTCTGTCACTGTCGACGGTGTAAGCATCGACGTCCCCGCCATTGTTGCTGAGTCTCTGGGCGGCGGCGGCGGGTCAATAGCCCGCGTCGAAGACGGTGACGTAAAAGTAGGACCCCAAAGTGCCGGGGCGTATCCCGGGCCGATGTGCTACGGGCTAGGGGGTGACTCACCGACAGTGACCGATGCGAACCTAGTTCTGGGTTACCTAGATGCTGAAACGTTCCTCGGGGGCGGCCGAAATCTCGACGTCGAAAAAGCCCGTCAGGGAATCTCTGAAAATATTGCAGAGCCTCTAGGAATTTCCGTTGAGGAAGCGGCATGGAGAATACGACAAACTGTCGATCAAGTAATCGCTGATGGCCTTACTTCTTATGGCGAGGCCCGAAATATAAGCGCTGATGTGCTCTTTGCTTATGGTGGTGGAGGTCCTACCCATGTAGCAACAGTCGCTGACCTGATTAATATCTCTACGGCTTACTGTTTCCCGATGAGTCCGGTTTTCAGTGCCTACGGATCCTCACGGATGGATATCAGCCATCTCTATGAGACATCTGTGATCGAGGATTCATCCAACGCCTCCGTTGACGAAATGGTTGACGGCATGAAAGAAGAGGCGCAAAGAGACATGCTGGGAGAAGGATTTGATGCATCCAGCGTCACCTATGAAATTCAGGCAGGGTTTACCTTAGAAGCTGACCCACAAACCAAAGCTCACGTTGCTCTTGAGAGCGAAGTCACAGATGCTGTCATAGCAGAAGCGAAAAGCATCTTGGCATCTGGAGCTTCTGACGAAGAAAGTTCTGTCGTCTGGGATAGCGTCCGAGTAAAGGCCACTGCTCCTTCACCACATCCAGAGCTGGAAAATCCAGATTTCTCGGGAGATTATCAGCCCAAAGATGCTGGGTCTTCTCGGTCAGTGTGGACCGGAGACACTTTTGAGGAGGTTCCTGTTCATGAAGTTCTAGCTTTATCAGCCGGAGACCTAGTCGAAGGTCCAGCAATTATCGAGTCAGACTTTACAACCATCTTTGTTACACAAAACCGTAATGCGTGCATCGATGGAGCAAAAAATATCGTACTGCGATCCAAAGATAACTAGGAGAAAAAATGGCAGAACAAACACCAACCAAAGTTCAAGTAGCAGAATACCTTGATATTAATCTCGACACTGAGACCTGGGAATGCAACAAGTGTGGACATGGGCTCGGCGCCGCCACACAGAACTACAAAGAAGGCTGTCTAATCAGAGATAGAAGTCCGGAAGAAATCCATCAACCGATCATCGAAGGTGAATATACCTTCGCACCAGATCCCGGATGGTGCCGAATTGTTGAGTGCTATTGCCCGAATTGCGGCGTCCTCATCGATACTGAGTACCTTCCTCCTGGTCATCCGCTCACTCACGACATGGAAATCGATATTGAACAACTTAAAGCTAAGCACGCAGGTAACGAAGAAAAATAAGGAGCCGACCAGTTATGGCAAAAACAAAACAAAAAGTTAAAGACATAGCCGTTGACCTTGACATCGGAGGTACTTTCACTGACTGCTATGTTTCATATGAAGGTGGTTATACCATCGGGAAGTCATCGACGACAAAATACGACGTCTCAGTCGGGGCACTTCGCGCCATTGAAGCAGCAGCAGAAACTATTGATTTGAGCCTAGAAGAGCTCCTCGACGATTGTCTTTCTGTCTCATATAGCACGA
>MDTG01066140.1_pt1 | contig 10789 bp, 13 predicted proteins | sample 811421 | NCBI WGS metagenome assembly MDTG01 (sample SAMN05326645, study PRJNA326480) | marine metagenome | isolation source: seawater | place: Pacific Ocean: South East | collected 2011
ACAGAACAATACCATCGAATCCATGTTTTTTAATTCTCAGGATTTTATTCCTTCTGAATACCAGTGCAAATATGATCCCAACAAACAAAAAGAAGTGACCGTTCAAGAGACTTTGGAGGCCATACGAGAAAGCCAAAAGTAAAGATAATGGATCAAGGTAAAAAATACATAGAGCGATGGATTATGGAGGATTTAACTCCTGTAGATCCAGATGTGGGGTTTGCTCTTTGTCCGTACGCAAAAAAGGCATGGTTAGATGATCGTGTGAAAGTTGTCGTATGTGAAGAGAACTTGTGGGATAGAGTTGCTGAAGAGTGTGTAAATTTTGACTCAAAGAATGCCCTAACTGTTTGTATTGATGAAAATCCAGATAGATCATACGATGAGTTAGAATCTGCCTGCATGGCAATGAACAGTTACTTTTCTGTTACTAAACAAGATTTGTGGGTGTTAGTGTTTGAGGGAGAGGTGGCCATAATATTTATACAAAGGCTGTCAGAATTGGACGATGCTAGTCAAAAGTTAGAAAAAGTGGGATACTATCAACAATATGAACCCGAAGACTACATCAAACTTATCTTAGCAAGACGAGAGAGAAGGTTGAACAATGGCTAAAAAAGCTAAAAGGATGATGGGCGGCGGCGCTGCCAAGAAGGCTAAAAGGATGATGGGCGGTGGTGCCGCCAAAAAGCCGCGTCGTATGCGTGGCGGTGGTGCAACCGGAAACGTATCACCTCGCAAAGCCATGGGCATGATGGGTGGTGGTGCTGCCAAGAAGCCGCGTCGTATGATGGGTGGTGGTGCTGCTAAAAAGTCGCGTCGTATGCGCGGTGGCGGCAAGGTTAAGAAATAATGACAACTTCTGGTTCAACGGACTTTGAGCTTGATGTAAGTGATTACATCGAAGAGGCGTTTGAGCGCTGTGGCATGCAGGTCAGGACAGGATATGATCTGAAAACTGCAAAAAGATCGTTGAACCTTTTATTCGCAGATTGGGCCAATCGTGGTTTAAATCAATGGACTATTACGCAGCGAACGCAGGCTTTGACAGCTTCCGACAATGATTATGATCTTGGAACTGACGTAATAGATGTTTTGTCTATGGTTGTGCGGCGTGGCAGCACTGATTTTTCTATGAATAGAATTAGCCGCGATGATTATCTTAACATACCAAACAAAACAACTACTGGTCGGCCAACGCAGTTTTTTATTGATCGTCAGATAACGCCTAAAATAAAAATATGGCCCACGCCAGAGAACTCTACTGATGTTTTGCACTTTGACTGTCTGACACGTATTGAAGACGCCGACACGTTTGTTAATACAGTAGAGGTCCCTTTTCGTTTTTATCCGTGCCTTGCGGCGGGGTTAGCATATTACTTAGCTATCAAGAAAGCCCCTGATAGAATACAGCTTCTAAAAGCTATTTATGATGAAGAGTTTGACCGCGCACAAGCAGAGGATAGAGACAGAGCCTCCTTTAACGTGGTTCCTAGCCTTCAGTATTATAGGGTAGGGTGATGGCACGGTTCGCCACAGGAAAATACGCTTACGGCATTTCTGATAGGTCAGGGTTCCGCTATCGTTTAAGAGATATGCGTCGAGAATGGAATGGCCTTCTTGTTGGCCCTGACGAATACGAGCCAAAACATCCGCAATTAAGACCTGTTAGAATTAGCCCTGATGCAGAGGCTTTGCGAGATCCAAGGCCGGATACAAACAACATAATACCTGTAGAGGTTTCTTTCCCTGCCTTCGATTTAACGACTTTACGGTTTATACCAAATCCATCTGTCGTTGGGAAAATAGGCAGTGTCTCTATAACAACCACATCAACAGGTGATGTATCCGTATCTGCCACAGGAGTTTCTGGAACAGGAGCCATTGGTTCTGTAACATTGACCACGGCATCGACCTTTGATTCAACGGGCGTTACATTAGACTCCAGTAACAAGACTTTTGACGAGGGGTAAATGGCAAAGCAAACAGTAGGAATAGGGTCAAGCGCAAATGACGGCACTGGTGATACTCTTCGTGCTGGCGCTGACAAAATAAATGATAACTTTAACGAAATTTACGCTGCGTTAGGAAATAGTTCTAGCGTATTGACAGACATCATAGATGCTAATGGTCTTTTCGATGTTAGCTCTGGAGCTAACAAAATTGTATTTTACTATGCCAACCTAAGTGATTTGCCCAGTGCATCAACCTATCATGGGGCTGTGGCTCATGTTCACGCTACGGGTGGCCTCTATTTTGCTCATGGTGGTGCTTGGATAAGATTAAACGATGAAACAACTGGGCCTGTAACAAAGTATACTGCTGGAACTAGCGGAAGCTCGGCATACACATTCACAGGTCCGGGTGCTACGTCAGGCAACAATCCAAACTTTACGTTTTACAAAGGCCATACTTACTTGATTGATAACACAGCCAACGTAAGCAGCCATCCACTGCAAATCAGGACATCTAATGGTGGATCTGCTTTCACAACCGGTGTGACCGAAAATTATAATTCTACCACTGGTTTGACTCAGTTTATCGTTCCGCATGAGCCAAGCGATACATCTCTTGTTTATCAATGCACCAACCACTCTTCAATGGTTGGCAATATAACCATAGTGTAGGGGCGGACAGGTAAACAAACCATGAGCTTTACATTCACAACATTGAAGCAAGCGATTCAGGATTGGACAGAAAACACAGAGACAACTTTTGTCAACAATCTGAATATTTTCATAAAAAATGCTGAAGAGCGTATTCTTAAAGAAACAGATTTAGACTATTTTCGCAAAAATGTTGCGGGTGTGATGTCGAATGGCAATAAATTTTTGAACATGCCCACAGACTATCTTGCCTCTTTTTCTTTGCATTTCACTGACAGTAGTGGAAATGCTCAATTTCTCTTACAGAAAGATGTTAATTACATTCAGGAATTTAATCCAAATCCTGCCACAACCGGCCTTCCACGTTATTATGCGGCTTTTGATTACCAAAATTTTATTATTGGCCCTACTCCAAATGCTAATTATGTCACTGAATTACATTACTATTATAGACCGCAGTCAATAACGGAGACTTCAGATGGTCAGTCTTGGCTTGGAACGAATGCTCCGAATACACTTTTGTATGCGTGCTTAATAGAAGCGTACACTTTTATGAAGGGTGAGACGGATCTTCTTCAGTTGTATATGAACAGATATGCAGAATCTATGCGGAGACTTCCGCCGCCACCATTAAAAGTTTATGCTGAAGGGCGAGAAAATACAGATGCTTACAGGGAGGAGTCTCTCCGTGCATCTACAATGTAAGGGCAAAAAATGTTTGATGAACTTGAGGGCAAAGAAATTGCCATTGTTGGTCTTGGGGGAAGTTACGCAGATTACGTAAAGGCTCGTATAAATTCTACAAGCTATGATGAGGTTTGGGGGATTAATTCTATCGGCGCAATTGTTCATGTTGATAGAACTTTTATGATGGACCCAGCTAGTCGCTTTCTTGATGGAGTGAAAGCAGGAACCCAAACAGGAATTGCAGCGGAATTTTTGTTAGAAACTCCTAATAAGGGTCCGATATATTCTTGTTGCCTTGATGAAAGAGTGCCTGAGATCGTAGAGTATCCACTTTCTGAGGTTATAACAGAACTTGGATTTGCCTATTTTAACAATACTGTAGCGTATGCAATTGCTTTTGCTATCGCAGCTAAAGTTAAGAGAATCAATCTCTTTGGGATAGATTTCTCTTACAGAAAGAATTTGCATTTTGCAGAGGCTGGCAGATCCTGTTGTGAGTTTTGGGCGGCTATAGCTTTAACACGGGGCATTTTTGTGCGCACTGCGGAGCGGTCTTCTTTTCTAGACACAAATGTACCTTTGAACGAAAAATTGTATGGATATCATCGTTTAGATGATCCGCTTGTTCAGTACACTGAAAACGATAAATTAATTATCGTTGCAGAATCTGAGTACAAGCCGAAAAAACAAGAACACTTGGAAGGCCCAGAGCCTTTGGATGGTAGAGAGCCTGTGTTACATGGAAGGCATGATGTAGAAGGAATAACTTACAATGTTTAATGTTACTACGAACATGGGAGCCGGTGAAGTATCCGTAGTTACTTCAGACAATGGTGGTTTAGAGACAGATCAAATTGTAGAGTTGGCGATGGATAAGCTGTTAAAAGTTTCAGATACAGCCCCTCCTGCTATACGCGATCAAGCAGAGGTGTTTCGTGAACAATTGCAGGCTTTGTTGGCTTACTACATAAATATTGCTCGTAGAGAAGAACGTGCTACTATATGTCATATCTTGAGCCGTGAAGGACAAGATGTTTTGGCTGACGCAATAAGGAGAATGTAATGGCTATTGCAGGTACATTAATGTGTACTTCCTTCAAAAAAGAGCTTTTAGAGGGTGTCCACAACTTTAAAAACTCTGGAGGAGGCACTTTCAAGCTTGCTCTATACGCGGAAGGTAGTGGCGGCAAATCTAGCACTACAGCGACTCTTGGCGCGGGAACAACCGCTTTCACTACGACGGGCGAAGTCGCCTCAAGTGGGACGTATGTTACTGGTGGTCTTGCTTTGACAAGAGTTGACCCCACAAGCTCTGGAACGGTTGGTTTCACAGATTTTGCAGACCGTGATTTTACTAGTGCTACGATAACTGCGATGGGTGCCTTGATTTACAATTCAAGCGCTTCAAACAAAGCTGTTTGTGTGCTTGATTTCGGCAGTAACAAAACATCTACTTCTGGCACATTTACGATTGCATTTCCGACTGCCAATCAATCTTCGGCGATTATTCGTATCGAGTGAAATGCCTGATGTCAGTCAAGGAAAAACGCATTGTAATACCGCTTACAATGCGTTTTTTATTACGCGGAGGAGTGGAAAAATAGCCTCGACCACGTTTTATTTCATAATGAGGTAACGAGATGTATGAGGGTTTAGGAGAATACTGGGATCCGTCAACGGAAGAGCTTCCAGCCATTAAGATTATTTGCCGGCACGGCAGTGCCAAAGAGGAAATTGCAGTGGTTGATGACGCAACCGGCTGGCCTTTCTCTAAGGTCATGGATGCTTGTTATGCGAAAGCTCGTGAGTGGAGGGATGGCCAATGACCGTCTACTGGGCTGACCCATTCCTTGAGGCGACGACGCAAGGTAATGGCACAACTGACACAACGACACGGGACGGCAGTTATGCCGCGCCCTTTTCGTTTCATAACGACCTTGTTAAAACAACCAGTTCTAAAGTGAGTACTGTAAATGGCGTTACTTTAAGCGATAATGATGAAATTCGTATCAAGGGGCTTCCCTTTGCCACCTTATTTGAGACGCAGGGTAATGTGTATGTTAGCAGCACTTCTATGAACCTACTTGGCACATTAAAGCCTATAACTGGCAATACCACTTTTGACGCGACTATGAACAATAGTTACCCGAATACCGACTCTCAGTGTTATGCCTTTCAAAATAGTGATGTGTCGTCTTACTTGCCGGGATGGTCGCATCCACTTTTTTTCGCCGCATCGAAAGGCTCAAGCTCAACTCAACTACTACACCAAATATCAACATTCATGTTTAGTGTATTTAATCTCCAACAAGGCTATTCGTCAGCCAGCTCAACTGGAGTAGAGCTTTTCCGCTTGAAGAGCGCATACACATATATTCAAACGGTAAACAGCTACAGATACTTCGGAAATTTTGCAAATAGTGTGAAGATGTCAGCGGGATGGACAAGCACGACGGCCCAAGAAGGTTACAGCATTTTCGAGACTGCCGTCACGACAACTTTTGAAAGGATCTATATTGGCGGAGCCAGCGGCAACCAAACTTATTTTGATTTGGGACGCCTTGTTTGTTGCATGAGACTTGGCTTTACTAACACTGACTACGGAATTTTCTACGCAGACCCTGATCCATGCACTGATGGCGGGACAGGCACGGTAACCATGCCCATGCTTGTGACTTCCATGCATTATGGGGGGAGATATTATCAAGCCGACAGCGATGTAGATGTGGTTTATCCTCTAGCTTGTGGCGCAGGATCTTCCAGCAACGGAATAGTGACGATTTGGAACAGCGGTGATGACGTTGTGCAGATTGATAATCTGCTTGGCAACGTTAGGGCCAGTAATTACGCTTCTTTTAAGATACAGCAATCATCAAACGGCTCTAAATTTAAAATCGGCAACATGTATGCTGACAGCTTTCTATCTCAAAGTGGAAATGGAAACTTTCCTTTTGATCACGTAGTGGGCAGTTACGTCAACGGCGCATTCACCTTTTTGCAAAATAGCGTTTATTTCATTGTGCGTAACGACTCACAAATTGTAAAGTTGTCAGGACCAGATAATTCGAACACAACTAACACCTATGAAACTGGACTTAAAAAACCCGGTTTATCTCCGCTGGCTAGTGTTTCAAATACCACTTACGGTCCAGATGTTGGCGTTTTAATGGACTTAGGTTCAGATTTATTTAAACTAGACATAACGCTCTCTACCTCAAACGAATGGTTTGACACGCAGTTATCAAGGGCCGCAAGTCTTTCCAACCCAATTGTTTACAACAGTCTTGGCAAACTTATTTGCGGGGGGAGCGACTACAAGACATCCGCTCATAACATACCCGTTTACACTGGCACGGCGGCAAGCGCAACGGGTGCGCCAAGATATGTTATAAACAGCTTTGAGCATAATGATTATGACGGCAATCCTGTTTCTTTAATTGGTGACCCATACACCGCTGGTTCAAGCTATGGGGCATTTATGTATAACGCCACGATTAGCAGCACAAATGTGCTAGCGGTGCAGTGGGCTGGGGTTACTGGCGGAGCATCACTTTATGCGTGGGTACCGCTTGAGCTTAGTGTTCCAACCTACACCGCTGCGAGTGACAACCTACGCGCGAAGGTCACGATGGCTTACGACGACGCCAATCCGAGTGCCGTCACCGACGGTACAGTGCTTTTAAGAGCATGGCACAGGGACACTACTCAAGCCACAAACTTCAGGGTGTATAGTAATACAACGGGTGCTGGCCTAGCGGTAAATCATGAAGACACCGTAACCTCTCCCACAACACTCACTTTGAATTTAAGCAACGTCGCAACGAGTGGGCAGGATAACATCACAAGCGTACTTCTGGGCATCGGTCCTAAATTTGTAGACAATACGAACATTCAGAAATATTACATCGTTTCGGCTGAAATAGAGACCTACTGATGGCGTTACCTAAAGTTGGCGCGATTGGATTTTTTGACACCACAACGGTAAGCGCGTTTGGGTTTCTTGACGCTGCCGCCTCTGCGGTCGCTGCCGATGTATCAGTAACTCCCACAGGGGTAGCTGGCACAGGCGCTGTTGGCACTGTTTCTATCGAAGAAGGCGCTGGCGTATCAGTCAGCGGCGTAGCTGGCACGGGTGCCGTTGGTACAGTTTCTGTTGGTCAAGGCATTGGTGTATCCGTCACGGGTGTATCTGGCACAGGTGAAATAGGCACTGTAGCTGTTCAAGAAGGCACTGACGTATCTGTTAGCGGCGTAGCTGGTACGGGTGCTATTGACACTGTAGCTGTTCAAATATCCACATCTGTGGACGTAACAGGGGTCGCAGCCACAGGTGAAATAGGCTCAGCCTCTGTTCAAACTGATGTCTCAATAAGTGTTTCAGGTGTATCCGGCACTGGCGCTATTGGCACTGTAACGCCAGCGGCTGGCGCGAGTGTTTCTGTTTCCGGCGTTGTTGGCACATCTGAAGTGGGAACAGTTTCTCTTACGGGTACGTCTGTTGTTTCTCCAACAGGCGTTGCCGGTAGAGGAGAGATTGGAGCCATAGAGTTCCAAGGGGAGACAATAGTTTCTCCAACGGGGGTTGCGGCCAATGGTGAGATTGGTCAAGAAACTGTAAGCGGTAATTCCAGCTTTACTGTTGGTGGCGTTTCCTCCACAGGTGCTATTGGCACTGTAGCCGCTCAAATATCCACATCTGTGGATGTGACAGGCATTGCTGCTACAGGCGAAATCGGGGCTGTAGTTGCTCAAATATCCAAATCCGTAGATGTGACAGGTGCTGCGGCTACAGGTGAAATTGGGGTTGTAGCTGTTCAAATATCCAGATCTGTAGACGTAACAGGCACCGCGGCTACAGGTCAGATAGGAACAATTGTTCCTACTGGCGATGCTAATGTAGTTGGAACTGGTGTTAATTCTACTGGCAATGTTGGAACTGCTACTGTCAGTGGTGATTCTATATTTGTCGTTAGCGGCGCGGCTGGCACCGGTGCAGTAGGCACAGCCACAGTTGAAGAGGGCGTTGGAGTATCGGTCAGTGGTGTGGCTAGTACCGGCGCAGTAGGCACAGTAACGGTATCAGTAACCGCTGATGTAAATGTATCCGTAACGGGAGTGTCCGCAACCGGCGCTGTCGGCTCTGTGACAGTAGAAGAAGGTGTGGGTGTATCTGTAACAGGAGTATCATCCACGGGTGCCGTAGGTTCGGTCACGCCTACAGGCGCTGCAACCGTCTCCTTGAGCGGCGTAGAAATTACAGGTAATATAGGTCTTGTTAACATTTGGGGTGATATCGTGCCAGATCAGACTCCTAGCTGGTCCGATGTGAGTGCCAGCCAAACACCAAGTTGGTCTGAAATAACTCCAAACCAAACTCCTAATTGGAAAGAGGAGGCAGCGTAATGGCTTCTACTTACACAGACAATAACGGCATAGAGAAGCCCGGATCTGGTGAACAGGCAGGCACTTGGGGTACAACCACCAATCTAAACTTTGATATTATTGACCGAGCTTTGAATGGAGTCGGCTCTGTTACTTTGTCTGGAACCACGCACACTTTGACCACCAATGATGGAAGTTTGTCTGAGGGTCATTATAAAGTCCTTGTTCTTGGTGGCTCTCCGTCTGGTGCAAACACGATTACGATCAGTCCGAATGATCAAGATAAACTATACTTCGTGTACAATAGCACGAGCCAAAATGCGATTTTTAGTCAGGGCAGTGGAGCTAACGCAACTGTTCTTGCTGGAAAATTTGGCATTGTGTATGCGGACGGAGCAGGGGCGGGTGCTGCCGTAACCCTGATGACGTTCCCGGTTACGTCGTCAAGTCAGTTAGCATCAGATTCTGTCGTTACAGCGGCAATAGCAGACGATGCAGTCACTTTAGCTAAAATAGCAGACGATGCTGTAGGTGCAGATCAACTCGCCAGTGATGCGGTGGTGAATGCAAGCGTGGCCTCTGGAGCAGCAATCGCATTTAGCAAAATGGCAGATCTTACGGCATCCCGCGCATTAGTATCTGATTCTAGTGGAGATGTTTCTGCAAGTGCTGTTACAAGCACAGAGCTTGGTTATTTGGATGGCGTTACAAGTTCCATACAAACACAAATCAACAACATTGCTGGGTACCCACAGGTTATTACCGTATTGACTTCAGGTTCCAGTTATACAATTCCGTCTGGCGCGCAGGCCATATTGATTAAGGCTTCCGGCGGCGGTGGCGGCGGTTCTGTTTGGAGATATTCTGGAAACCTCGCCGCAGCAGGCGTTGCAGGTAATGACACAACAGTGAGCAACAGCACATTGGGCATTTCAATAACGGCAAAAGGTGGAAACAGAGGTATTGTTGCTACGCAAGGTCTTTCAGATTTTTTGACGGGAGATTCTGGTGGCGACGTACAAGAAGGCAGTGGTGCTGCTGGCGGATCGTCTTACAAGGATAACTTTGATGTTGATATGGGCGATGGTCGCCCCGCTAATTTGGTGACAAAATATGTTACTGGGGCAAATGTTGGAGGTGAGACTCTAACAATTTCCATTGGCGCTGGTGGCGCTGGCGGCGCTGTTAGCGGCGCAAGTGGCGCAAATGGAGCTTCTGGTTATGTTGAAATCACGGTTTGGTAAATGCCATTAACAAAGCTTCAATTTAGGCCCGGCATCAACCAAGAAGTCACCTCGTATTCTAACGAGGGTGGCTGGCGTGATTGTGACAAAATTCGTTTTCGGATGGGTTATCCAGAAAAGCTAGGCGGTTGGGAAAAATTATCGTCATCAACGTATCTTGGCTCTGCTCGTGCGCTACATAATTGGATTGCGCTGGACGGCTCGAACTACCTTGGCGTTGGCACACATCTAAAATACTACATCGAAGAGGGTGGCGCATTTAACGATATTACGCCCATCCGTGCTGCCGCCGCGACCATCGACGCTAATCCATTTTCTACAACCGCTGATTCAACCACCGTCAGTGTTAACGACACAGGACACGGCGCTGTTGAAAACGACTTTGTTACTTTCGCTAATGCCACCGCAGTGGGTAATGTTCCTGCTGACACACTAAACGCAGAACACAGAATCACTCGAGTGATTGACGCCAACAATTATGAAATTGTCGTTTCTGTCGCCAACCCCGATGATATCACGACGGCAACCGGCGGGGGTTCATCTGTCACTGCCGAATATCAGATCAACGTCGGTCTGGATTCGACGGTTGGAGGCACAGGCTGGGGTGCAGGTCTATACGGCGGTGTGGCGACAGGCGCTCTTGAGACCACCATCAACGAGGGTGGCACGTTTTCTGATTCTGACACCACGCTTACCGTAACTAGCGGCACAGGCATTGCCACCAATGACCTGATCCTCATCGACAACGAGATACTGAAAGTCACCAATGTAGCTACTAACGATCTTACTGTGACACGCGCACAATCAGGCACAGAAGCCGCTGCTCACGCCAACGGCGCTACTGTAACTTTGATATCTGGCAATGCGAGT
>MDTG01154472.1_pt1 | contig 10789 bp, 8 predicted proteins | sample 811421 | NCBI WGS metagenome assembly MDTG01 (sample SAMN05326645, study PRJNA326480) | marine metagenome | isolation source: seawater | place: Pacific Ocean: South East | collected 2011
GGAAGATTTCTATTAGATTGTTTTTGCCCCAACAAAGTCAATCATGCAGACGCGTAGTGTGTGCGTGATTTGACGATTCTGATCGGCGGCCTTCTTGTTTGCTACCTAGACACGCAGCTTGGAAAGCTATGAGCTTTTCGTCAGTCTTCGTTTTTTAAGCCACACAAAAAAAGAACGACGGGCATCCGTCGCTCTTCAGAATTTTCTAACCAGGGGTTAGCTTGGTGTTAATCCGCTTTATTTTCGCGGGTTTTGATATTCGTTGCCGCTTTGCCAATACGATCGCGGAGGTAATTCAATTTAGCACGGCGGACTTTACCATGCTTCACCACTTCAACCTTAGCGACCTTTGGTGAGTGAAGTTGGAAAACGCGCTCCACTCCCTCACCATTCGAAATTTTACGGACGGTAAAAGCCTCATTTACGCCTGAACCACGGCGACCGATGACGATGCCCTTGAAGAGCTGGATACGTTCCTTACCGCCCTCAACAACGCGAGAGTGCACATTGACAGTGTCTCCCTGAGAAAACTCAGGCACGTCTGTTTTCATCTGCTCACGCTCGATCTTATCAATCACGTTCATGGTATAAAAAGGGCAAAAGTTACGCCGTGAATCTCGCCGTTTGCGAGGGGGCGGAACTGTTACGCCAAAAGATAGCAAAAGCAACGGAATTCCCGAATATTTTTTGTTGCGCGATTTCGAATCCACGCCTAGTATCCCGCTCCCCAACGGAGCGGATCTCAGCAGGAAGCGTTTTCCTAACAGATTCACCACAAAAGGAGTGGTAGTTCAGTTGGTTAGAACGCCGGCCTGTCACGCCGGAGGTCGCGGGTTCGAGTCCCGTCCACTCCGCCACTAGCCGACCTGTTTGCAGAGATGTTTGGCGTTTAGTGTTTTGCCGGGTCGTTCAAAGTGGTCCTCCACGCCGCTAATTTTTCTTTAAGTTTGAGGAGTTGCTTTTTCGCTTCTTCGTCATCCGAGTAGGCCAGATTTCGAGTCTCAAAAGGATCATTTTTGAGGTGGAACAGTTGCCATTCCTTTATTTGTGGATAGTGGATTAATTTCCAATCGTCTTCAGTTCTCACCATGCGCTGGGTATTCTTGAAGTATCCGTAGACGTCGCGGTGATGAGGTAGATAAGGAAAGTCGAGGACGGATGCAAAACTTTCTGAGGTTACCGTATTGGGGATCTTCACGCCGGCGAAATCACAAGTGGTCGGGTAGAGTTCTCGGAGGTAAATCTGAGCGTCGGTGGTCACCCCAGTCGGTATACCGGGGCCGGCCATCACGAAGGGTATATTAATGGTGTGTTCATACATGTTCTGCTTCCCTCGAAGGCCATGCGATCCGCAAGCCATTCCGTGGTCACTGGTAAAGATGATGAGGGTGTTGTCGAGTTGACCCCTAAATTCTAAAGCTTCCACAATACGACCTATCTGGGCGTCCATATCTTCGATGACTGAGTAGTAAACGCGGAGCAGATCCCGCACCGCTTCCTCTGTTCTTGGCCAGGCGAGGAGGGCTTCGTCACGTCCGTCGAAGTTTCCGTGATCAAACGGATGAACCGGCAGGAAATTTTCCGGCAGGGGGATGTCTTCGACCGAGTACTTTCCTTCGATGCCAGGCGGGATAAACAGGGGATCGTGGGGTGCTGTGAAATTGACGTGGCAGAACCAGGGTTTGTCTGGGTGGAGTTCGATCATGCCGATCGCGGCGTCGGCAAATTTGGCGCTGATATCCGGAGTCACTCCAACACCGAGCTTGGGGTAGATCTCGGAACGGTCGTCGTTCTGAAAAATCCATCCCCGGTAGCCGGTGATCGGAAAGCCCTTCCAGTCAACCTGGCCTTCTTTCCAGTATTTGCCGCCTCCGCTTCCAAAGAGGCCGGCCGAATCGCTGTAGCCGCGACTGGAGGGACGGCCGCTCGCGTGCCACTTGCCGACGTGCCAGGTATTGTATCCGCCACGGCGCAGAGCTTCGGCCCAGTCCACGGCTGCGGGGTCACCGGTGACGCGTCCGTTCCGGTCCACCCCGATTTCCCATCCGTGGCGACCGGTTAGTAGCTCGGCCCGGCTCACCATGCAGATGGGATAGGAGCAGGTCGCGCGAGTGAACGTCAGGCCCCGCTCAACGAGTTCGTCGAGGTTGGGAGTGCGAATCTGAGAATTTCCCAGCGCCGATATGCAGTCGGGCCGCATGTCATCGGCGAAGAGGAAAAGAATATTGGGGCGTTCAGCCGCGACCAAAGTGCCTCCCGATACCATGAGGAAAGCGAGGAGGAACGTTAGCGCGGTCCGTCGCATCACTTCTTTTCTCCTGTAATGACTTCGACGTGGTGAATCTGTCCGTTGAAGTTTCCGCCGGGTGCTTTCTTATCCACGGGGTTGGCAGCGTCGAATCCGATATCGAGGTGCTCCTGCGGATGGGATTTGAGCAGCTGAGCTTTTCCGGTTGTTTTGCTATCTCCATTGATGGTGAAGGCGATGGTGCCGTCGGCGTTGAGGTTCGCTACGATATTGACCTCACCGGAGAAGGTTGCTTTCGATCTGATGCGGTTCTCAACGCCCTTGCCGGGTTTGACCATAAATACCGGCCGGCCCTGGTCGAAGTAGAAAACGTAGCCGATATTGGAGCCGCCATGGGAAATGACCACGCCGTGTGGCTTGTTCGCCTCCACGGTGGCGCGAATGGAGATAGGTTGACCAGCGACAGGGGGCACTTGTCCGGTTTGAACGGTGTCGCCCAGACTGACTTGCTTCCAGTTGACGGGCTTGGCGGGTTCGGCGGCCTTACTTGACTTTCTTTGGGCAGTGGAAGGATAGAGCATCACAGGATTCTCAACGAGGCCCACGGGACGGACTCCGGGCCCAGCCTGGCCGGAACCGATGTCAGCGATCATGGCATCGGCAATCTTCTGAAGGCGCTGTACGACTTCCGGGTTTTCAGCGGCGAGATCGATCGTTTCTCGTATATCTTCGTCGAGATTGTAGAGGCGCCCACTGGTTCGTATATCTCCGGGCTGTTCACTAAAACCCATACCGATGGATTGAGGTTCGAGAGCCAGTTTCCACGGGCCGGAGCGAACCGCCATCAGTTTGGTTCCCTTGTAGTAGTGCCAGGCTTCATGGGGGCTTTCTTTGGTTTCTCCTTTGAGCAGGGGTGAGAGGTCCTTGCCATCGATCTTGATGTCAGGATTCAGTTCAACGCCGGCGAGCGAAGCAAAGGTAGGCAGGAAATCGGTGGTGCCGGAGATGGCATCGCTTGAAGAGTTGGCTGCGATCTTCCCGGGCCACCATGCGATAGTCGGTTCGCGAACGCCTCCTTCGAGAGTGCCTCCCTTGGCGCCGCGGAGCGTTCCGGAAACGCCGCCTTTGTCTCCCTTGGAAGCCCAGGGGCCATTGTCGCTAGTAAAAATGACGAGGGTATTCTTATCGAGTCCGAGCCCTGTCAGGGTATCAAGCACCTGGCCAACGCTCCAGTCTACTTCCTCAACCCAGTCTCCGTAAATACCGTTGGAAGACTTTCCTGTGAAGTCAGGGTGCGGAAAAATGGGCACGTGCATTGCGGTGTGCGGCAGGTAGACGAAGAATGGCTTGTCATGGTTGGCTTCAATGAACTTGATGGTCTCTTCGGTGTATTCGCGCGTGATGCGCCGTTGCCCCTCGTCCTCGAGCAGTTCAGCCACTTGCTCGTCCCGCATCAGCGGATGCACCTTGAGGCCGGACTCGGTGGCGACACGGCCCATGTCGTTGGAATAGGGGATGCCAAAGTAGGTATCGAAGCCCTGTCGAGTTGGGAGAAATTCGACCTGATCGCCAAGGTGCCACTTGCCGAAGCAACCCGTGGCATAGCCGGCTTCACTGAGATAGTCGGCGATGGTGTGTTCGGCTGGATTGAGTCCCTTGTTACCCTTGGGAAAGAAGACGCCGGGAACGGAAACCCGCGGGGCGTAGCTGCCGGTGAGCAACTGGGCTCGCGACGCGGAGCAGACCGGAGCGGCGTAGAAGCTGGTGAGTTTCATGCCCTCCTCGGCCATGCGGTCGAGGTTGGGGGTGCGGTTATCGGTCGAGCCGAAGGGGCCGATATCGCCGTATCCCATGTCGTCGATAAAGATGATTACGAAGTTGGGGCGGTCCTCAGCATAAAGTGGTGCCAACAGGGCAAGAGAGAGCAAGAAATAGAGAAAGCGGGTCATGGAGATGAACTGTTTGGCCGAATGGCTCGGCTGAATCCTGATCTTGCACAAGTGGCTCAAATCAGTCGAGAGCTTTCAATTCTTCCAGCATTTCAAGCAGGCTCTCGGTGAGAATTTCCGAAGACTCCCGCTCGAACCGGCAGGTGCCGATCCACGTTTCGTAGCCGCCGAGGTCGAATTGGTTGGGCGGAGGGAGGTACCCGTAGCCACCATTTGCCAGCGAGATGGTGAAGGTGTGTGGAAACGGGCTCTTTTCCTTGATTTCAAGGCCGATTTCCACCAGCACTTCGAAAGGAAGCGATACGATTGCCTGGTCTCCGATCCGGATTGCCTGAATGAGCACGTCCTCAGTTTTGTCGGGTTCTGAATACCGCACTGTCGCATTGGCGTATTGCATGAACTTCTGATGCAAGTCGAGACCCTCGCGCTCCTTTCGAGTCATCTCGAGAAGGCGAAGAGCATGTTCGACCTCGTTCTGTCTCATGCTGCGGTAGTTGAGGGTTATGGATCGCTGTTTCATTGCCACGAGCGGATTAATGTCGAAACTCTCGATTTTTTTGGAAGCCCGCCAGGCGGCATCAGCCGTTTTGGTGGCAACCTGTCTAACCTGCTCGAATGGGGCCCGTGGCCCGCGTACTCGTTGGAAGTCAATGTTATTGATATCACCGCTGGTGCCGTTGGTCATCATGGCGACAAAGTGATTTTCCGAATTGGATCCGGCCGTCCGATAGGGAAAGATCCTAGAGAACTCCCCAAAGTAATCGGCAGAGGCCATTCCGACTTCTTTTCCATCCTCTTCGATGACCTTGGGAATGTTGCCGACATAGTGGAGTGAGTAGTTGGCAATGAGACCAAGGGGTTTCCCGCGGCGGTTGCGAATGTCAACGATGCAGACTTCCGGATCGATTGGTCCGGCTGGGGTGTCGATAGTAGCCGGATTTGGATTCATCCTCACTTTATCGTAAGTGCCGAATGGGTTTTTATCCATCATCCCCTCCTTGAGATACCAGCGACGATTTCGGACTTCGCTCGGCTCGTCTTCGGAGGCAAACCCGACCTGAGCGGGTTCGAGAGATTCTATGGCTTTGGTGAGTGCTGCAACGAGGCCGTCAAAACGGGTCGTCTCGTAAGCAATGCGCCCGGGAGAGGTATCTCCACCTTTGGGAGTGGTGTGGGCGTGAGTGCCGCTGACGAGGATTTCCTCAACCTTCCAGCCCGTGCGTTCAGCGACAATAATCTTGGCCTTGTCGGTCATCTCTTGGCCTGCTCCGATGGCATCGATGAGGGCGATGGCTGCTCGACCTTCTCCATTTTGAAAGGCGATAGCCCGGACATGCATGGGATCATGAACGTAGTTGGATGGGCCGGATCTAAGTTGTATCGGAAAAACGGTGGGGGAAATATCAACCGCCGCGGTGCCGACTTGAAGACCCTTTTCAGCGGCGGTGGAAATCAGAGTGAGAAGGAAAGTAAGGATCGCAGCAGTAAGCTTCATAGAAGTTGAATTAGTCTAGTTGAGAGAATCATACTCTGCTTTGTTGAATTTGGCCCCCTCCCGTGATCATGGCGAAGCGACTAGCCCCGTTGCTGTTTTCGAAACTGGCCTGGAGTGATGTCATATCGCTCTCGAAAAATTGTCTGGAGATAATGAGCGTGGTTAAACCCTACCTGTTCAGCGATCGCTTCAATCGTGAGAGAGGTGTTTCGCAGAAGCCGAATCACCTCACGGAACTGGACCCGGAGGATCTCTTCTTTGGGCCCTCGTTTAAGCGCTGCCTTCATGCGCCGTTCGAGCGTGCTACGGGAGATTGAAAGCCGATCACATATGGACGCAACGCTTAGTCCGTAGAGAGCTTCTTCGCGGATCAGGCGGACGGCACGCAGGACGATAGCATCTTCAATGACAAATTCGTCAGATGATTCCCGCACTTCGATTCCCATCGGAGGAATTAGAGAGGGGGGCTCGACCGCTTCGTTTTTCATCAGCTTATCGAGCAACTCGGCAGCACGAAAACCGACCGTGTGACCGTCAAATCGCACGCTTGTCAGGCCTGGTGAGGTGAACTCGCAGAGTGTTTCCTCATTTTCACATCCAACGACAGCAACTTCTTCGGGCACGGCGATTCCGGCTCGCTGGCAGGCATCAATGAGGCGAACTCCAAGTTGATCGTTGGTGGCAAAGATGCCGACGGGTTTCTCAAGTGACGTGAGCCAATCCATTAGTTCTCGCTGGTGCTGTTCCCAGTCGGCTGGACTGGATTCGCTGTGTGCCGGAAGGGTAGAACAATTGGCTCCAGCCGCCTCAATCGGAGTGACGAAATTACTGATGCGTTCCCGAAAAAAGGATTCGGTGTCGAGGGTGTAGGCGGCGAATCGGCGATAGCCACGATTGACGAAATGCTCTGCGACACGTTGGCCGATCAGGGCGTTGTCCATCCCAACAAAGGGAAAGCCGGTTTTGTAGTTGGTGGACCGGACCTCGACGGTGGGGAGTCCGGTCGCGACAATTGCCTCCGCCATGGCGGTGCTATGGGTTCTCGTAATGATGCCGTCTCCGTTCCAATTCATAAGCCAGGGCGGCAGCGAAGAGTCGAAGGCTCTCAGTTCAAGAAAAGTGGACCAGGGCCCGTGGGCTTCGAGGTAGCAACTTATTCCTGCGAGGAGATCGCGTGTGTAGGACCGCGTCGTTTCAACGAGTAAAGCAACTCGCGGAGAAGAATTTGTTTGATCTGAATTCAAGATGACGAAAAACCTGATGTTCTGTGAATCATAGCCGTAGAGACAAAAGGATCAATAGTGATACTATAGGAGTATGTTTGACTACATTGGCAAAGCATTAATCGTCGTGGGAGATGCCACGGAAACGGTAGACACGCTTTATCCGTTCTACCGATTGCAGGAGGCAAGGATCCAACCGGTGGTAATTGCTCCCGAGAAACGACTCTACCAGATGGTGATGCACGAGGTCCGTCCCGGTTGGACCATCACAAAAGAGTGGGAGGGATATCAGATTCAGGCAGACCTGGCGTTCAGCGAGGTGAATCCTGAGGAATACCTTGGCATTCTTTTTTCGGGAGGACGGGCTCCGGAATACATTCGTGATGACGAGAATCTCATTCGACTGACTCAGTGGTTTTTCGATAATAACAAGCCATGCGCCAGCGTCTGTCATGGAGTCGAGGTGCCGGCGCGTGCGGATCGTGTTCGTGGTCGCCGGATGGCTACTGTGGCAAAGTGCCAGTTTGACCTCGAGGTCTGCGGAGGGATCTACGTGAACGAACCTTGTGTGATCGACGGAAACCTTGTTTCAGGACGAACCTTTCACGATAATGGCTATTACGTTGGCCCTTGGATCAAGATGCTGGAAGAGGAGGCAGCGAAGCGGTCATGAATCGAAGAAACGCAATGAAGTTGATGACGGCCGCAGTAGCGGCGCCCAGCTTGGCGCCGGCGAAATCGAAGGCATTCGCGATTCGCTATGTGCTTTCCTCAGCCATGTATGGAGACCTTCCTTTGGACGAGGTACTGCCAGAGGTCGCGAAGACCGGAGCAGGGTCGGTGGATATCTGGCGGCAGCGTCATGCCAATCATCGCGAACAGATCACCGAGATGGGTGACGAAGCTTTCCAGGAGGAGCTGCTCAACCACAAGACAACAATGTCGGTCTCGACCTGTTATCCGCTTGGACCATTCGAACAGGATGACGAGATGCGCTGGGTGGAGAAAAACGGGGGCTACATGACGGTTTGTGGTTCCCGCAGTCATGGTGAGAAAGATCCCAAGGGAGAGGAAGCAAAACGGCAGGTGAAGCTCTTTTTTGAAAAGCTGAAACCCCACTATGAGCTCGCCGAGAGCCTCGGGATCACCATGGCGATCGAGAATCACAAAAATTCGATGCTTTCGTCCCCGGATTCCATCCGCTATTTTGTCGACCTGAATCCTTCAAAGAACGTGGGGATCGCTTTCGCGCCGCACCATCTTCACGACGCCATCGATGAAATCCCCGGTTTGATCAAGCACTGCGGGAAGGAGAATCTGCCGTTTATCTATTTCCAGGAATACCACATGTCATCTAAGGCGGAGATGGTGAAGGTGGAAGAGCTGAAGCAGATGCCCGGTTTTGGATCGCTCGATTATGTGCCGATCCTCGCAGCGTTGCGTGATGTGGACTTCAACGGTCTGGCTGAGATTTTCATGCATCCGACTCCGCGAGGCGAGCCGATGCTACCGACAGCCACAGAGATCACCCAGGTGATCAATCACTCAAGGGAATACCTGACGGATTGCCTGGCAAAGCTATGAGGTGGACATCGGTCATCGCTATTTCCACGGTTTTACCGAACATTTTGTCAGCCGAACCGCACGTCGTTGGCTACGAGCGTTTCCACGCTAGCGAGCCATCCTTCGCAGGCGGCGCAATCCTTTATTCGGAGCTTGGATGTGCGAACTGCCATGGAGGATCCGTTGTCGCGACCGAACGAAAGGGTCCGAGTCTCGAGGACATTTCTAACCGGGTCGATCGTGATTGGGTGAAGGCGTTTCTGAAGGACCCTGATTCAATGCGAGCGGGATCCACGATGCCGAAACTGGTTGATGAGTTGAGCGGAGACGAGATCGACGCGCTCCTGGCTTTTCTTGCGGGTCTGAAAACGGGCGCGAAGTATCCCACGGCGCGGCATGCAAACGCGGAAGGGGGAAGTGCTCTGTTCCATGAAAAAGGCTGCGTTGGCTGCCATGCTCCGACATCGGATTTTAAACCACCGCACGGAGGTGGCGAGGCGGTGGTTTCTTCTCTGGCGGTTTCATTGCCGGACCTACAAGCAAAGACTCACTTCAAGGCGCTGGCTGCATTCCTGATGTCCCCGTCTGATTTTCGACCGGATGGGCGTATGCCTCATGTCCCGTTGGAGCAACAGGAGGCGATGGATATCGCGGCGCATCTGCTGGACTTCCAGTCGAGCAACCCACGGGACGATGCCAAGCCGTGTGCTCCCTGGCCAAAGACGACCACGGCAGAGATCGCGAGGGGACAGGAGTTGGCCCGGCAGTTGAAATGCGCGAAGTGTCATGAGCTGCCTGATGAAGATTCAAATTCGATCAAAATAGCGGGCGGAGCTGGAGGATGTTTGTCAGACAATCCGGCCAAAAGTGTGCCGCGGTATGATCTGAGCCTTGGACAGCGGGAATCGCTGAAGATCTTCCTCGCTTCGGGCGGGATGGTAGAGGAATCGGCTCATCTGACGCTGGCCGCGATGAATTGCTACGCCTGTCATGAACGTGACGGGGTAGGTGGTCCGACTCCTGAAACGAACGGTTATTTCGTGGGTGAAGAGAGTCTCGGTGACTCAGGGCGATTGCCACCGCCGCTGACCGGGATCGGGCGGAAGCTCCAGAATGATTGGCTGAAAGGGGTGCTGGAGGGAGATGTTGAAAAGCATGTCAGGCCTTATCTAAAGACGCAGATGCCGGGTTACCCGAACCAGGCTGAAAAGCTGGCGAAGTGGCTGGTCGAAACGGATCAAGGGAGCGGGCTGGCCGATTGGCCCACCGGGGAGGTTGACCTTGAAGCCGGGCGGAAGTTGCTCGGAACCCACGGCGGGGTCAACTGCATCACCTGCCACAATTGGGATGAGAAGAGATCCCTTGGAATTCCGGCGCTGGATATCAGTTCCCTGGACGAGCGGCTTCGTCCCGAATGGTTTCACCAGTATCTCCTGAACCCGGCTTCCTATCGTCCTGGAACGCTCATGCCTCCGCTTTGGCCGGGCGGACAGTCTACCGTTCCGGACGTGCTGGGCGGCGATGCTGAAAAGCAGATTGCCGCCATCTGGGGTTTTATTGCCAACGGAGAGGGGGAACCGGAGGGGTTTCCGGATTTTCGACCGGGGCAGTTTGAGCTGATTCCCGAAGATCGTCCTATCATTCAGCGAACCTTTCTCGACGGTTCGGGAACGAAGGCCGTCCTGGTTGGTTTCCCGGGAGGGATTAATCTGGCTTTTGACGGGCTCAAGGGACGCCCCGCTATGATTTGGAGGGGGAGGTTCTTCGACGCCTATGACACCTGGTTCGTTCGCAAGATCGAATTTCAACATCCTGTCAGTGATGACGTGTTTCGTTTTGAAGAAACCGAAAGTGAGACCCGTTTCCGGGGGTATCGCGTTGATGCAGCGGGGAACCCGGTCTTCATGCTTGAGCGGAAGGGAAGGGCCTACGAAGAAGCCTACAGCGTGGCTGACGGAATACTCTATCGAAAGGTGACGTGGGAAGAAGGTGACGAACCTTCGACAACCCATCCTGAGAACGTCGAGGTCGACCGTGTGGTCGACAATCACCTGGTCAATTTTGTGTATTCATGGAAATGAGATTGAGAGTCTTTATGGCGATTTTGGCGGGTGCGCTCGGAACCGTGGGAGCTGAGGAGGAAGCCTATCGGGTGACTGATCTTCTGACGGCTGAGTCTCCAACTCACTCTCGTTCAGCCGAGTGGAAGCCGGGTGACGGCCTTGCTCTCGAAGTGAGTGGAATGGAGTGGATCGATGACACCCTGGCGGTCTCGATCCGGAAGGGGGAAGTCTGGCTGATCGACAATGCC
>MDTG01166830.1_pt1 | contig 10789 bp, 11 predicted proteins | sample 811421 | NCBI WGS metagenome assembly MDTG01 (sample SAMN05326645, study PRJNA326480) | marine metagenome | isolation source: seawater | place: Pacific Ocean: South East | collected 2011
CTTGGAAGAACCTATTTTCCAGGAGTTAATATGGTAAACTTCTCAGAAGAAGATAAACAAAAAATAGAAGAAGATATAGAAATTGATTTCGCAGAAGCTCTTGTTGGAATTAAAAAACTACCATTGAGTTCTAGAGGTGGAGTCTATTTGGCATATATCTATTATTACAATTTATTCCGCAAGATTAAATCCTTACCGTCTTCAAGAATTTTACATGAGCGTATTAGAATTCCTAATTCAAATAAAATCAGTTTGATGCTACAATCTATGTTCAAAAATCAATTTAACTTAATATGAAATTTTGGATTATTATATTCTTATTATTCGCTCTAACTAATAGTCAAGCACAAGAGGTTAATATAACCATGCTTAGAGACTTGTACAAAGAAGCCTCCTTTGAAGAAGATAAGGCTGACGAACTGTATGAATTGACAAAAAATAGCTCATTTGAAAGTGGCTATAAGAATTTTACATACCACGCAATCGCTATTTTATTACATAGTAAATTTTCTGTAAATCCTATTTATAAACTTAAGTCATTTGTAGAAGGTAAAGAACAATTAGAGAAAATGATTAGCCAATATCCTAAAGATATTGAACTGAGATTTTTACGGTTTTGTATACAAGACGGCACTCCCACTATTTTAGATTACAAACTAAACATGGTTGAGGATAGCCAATTTATTAAGAATAACCTTTCTACAAGTTCAGAAGAACTACAACAATTTATAACACCAATTTTTAAAATATTAAATGATGGAAGAACAAGTTATACTGGTAGATAAAAATGATAATCCTATTGGTAAAATAGGTAAATTAGAAGCACATCAAAAAGGTCTTTTACATCGTGCTATTTCTGTTTTTATTTTTAATAGTAAAGGAGAAATGTTACTCCAACAACGTGCTTCTCACAAATACCATACACCGGGCCTCTGGAGCAATACAGCATGTAGCCATCCTAGAGGCAATGAAATACTAAAACGCGCTGCAGAAAGACGACTGAAAGAAGAAATGGGAATAGAATGTGATGTTTTTTATGCTTTCAATTTCTTATACCGTGCTTCATTTAATAACGGACTTATTGAAAATGAGCTAGACCATGTTTATATCGGTTTCTCTGATGAAAAACCTAAGCCTAATCCATCTGAAGTTGGAAATTACAGATATATAAATTCAAACGATTTAAAACAGGAAATCAACGAAAATCCTCATACTTTTACACCGTGGTTTAAAATCTGTGTTGATAGAGTTTTGAAAATAAAATCAAACGTAAAAAAAGAAGTTTTAATTGCTTAATCTAAATTCATGAGCTTAATATTAAATATCTCCATCGTTATTATCACATTTTGGCTAATGGAATTCATCGCTTGGGCAACGCACAAGTATGTTATGCACGGATTTTTATGGAAATTACACAAGGATCATCACCAAGTCAATAAAGATAAAATCCTTGAAAAAAACGATACTTTCTTTTTAATTTTTGCCATTCCTGGCGCTGCCTTTATGATTATAGGATCTACCCTTCTTTATGTTGGCATTGGAATTACGCTTTATGGTTTCGCCTACTTTATAGTTCACGAAGTATTTATTCATCAACGTATAAAACTATTCAAGCGTACACGTATACGTTATTTTAAAGCTATACAAAAAGCACATAAAGTGCATCATAAAAGTCGATTAAAAGAAGATGGATCTTGTTTTGGAATGTTGATTATTCCTTTCAAATATTGGAGAGAAGCCAAAGTTTAATTGTCTTTTTTCAAAAGTAATTACCATAATAGCGTTATGAAAAAGTTCTTATTTTTCTTGTTCATTCTTTTTTCTTGTAACACTCAAGACTTTATAATTTCTTCTACATACCAACAATGGATTGGTGGACGACCTGAAACGGGAAGCGGCACGAATTATCGTTTTCAATGCATTGCTCCTGCCAATGATTCTTCTTTTGAAATACAATCTATAAAAGCACATCAAAAGGTTTTGAACTATAACATAAAACCTGAAAACTTTAATAAAGGTGATACTGTAATGGTATTTGCCTACAAAAGCAAAGAAGAGTGGAATTCAGATACTGTATGTAAAATACAATACCAACTTAATGGCGAAAAATATTCAATTGCACCAAAATACTTAAAAGAATTAGAACGACTTTTATACCCCTAATACTTTTAAACACCAAAACGATGAAAACAACAAATGGCCACAATCAAATATTGTACTACTAAAATTCCTAGTCATTAGATTAGCACCGTTCTGATTTTAATATTATTTCTCAAAACAAATTTTAACATAAGCTAATAAATCTGTAAACCTCACTTTTTCTGAATTTAGACTTTAGAATTGATAATAAAGCTATTATCTTTGTAATCAATGAGAGGAAAGAAGACTGTTTTAATGATTTTAGATGGTTGGGGGCATGGTGATAAGACTAAATCCGATGCTATTCACAATGCTAACACCCCATTTATAGATTCACTTTACAAGAATTACCCTAATGCTGAATTGCAAACTGATGGTTTAGAAGTAGGGCTCCCTAAAGGACAAATGGGAAACTCTGAAGTTGGTCACCTCAATATTGGCGCAGGACGAATTGTTTATCAAGATCTAGCTAAAATCAATAAAGCATGTACTGAAGATACTCTTGAGCAAATGCCAAACTTACAAGCCTCCTTTGACTATGCAAATGACAACAATATAGCTTTACATCTTATGGGACTCGTTTCAGATGGTGGTATACACTCCCACACTCGACACCTATTCGAGGTATGTCGCTTAGCGCAAAAAGCAGGAGTAAAAGAAGTCTATGTTCATACCTTTACCGACGGTAGAGACACCGACCCAAAAAGTGGTAAAGGATTTTTAGAAGAATTAGAAAACAAACTAAACGGCGCAAAGATAGCTTCAGTCTGTGGCAGATATTATGCTATGGACAGGGATAATCGCTGGGAACGCGTGAAACTAGCCTACGATTTATTAACTAAAGGTCAAGGGAAACCGACACAAGATATAGTCCAGAGTATTCAAAATTCTTATGACAATGGAGTTACAGATGAATTTATCAAACCCATAGTTTGTATCAATGATAAAAATGAGCCTATAGCAACCATCAAAGACGGTGATGCTGTCATCTGTTTTAATTTCAGAACAGATAGATGTAGAGAAATCACCGATGTACTGACTCAAGAAGATAAGTTCGAATTTGATATGCATATTTTAGACTTACATTATACCACTATGACGATGTACGATAAAAATTTCAAAAATATAAACGTCATATTTGAAAAAGATAATATCAACAATACACTCGGGCAAGTCATTGCCGAAAATGGATTGAAACAAATACGTATTGCAGAAACAGAAAAATACCCGCACGTTACTTTCTTTTTCTCTGGTGGTAGAGAAGCGGAATTCGATGGAGAAAAGCGAATTATGGTAAACTCTCCAAAAGTTGCTACTTATGACTTACAACCCGAAATGAGTGCTCATGAGGTTGTAACTAAAATTATACCTGAGCTAGAATATGCTTCTGCCGACTTTGTATGTCTTAATTTTGCCAACCCCGATATGGTGGGACATACAGGGGATTATGATGCAATCATCAAAGCTGTAGAAACAGTAGATCAATGCACTAAAAAAATTGTTGAAGCAGGTCTAAAAAACGATTATGCCTTTATCATCATTGCCGATCATGGCAATGCCGACTTTGCCATTAATGCTGACGGTAGTCCTAACACAGCACATACCACTAACCTAGTGCCAGGCTTTTTATTGAACAGCGATTACACGCATTTAAGCAACGGAAAATTGGGCGATATTGCCCCAACAATACTAACCATTATGGGAATAGACATCCCTAAAGAAATGACAGGAAATAGTCTCGTATAATTATGGAACACATTAAGACATACATTCAAGAACACAAAGACCGATTCGTAGAAGAATTAATGGATTTACTTAGAATTCCCTCAATTAGTGCAGACCCCGCTTATAACCAAGATGTTCACGCTTGTGCCAAATCCGTCAAAGAACATTTAGTCAAAGCTGGTGCTGACAAGGTAGAAATTTGTCCCACTAAAGGATACCCTATTGTATATGGTGAAAAAATCATTGACTCTCATTTACCAACGGTTTTAGTCTATGGTCATTACGATGTTCAACCTGCCGACCCCTTAGAGCTTTGGGAAAGTGGCCCTTTCGAGCCTGTTATTAAGACTACGGATATTCACCCTGACGGTGCTATTTTTGCTCGAGGAGCTTGCGATGATAAAGGACAAATGTTTATGCACGTCAAAGCATTTGAGTTGATGATACAAACCAACTCTTTAAACTGTAATGTCAAGTTTATGATTGAAGGAGAAGAAGAAGTCGGATCTGATAATTTGGGCGATTTTGTTAAGACTAACAAAGCACGTTTGGAGTGCGATGCCATTCTCATTTCTGATACAGGAATAATTGCTAACGATACACCTTCCATTACTACGGGTCTTAAGGGATTGAGCTATGTAGAAGTAGAAGTAACAGGTCCAAATCGAGATTTACACTCTGGCCTGTATGGTGGTGCTGTTGCCAACCCCATTAATATTTTATGTGAAATGATAGCATCTATGAAAGATGAGAATAACCACATTAGCATACCTGGATTTTACGATAAAGTCATCGAATTATCTTCTCAAGAAAGAGCCGATATGGCTAGAGCGCCCTTTTCTTTAGAGCACTATAAAAAGGCATTAGACCTTAGCGATGTTCATGGCGAAGTAGGCTATACGACTATGGAAAGAACAGGCATACGCCCTACTCTTGACGTTAATGGAATATGGGGTGGATATACTGGAGAAGGCGCAAAAACAGTCATTGCTTCCAAAGCATTTGCTAAAATTTCTATGCGTCTAGTGCCTAATCAAACCGATGAAGAAATTACTAAGCTATTTGAAGACCATTTCAAAGCCATTGCACCAAAAAGTGTAAAAGTAAAAGTACGACCACATCATGGAGGAGAGCCTTATGTAGCACCTACAAATAGTCCAGCTTATCTATCAGCGAGTGCTGCTATGGAGGCTACCTATGGCAAAAAGCCCGTACCCGTAAGAAGTGGTGGTAGTATTCCTATTGTAGCGCTATTTGAAAAAGAACTCGGTGTTAAGTCTATTCTTATGGGTTTTGGACTAGATAGCGATGCTATCCATTCTCCTAATGAGCACTATGGATTATTTAACTATTTCAAAGGCATTGAGACTATTCCACACTTTTTTGCTAAATTTAGGGAGTTAAATCAATAATTCTCTCAATTGGTAATAGCCATTACTTGTTTGCTCTTTGTTTAGTGTTCAGTTTTGGTAAAGACCTAACAGAATATGAAATAGAAAACGGCGTTAATATATTAGACGATAAACAAGCCGTTTGTTTTTGAGGCTATGGAAATAGCAGTAACACCATAACATCATCACCCTTGACCATCTATAAATACTCTTGCGCTAGATGAACAAATAGAATGAACGAGCCCCAACATACCAACACCCTTATCAATGAGAGCAGTCCGTATTTATTACAACACGCCCACAACCCTGTGGATTGGTATCCTTGGAATGAACAGACATTAGCCAAAGCGAAAGAAGAAGATAAGCTTCTTATCATTAGTATCGGTTATTCGGCTTGTCATTGGTGTCACGTCATGGAGCACGAGAGTTTTGAAAATAAACAAGTGGCACAAGTCATGAACGAACATTTTATCAATATCAAAGTCGATAGAGAAGAACGTCCAGACATTGACCAAGTTTATATGAATGCAGTTCAACTCATGCAACAGCGTGTAGGCTGGCCACTCAATTGCATCGCCTTGCCTGATGGCAGACCTGTTTGGGGAGGCACCTATTTACCTAAAGAACAATGGATAGAACAGATTAATAAAGTTGCCAATTTTTACGAACAACGACCAAAAGATATGCTAGACTATGCCCAAAAGTTAGCCAAAGGTATACAACAGTCTGAGCTAATAAGTTACAATAAAGAAAAGCCTAACTTCAGTTGGCTGGATTTGGAAAATACCCTTGAATCTTGGAGCAAACAATTCGACTACAAAGAAGGAGGCCCTAAGCGAGCGCCTAAATTTCCCATTCCAAACAACTACCTTTTTTTGATGCGATATGCACACCTCAAACAAGACAATAAACTTAGTCAGTATGTTCAGCTAACTTTAGATAAAATGGCGTGGGGTGGAATATACGACCATTTGGGCGGTGGATTTGCCCGTTATTCAACCGACAAGCTATGGAAATTACCACACTTTGAAAAGATGCTGTACGACAATGCCCAATTAGTGAGTTTGTATAGCGAAGCCTACACATGTTATGGTAAAGAAATGTACAAAGATATTGTCGAACAAACTTTAGCCTTTGTTGAAAGAGAATTGAACCACGACAATGGTGCTTTCTATTCAGCACTAGATGCCGATAGCGATGGGATTGAAGGTAAATTTTACGTATGGAAAAAAGAAGAACTCAAAAGCCTTCTTGGTGAAGACTATCCTCTATTTGCTAAATACTACAACATCAACCACAAAGGCTATTGGGAAAAAGGCAATTACATCTTAGTCAAAGACCAAAGCGATACCGATTTTTGTAAAAAAGAAAATATAGAGCTAAACAGCTTTCAGCAAAAAGTCAAACACTGGCAAAGGCAATTGTTAGAAGAAAGAGAACAACGCTCACGGCCGGCTTTAGATGATAAGTCCTTAACCTCTTGGAACGCCCTCATGTGTCAAGCCTATACCGATAGCTACTTAGCTTTTGGCAATACATACTATTTGCACAGCGCCATAAAAAACGCCCGTTTCATTCTCGATAAACAATACCAAAGCAACCATAGTTTGTGGCATAGCTACAAAGATGGACAGTCTTCTATAAATGGTTTTTTAGAAGATTATGCCTTTACCATTTCGGCATTCACAAGATTGTACCAAGCTACCTTTGACGAGCAATGGCTCAACAAGGCTAAAGACTTAACAGACTATTGTCACGCTCATTTTTACGATAATCAGAGCGGTATGTTTTTCTTCACCTCAGAATTAGACGCTCCCCTTGTAGCTCGTAAAATGGATATTAATGACAACGTCATACCGGCCTCATCTTCCGTTATGGCAAACAATCTATTTGTTTTAGGACAACTTTTTGATAATAGCGACTATTTAAATATGGCGCAACTACAGTTGAATAATATTAAAAACGATATATCTTCTTACGGTTCAGGCTATTCCAATTGGGCTATCTTGATGCTAAACTATATAGCGCCTTTTTATAAAGTAGCTATTGTTGGAGATCAAGCCTTACAAAAAGTCCTAGACTTTAAACAACACTATACTCCTAACACATTGGTATTAGGTAGTACGACCGACAGCCAATTACCTTTGCTGCAAAACAAAATGTTGGAAGAACAAACGAACTTCTACCTTTGCCAAAACAAAAGTTGTCAGTTACCAACTCAAGAACTTAAAAAATTATTAAATTTATTGCAATGAATTACTTCGAAGAAGAACAGTATTTTAGACAAAAACTACTTTGGTTAGTTATACTTTTTTTTCCAGCATTTTCCTTGTACGGTATCTACCAACAAGTTATGATGGGTAATGTAATTGGCGATAAGCCACTGAGCGATGAGGGTATTATTACCTTTTCTCTGCTTGTTGGTTTAGGTTTGCCTGTATTGTTTTGGTTTATGAAGCTAAAACTAAGAGTTAGTTCTGAAGGATTGCACTATCAGTTTTTTCCCATACACATTAAAGAGCGACTGATTCTCTTTGAGGATATCAAAAGCTATAAAGCTCGCACCTACTCGCCCATAAAAGAGTTTGGGGGTTGGGGTATACGCTTTGGTTTTGAAAGCAAAGCCTATAACGTTAGTGGTGATAAAGGTTTGCAAATAGAATTGATCAACGGTAGAATGGTATTGTTTGGCAGTCAAGAACATCATGCTCTAGCAAAAGCTATGAAGAAAGCCCAAAACGCTAGTTAGGGCGGCAATCTTCTTCTTTACAATGTAAAGGAAAAATCTGACGCTTAATAGCCAATTCTTTATAAATCCAATGCCCTAGCCGACTCACTTTTAAAATGTAAAAGACAGGAATAAACACCCACAAAAGAGGCAATCTAATTAGTATTTGCCAGATGCTATCGTAACCGTAAAATACACGAGAATATCTGTTTATAGAAGCTAATTGTTCTAAACCTTTTTCTTTGGAAATTACTGAGCCTTCATAACTGCGTATATCGGATTGATAAATTAAATTGAAGATATCTACACAATTGAGCCAGTAACCAAAACGCATACACATCGGACACCAAAAATCGATATATATAGTAAATGAAATCATAAAGTACAAAATTAGACAAAAGCAATTTAAACAATCCTCTGTTTTCTAGCCAAAACAAAGGATTATTGTTATCTGAAATATTTACTTCTTCACCCTAGCTACAAAATCCTTAAGGTAAAAAGGCTCAAAATAGACTATATCTTCAAAGTCTTGATTCTGAAATTTATCATATGCCAAAGAAATCATATTCACGGCAGAAGGGTAAACGCCCAATTCAAAACGAGCATTAGTATGAGTCAGTATTTCTTGGCATTTATCTGCGCCATCGCCAAAAAATAATACTAACCCTTGTGCCAATTCATCTTTAAAAGAGTCTCCGTCTATGACTTTTGCTATTACTGAACTGGCTTGTGATTTAGAATAAAGCGCACAATAGACTTCCATACGTCTAGCATCAATCATTGGACATAATTGAGCCTCAGGATACTTATCTTTCATAGCTTGTGCCATAGCACCCAAAGTAGATACAGCTATCAAAGGCACATCACTAGCATAACATAAACCTTTGGCACTAGATGCGCCTATACGAAGTCCAGTATAAGAACCCGGCCCTGAACTTACAGCAATGGCGTCCAAATCAGATACCTTAAGCTTCTCTATTTGTAAAAGTTGTTCTATAAATACGGTCAATTGCTCAGAATGGGAATATTGCTCAGAAACTTCTTCTTTGACAGCCACTAAATGACCGTCTTTAGCTAAAGCTACCGAACAGCTTTTAGTAGCTGTTTCTATGCATAATATCCAAGCCATATTAGTTAGTGCTTACTGAAAATAAAATACTGGAGCCTTGAGAAGTTGATGACTCATCGTTTACGATAAATGAACCGTCATTTAGTACTCTTGAAATTGCGCTATACGGTCCTTTGACAATAAGCATACTATCGCTAACACCCGAAAGTATCTGTATGTATTCGTCATCTTGAATACCGGTTTTTACTACCACCATCTTAACAGTAGTACCTTGCACTTCAAAGACGCATTCCAGCTTATTGTCTCCCCCAGATGTATCTTTACGAGTTGTTACCGCTTGTATGGGTAAAGACAAAACATCTTTGTTACATTCAGATTGAATATCCACAGTAGCTGTCATACCAGGTCTGAAACTGACAGAATCTACAATCCTTACTTTAACTTCAAAATTAGTTACTTGGTCAGCGCTAGAGCCTGAAACATTAGCAGAATTTGCAATTTCAGAAACTATGCCTTTATATTTTTTTCCTAAAAAAGCGTCCACTTCAATAAGGGCTGTGTCACCTAAACTCACACTATTGATATCGTTCTCATTGACCTCAACAGCTACTTCCATACGATTCAAATCAGCCAGACGTAACAACTCTGTTCCTGCCATTTGAGCTGTTCCTACCACTCGCTCGCCCAACTCTACATTGAGGCGAGAAATAGTACCGCCAATAGGAGCATAAATATTAGTCTTATTCAAATTTTCTTGAGCTTCTCTTAAAGAAGCTTGAGCGCTACTAACAGCATATTCTCCATCTTCTACGTTGAGCTGTGCTACCGTATATGAAGCTTGTATTTTTTCAAATTCAGACTTAGAAATAGTACCGTTATTATACAGTGATTTGTTTCTATTAAAGTTTGCTTCACTTTCTATCAATTGGGCTTTGGCTTTGGCAAGTGCTGACTTGGAAGTGTTCAAAGCGGCTCGACTTCTCTCCAATATGGATTGGTAGGTATCGGGCTTTATCTTTAATAACAAATCACCCTTTTCTACTTGGTCGCCCTCCATAATATAAAGCTTTACTATTTCACCAGAGACATCAGGCGATATCTTGACTTCTATTTCTGGCTGAATCTTACCACTTGCTGAAACCGTTTGTACTATAGTTCTCTTTTGTACCTTAGTACTTTGCACTTTAATACCGTCTTCAGAAGATATCCAACCTGCCCATTTAGCAATAAGAAGTAGGAATCCCAAAGCAAATAAAGAGATACCAAAAATTCGCATCATACGATTTTCTTTTTTTCTGCCAAAATAGAATAAAGCGATGCCAACTAAAATGAAAATAGTAGATACTATCATAATTTAAAATATAAGTGGTTTTCCCATATAAAAATCCAACATCTTGGTTTTAAATAAGTAATCGTATTTAGACTGCAATAAATCAGTTTCAGCCTTGAAAAGCGTGTTTTTAGCGTTGTTATAATCGTAAGAATTGACCAATTGCAAATCGTACTTATTTTGAGTATATTGGAAAGATTCTTGTTGATAAGTTACTGACTTTTTACTCGCTATATATTTCTTTTGTGCCGAACGAGCATCGTTCTGGGCTTGTTCTACAGTTTTTCTCAAATTGTTTTTAGCCTCGTGCAAACTGTATTGGGCTTGTAAGACTCCTATCTTTGCTCGGCTAATAGATGTATTAGCTTGCCAATTATTATAAATGGGAATACTCAAACTCAAACTAA
>MDTG01244179.1_pt1 | contig 10789 bp, 8 predicted proteins | sample 811421 | NCBI WGS metagenome assembly MDTG01 (sample SAMN05326645, study PRJNA326480) | marine metagenome | isolation source: seawater | place: Pacific Ocean: South East | collected 2011
CCGTTTACTCCATAACAATTTAATACCGACCTATCAGCATTTGAAATTAGTCTGCAATCTTGAAGACTTCGTATTCTTTTGTCATAACCTAAACCCCCTCTTCTAAAACCACATCCACCTGAGTCTGTTTCTAAACCAAGCTTTTCAACAAATATTGGATATTTAGTTTCAGAAAATTCAGCTGGTAAATTTCTAGAATTTGGAACAATATGAACTACATCAGAACCGTCAGCCCAGGGTCTTCCAGGACCTCCGCCTCCCAATACTTCTCTAAACAAATAAAAATTATTTTGTGTATCACCACCTGTTAATCCCCAAATTCTTATAGTTTCATGATCAGCTGGCATTTTACCTTTTGTTGCTTTAGATAAACAAGCAGCGAAAATACCTAATGATCTTAACATTAAGAAAAATCTCATTCCTGTTGGTTTTCCATGATTAGGTGATATTAAAGAACCTTTTTCAGGAAATTTGACTTCAATTATATCTAACACACCCTCATTACAATCAATCTCAGCTGCTCTTTCTGGAGTTTCAGCTAAAGATCTCAAAACTGGCGCCAACCATTTTCTAAAGTATTTTCCTTCCACCTCATCAATAGCCCAATTAATTGGACCAGAAGCTTCTTTATCTGTACCTGAAAAATCTAAAATAATTTTTTCTGGAGTCTTTGTCATTTTTACTCTAATTGCGTGCAATTTGTTTTTTTCAACGCCATCATTTTCAATAAAATCCTCATATGAAAAAACTCCATCTTCTATTTTAGGAAAAATTTCTTTTCTAAAAATTTCTGCTGTATTTGCAAGTATTTCATCAAATGCTTTTTCCAAAATCTGAATTCCGTATCTTTTAGCTAAAGAAACAATTCTTCTAGAACCTAACTTTGCCGCACCAATTTCTGCATCCATATCTCCTGCTAAATGTTCAGATAGACGAGAATTTCTAGTTATGATCTTAAAAGCGGCTTCATTTAATTTTCCTTTTTCATAAAGTTTAATTGGAGGTATCAAAATTCCTTCCATCCAACTATCCGTCGCATTAACAGGTAGGCTACCAGGAACGGATCCTCCTACATCATCATGATGTCCAAAAACTTGAGAAAAACCTATTAACTTTCCTTCAAAGAAAATTGGAATTGTAGTACAAAGGTCGGGAACATGACCTATACCACCACAAGAATTATAAGGGTCATTCCAAAAGAACACATCTCCTTCCGAAATATCCTGATTTCCAAAATATTCAAATATAGGTTCCACAATTGCAGAATAAGATCTTCCTGTTAACTTTCTTCCTTTTGCGTCAAATAAAGCAACTCTGTAGTCATGCTGATCTCTAATCATTGGAGATCTTGCTGTTCTTTCAACAGCTGCTTCAATTTCTAGTTCAGCAGCCCTAATTGTTCCATGAATAACTTCTAATTCTATTGGTCCCAAACCGGATTTATTTTTATTCATTAATCACCTTTAAACATTTTTTTTAAAATTAAATTTCTGAATTTATCAGTTTCTAACTCCCAGTTATTTGGAACAACAATTGTTGATCCATACTCTTCAATAATAGCGGGTCCAATTATATTTTCTGAAGTATTTAATTTAGATCTATTGTGGATTGGAGTATCCAACCATCCATAATTATCCCAAAAAATATTTCTAAAATGGATAATTTCTTTTTTATCTTCAAAGACATCTTCTTTAATGTTGGGTCTATATTGTTTTCCAATAGCCTGAACTCTTAAGTTCACTAATTCAATATCTTGTTCTCCACGATAATTGAACCCAAAGACTTGATCATGGACGTTATGAAATTCTTCCCAAATGTAATCTATCGAATTATCAATTTTAGTATTGTCAGGAACATTGACTTGCACTTCATGCCCTTCACCCAAGTACCTCATATCTGCAATTAACTTTATTAAAATATTTTTTTCTGAAATACCTTCATCTTTTACATCTTTAAAACCTAGTTCAATAAGTTCTAACCAATTCTTTTTAATCTCCTCTTTATCAACATTTGAAAATTTCCTTACTAAAGTTCTGATGTAATCTCTTCTTACATCCGATACATGTAGGCCCAAAGCACATAAATTTCCTGGATTAGGAGGTGAAATAATAGTAGTTATTCCTAAGAATTCAGCAACCTGAGTAGCAAATAATCCACCAGCACCTCCAAAAGCGACCATAGCATAATCGCTTGGATCTCTTCCTCTTGACGTAGTAACTTGTCTAATACCAAATACTTGGCTAACTGCAGCTAATTCCAAAACACCTGATGCAACCTTTTCAGCTGATAGATTATGTAATTTTCCAAGTTTCTCAAACGCCTCTTTTGCAGGTTCAAAATGTAATTTTATTTCTCCTCCAATTAAATGTTTGGGCAATAATCCTAGCACTAAAGCAGCATCTGTAACTGTTGGTTCTATTCCACCTTTACCGTAACATATTGGACCTGGAGAAGAGCCAGCACTTTTGGGACCAACTTTCAAATTACCATATGGATCTGTCCATGCAATTGACCCTCCACCAGATCCAACAGTTACTATATCCAACATTGGTGATTTAACAGGATAAGACTCAATCAAAGATTGTGATGTAAACATTGGTTGATTATTTTCTATTAAAGAAACATCTGTAGATGTTCCTCCAACATCACTGGTTAAAATATTTTTGTATCCAGCTAAGTTAGCCATGTGAATAGCTCCCAAAATACCAGCAGCGGGACCAGACAGAAGCATTGTTACGGGGATTTCTCCCGCTGTAGAATGTTTAACAACTCCTCCATTTGATTGCATTATCAAAAATGGAGAATTATCAGAAATTGTTTTTAATTTTTTTGCTGCAGAATCTAAGTAAGTTTTACAAAAAGGTTTAACCAAAACATCGATTAAAGTAGTCATTGCTCTTTCATACTCGCGATATTCAGGTAAGACTGTACTTGATAAAGACACAAATATATCTGGAAAGTTTTTATTTATAATTTTTTTTAATTTCTTTTCATTTTTGGCATTCGCGTAAGAATGTAGAAGACAAATAGCAATACATTTTGCACCATTTTCAACTAAATCCGTTACTGCTTGCAAAGACTGTTCTTCGTCCAATTCGTCTATCTGGACACCATCATATCTCATTCTTTCGTCAATTTCTTTTATCATATGTAAAGGAACAAGCCGTGGAGGTTTAACCCAGAAAAAAGAATTTCCATAACCATCAGGAACTGATTGTCTCGCTATTTCAATCATATGTTTGAAACCTTTTGTTACTAACAAACCCAAACCGTCAAACTTATGTTCAAGAACTGCATTAGTGGCAACAGTTGAACCATGTAACATCATGGTAATATTCTTATCGCTAATTTCAGTACTCTCAATTACCTTATTAACAGCATTTAAAAATGCTAAACTTGGATCTTCTGGAGTTGAAGGAGTTTTAAGAGCTTTAATATTTCCAGTCTCCTCATCAATAACAATTATATCTGTGAATGTACCACCCGTATCAACAGCTAATCTCATAATAAACCTCTTAGTTAAAATATCCATTATGTGGATACTTGTTTATAGTATACTTTTATATTATAGTTGTTCAAGAACAAATTTTTAAAAATTATAGAGCCTCAAGAATGAATAGTAATTTATATCAAAAATTTTTTGATTCTTTTAATTTGTATAGAGAAAATGTATTTATTAAATTTCCTAAAGATCAAAGATTAAGTCCCATAAGATATAAAGATGTCATTGAAAAAGTTGACATCTTTTCATCATTTTTAAAAAAAATGGGATTAAAAAAAGGACAAAGGATCTTTATTCAAACCGATAAATCTGTTGAAGCGATTTGGATATATTTAGCTTCTTTAAAATTGGGTGCAATTTATGTTCCCTTAAATATTGCATATACTCCTTCAGAATTGGAATATTTTATAGCAGACGCAAAACCGACAATTTTTGTTACAGATAATTATGATAAAATCAAAAATGTTTTAAATACATTTGAAAAACTAACTGTCATAAATTTACAAAATTTAAATAGTTCGATGGAAAAATATAAAGTAAAAGAAAAAAGTGAGATTGCTTTTTGTCTGGATGAAGATATAGCTGCAATACTATATACTTCAGGAACAACTGGGAAACCTAAAGGTGCCTCTATTTCAAATAAAAATCTTTTTTCAAATTGTTCTACTTTAGTTGAACTATGGAAAATGACATCAAAAGATACTCTTCTTCATATACTTCCTATTTATCATACCCATGGTTTATTTGTCGCGATAAACACTATTATGATTGCTGGAGGATCTATGATTTTTTTTCCAAAATTTAATGAAGAAAGTTTAATGCCTCATTTCAAAGAAGGTTCAATTATGATGGGTGTTCCAACTCACTATATTAGACTACTAACAATACTTAAAAATAATGATAATTTACAAAATTTTAGATTGTTTATATCAGGTTCTGCCCCTCTATCTTCAAGAATACACAACGAGTTTTATAAAAAAACCGGATTTAAAATATTAGAACGTTATGGGATGACGGAAACTAACATGTTAACTTCTAATCCATACAAAGGTTTTAGAAAAGCTGGAACTGTAGGTTTTCCGCTTCCAAACGTAGATATTAGGATTAGAGATTTGAAAACAAATAAAATTGTAGGACAAGAAAGTAAAGGTTCCATAGAAGTTAAAGGGCCTAATGTATTCAATTCTTATTGGAACAAAGACAAAGAAACAAAAAAAGAATTCACAAATGATAATTTTTTTAAAACTGGAGATGTTGGATTTTTTGATAAAGAGGGTTATTTAAATATCTCAGGAAGAAATAAAGATCTGATTATTACTGGTGGATTAAATGTTTATCCTGCTGAAATTGAAAAAGTAATTGATGAAATTCCAGAAATAGAAGAATCATCTGTGATTGGTCTTCCTCATAATGACTTTGGAGAAGGTGTAACAGCTGTAGTTAGTTTAAAAACAAATATGGATATAAATGTAGAAAATATAAAAGTAATTTTGAAGAAAAAGCTTGCTGGATTTAAAATACCACAAAAGTTTATTGTACTTGATGAACTTCCTAAAAATGCTATGGGAAAAGTTAAAAAAAATGACTTGAGAAAATTATACCAAAACATATACAAATTTTAAATGAAATATAATGAGTTACTTTTCTAATTTACTAACAACAATTTTTGAAAAAAAATCATATCTAAAAAACTTCATCGTTGGTTTTGAAAAAACAAAACAAGAAAACCTTTTACAACTTACTGATTTACTTTTGCATAATAAAAGTGAAGCTTCTTCAATAATTTATTCGAAAACTTTTTTTGATGTTTATAATAAATTAACCGAAACCAAGAAAAAAAAATTTTTTTTAGATTTATTAACAAATTACAACATTGAAGTTGATATGCTCAAAAAATTTGTAATGAATTATAAAACAAATAAAAATTTGGATAATTTTAAAAATATAACATATTTTTCTGAACCAAAATGGATAGAGCTCTTCAAAAAGTTAAATACGGCACCTGGTGCAACATTTCATCTTGTAAAAATGAGAGAAACATTATTAAAATTTATTAATGAAAATAAAGAATTAAAAAAAATTGATATTGGCTTTCAAAAACTTTTCCAAAATTGGTTTAACCCAGGATTTCTAGTTCTTCAACCAATTGACTGGAATACTCCAGCAAATATTTTAGAAAAAATAATACAATATGAAGCAGTTCATGAAATTAAATCATGGGATGATCTTAGAGCCAGGCTAGCACCAAAAGACAGAAAATGCTTTGCATTTTTTCATCCAGCTATTTATGAAGAACCATTAATTTTTGTTGAGATTGCATTGATGAAAGAAGTTCCCAATAAAATCTCATCAATTCTCAAAAATAAAAAAAATGAACTTGATCCTAATGAATGTAATTCTGCTATTTTTTATTCAATTTCTAATTGCCAACCGGGTTTAAAAGGAGTAAGTTTTGGTAATTTTTTGCTAAAAAACGTTGCTGAAGAATTAAATAAAAATTTTCCAAACTTACAAAATTTTTCTACTTTATCCCCTGTACCAAGTTTTTATAAATGGATCACAGAAAGTGATACGAAATTAAATAAAGATTTATCTTTGGAAGAGATACTAGATTTTGTAAAAAACAATAATAACTATCTAAATGAAAAAATTTTTTCATATTTAACTGTTTCTAATAGAAAAGATTTATCTGCTAATGATCCCGTTTCAAGATTTCATTTAGGAAATGGAGCAATTTTAGAAAGAATTAATTATCTTGGTGACGAAAGTTTAAATAATTTAAAAAGTTCTTTAGGTTTTATGGTTAATTACAAATATGAATTAAAAAAATTAGAAAAAAATCATGAAGATTACAATTCAAAAAAAATAATACTTTTCAACAATGAAATAAAAAAAAATCTAAAAAGATTTTAAACATTCATTCAAGAAAATTATTTTTAAACTCTTTCCATTCCCCTTGACTCATGTTTGAATTTTCAAATTCTACTTTTTCACCTTTAATAATTTTTTTAATACAAGATAATGCTTCACTTGAAAGCTGAACTGATTGTAATCTATATCTTTCAAATGCATCATATGCTAAAGGAACCCAATCTTTCACCAAAGACATTATGACTTCTGCATAAACTCTTATTTCATATTGTGCATGAGCATCTGCTCTCAATCTAAGAAAATGGAAAAGATTATGTAAGTTTGTTTTCCAATACCATTGTGTGTAAATATTCATAGGTAAGTTAATTCTTGCTAATTCTCTTGCTAATCCTGTCTTTCCATCTTCAGAAAGCATTTCCGTATAGTTGTCATACGAATTTTTACTATCTTCCTTAAAAATCTTTAAAATCTTTTCAGACTCTTCATCACTTAACAAATTTTCTCTTCCTTGATTATTACTTTTTGATTGATTTCCAAGATCTTCTTTTCTAGGTATATAAAATTCTCTGTCTAAAACTGAATATCTTGCAGAATATTCATTTACATTTGCTGTTCTATGCCTTATCCACTGCCGTGCAACGAAAACAGGTAATTTAATATGAAGTTTTATCTCACACATTTCGAAAGGAGTAGAATGCCAGTTTCTCATCAAATAATTGATTAAACCAGTATCATCCCTAGATTTCTTTGTTCCTTGACCATAAGAAACTCTTGCCGCTTGAACAATAGCTGCATCATCACCCATATAATCAATCACTCTGACAAACCCGTGATCAAGAACTTTATTGACTTTAAATAAATTCTCTTCCATTCCGGCTGATGTACTTCTTAAGGTCTTCATTTTCTTTGTTCTCAACAATGAAATTTCAGCTTTTTGTTCAGCTGTTAAAGTCATAATCTATTCCTTATATTAAAAATTAAGTTTCTTATATTAAGATTCGCTTTCATTATAAACATATAAATAGAGGAATAATATGAATATTAAATATTTACATACTATGATTAGAGTAAAAAACCTTGAAGTATCAAAAAACTTTTATTGTAACATACTTGGATTGAAAGAAGTAAGAAGAGTAGACAATGAAAAAGGAAAATTTACTTTACTCTTTCTTTGTACTGAAGATTTTGACGAAAAAAAACAAAATTTAAAAGAACAACCATTATTAGAGCTAACTTATAACTGGAATAGTAATGAAAATTATAGTTCTGGAAGAAATTTTGGACATTTATGCTATGAAGTAGAAAACATTTATGATTTTTGTAATGAACTTATAAAAAAAGGAATAACAATTAACAGACCACCAAGAGATGGCTATATGGCTTTTATAAAATCGCCAGATGGCATATCTATAGAGCTTCTTCAAAAAGGGAAAAAACTTGAAATCTCAGAGCCATGGGAAAGTATGAAAAACATTGGAACATGGTAATTAGCCAGAAATTAAAACTGTACTCTTTAGAAAAAAAAATTTATGATAATTGTGTCTTGTTTTCAAGAATATGGTAATAAACGCGCATGTAATAAACGGATCGGACCCGGGGGCGGTACCCGGCGGCTCCACCATAAAAACACGGGGCCGAAATAGGATCGACGGACGTCCAAAGATGTTAGCTTTTACCCGGTTAGACGCCACCGTTATCGGCTCACTCGTATAATTGCAAACGACAATTATGCTCCGGTAAAAGTTGCTGCTTAAGCAGTAATTAGGCCGAAACTTAAGTCCAGATCAATAGCATGATCTGGCGGGGTCGTAGGCACCTGGCAACAGAAGCCTACATATTAAAAAAATTTAAAAAGGCTTTTAAGAAAAAGATGAAATTTAAAATAAATTATAATGCTAAAATGTTAGAAGCTATGAAATTTCTTGTAAGAGATGTTTTGAAAGATACTCAGGAAAAAGGATTACAAGGTGACCATCATTTTTACATTACATTTTATACAAATTTTGAAAAAGTTGTAATTTCTGATTGGTTAAAAGAAGAGTATCCTTCTGAAATGACAATTGTAATACAAAACTGGTTTGAAAATTTATCAGTTTATGATGATTTTTTTTCTATTACATTGAACTTTAACAACAAGCCAGAAAAAATGGATATTCCATTTTCATCTTTAATATCATTCGCTGATCCTTTCGCTGAGTTTTATATTTCTCTCAAAAATAAAAAAGAAATAAAAGATGAAATTGAAAATAATAAGGAAAATTTGATAAAAGAAAAAAAAATTATAAAAGAAAATGAAAAAGTAATTAAATTAGACACATTTCGAAAAAATTAATTTAATGGAGATTTTATGAGCGATTTCAGATTAGAAAGTGATAGTTTTGGAGAGATAAAAGTTAAAATGGATCGCTATTGGGGTGCCCAAACACAAAGATCTTTAAAAAACTTTTCAATTGGCTGGGAAAAACAGCCAACATCAATAATTAAAGCTTTTGGATTAGTAAAAAATGCTGCCGCTAAAGTAAATATGAGTCAGTCTAAATTGGACAAAAAAATTGGAAATGCAATTGTAAAATCTTCTCTAGAGGTCTCAGAAGGTATGTTAAATGAACATTTTCCACTTTCAGTATGGCAAACTGGATCAGGAACACAATCTAATATGAATGCGAATGAAGTTATTTCTAATCGATCTATTGAAATCCTGGGTGGAGTTCTGGGCTCTAAACATCCAGTTCATCCAAACGATCATGTAAATATGTCACAAAGTTCTAATGATACTTTTCCAACAGTAATGCATATTGCGATTGCTCAAACTACAATTAATATTACACTACCAGCTTTAAAATTCTTATTACTAGAGTTAAAAAAGAAAGAACAAAAATTTAAAGAAATAATTAAAATTGGTAGAACACATACTCAAGATGCTACCCCTATTACTTTAGGTCAAGAATTTAGTGGATATGTAACTCAAGTTGAAAAAGGAATTGAAAGAATTTCACATTCCCTGAAAGATATTTTTTTTCTTGCTCAAGGTGGAACTGCAGTAGGCACAGGTTTAAATACAAAGAAAGGATTTGCAGAATTATTTGCTGAAGAAATTAGAGAACTTACAAATCTTCCATTTAAAACTGCCCCTAACAAATTTGAAGCATTGGCTGCAAACGACGCAATCGTTGAATTATCTGGGTCAATAAAGACAGTTGCATCAAGTTTATATAAAATTTCAAATGATTTAAGATTTTTGGCTTCTGGTCCAAGATGTGGTTTAGGTGAATTAACCCTACCTGAAAATGAACCTGGAAGTTCAATTATGCCTGGAAAAGTTAATCCAACTCAAGTAGAGGCATTAACAATGGTATGTGCTCATGTTATGGGAAATGATGCAGCAATAGGATTTGCTGGCAGCCAAGGTCATTTTGAATTAAATGTCTACAAACCCATGATATCTTATAACGTGCTCCAATCTTTACAATTAATGGGTGACTGTGTGACTTCATTTACAGAAAAATGTGTCAAAAATATTAAAGCTAATGAAAATAAAATTAATAAATTACTAAATGATAGTTTAATGTTGGTAACGGCAATTGCACCTGTAATTGGTTATGACAATGCAGCAAAAGTAGCCAAAGAAGCTCATTTAAATGGAACTACTCTTAAAGAAGAAGCTGTTAAATTGGGTTTTTTAAATGAAAAAAGTTTTAATTCAATTGTTGAACCAAAAAAAATGATAAAACCAAATTAAATACCTTAAATGATTAAAAAAAGTATGTCTATAAATGGTCATAAAACATCAGTATCTTTAGAAAAAGAATTCTGGGATCAATTAAATTTTATTGCAAAAAAAAAAAATATTTCTCTAAGTAAATTAGTTTCAAATATAGATTTCGAAAATGAAAAATCGATCAATTTAGCATCTTGTTTAAGAATTTACTGTTTGAATAAAAAAGTCTAGCTATCCAAAATTAGTTAAAAATGGGAATACTTCGATTATCCAAAATGAAAAGTTTTGAAATCCACCAGTGATAAGTAAAATTCCAATTAGAATCAGAAAAAATCCTGTAATTTTTGCTATTAAAAAAGACTTGTTTTTAAATATGTTTAATGTTTTTTTGGATTTATCAAAAAATGTTGCAATTAATATGAAAGGTAATCCAAGTCCTAAAGCATAAAACAACATTAATACTCCTCCTCTCATTGAATTAGTTTCTTGTGCTGAAATAGACAATATTGCTCCAAGGATAGGACCTATGCATGGGGTCCAACCAAATGCAAAAGCTAATCCTAAGATATATGGAGATAATATACTATTACTAAATTTTTTTACATTAAACCTTACCTCTCTATCAAAGATAGAGAATTTGATTAATCCTAAAAAGTGTATTCCAAAAATAATTACAATTATTCCAGAAATATAACCCA
>MDTG01020062.1_pt1 | contig 10788 bp, 9 predicted proteins | sample 811421 | NCBI WGS metagenome assembly MDTG01 (sample SAMN05326645, study PRJNA326480) | marine metagenome | isolation source: seawater | place: Pacific Ocean: South East | collected 2011
CACGTTAGAACGCTCTGCCACCATCTCTATTGCAGTCAAGTCATAACCTACCGAAGAAAAAAGTCGAGCGGCATTCTTAACAATGTGCTTCTTACGGTTAGCTTTGTTGGTTTGTCTTAGATTCATAAGGTCTTATTATTGGCTAAAATACAAAAGTTTTATCTCATCAGTACCGAACAACTTATTTTTATTTATTGTAGCCGTTAAGAAAATTCGCCTTAAGATAAACCGTTATTTTAACCTTAAATATTTAGGCCAAGTCAAGAAATACCTGGTCCCTTCCATTGCTTTGCAATCTAAACCATTGTTGCCAACATAGCATTAGGGTTTTCGATATATTTTTTCCAAGAATTATTAAAGTTAGCAATCGTCGCCCCATCAATTACTCTATGATCTCCAGACCAACTCACTGTCATAATCTGACAAGCCTTGATTTGGCCCTCTTCATTAAATCTTGGTAGATTTTGTATTTTCCCAAGAGCAACTATTGCAACCTCAGGTTTATTTATAATTGGTGATGCGGATATTCCCCCGATCGCTCCTATGTTTGAAATAGTAACGGTACCTCCTTTAAGATCAGACGGGTTTATGACTCCGCTGCGGGCAGCAAGGGTGACCCGACTAACTTCTTCAGCAATATCGATTATCGATCGTTTTTGGACATCTTTTATATTTGGCACCAAAAGCCCCGTTTTTCCGGCAACAGCCATACCGATATTATGGCTATGGACATATGTAACCTCACTAAAATTATCGTCAACACGGCTATTTATGATAGGGAAAGCTGAAATTGTCAGTGAGAGTGCCTTCATCAATAATGGCATTAAAGTCACCCTTACAATCTCGGAATATTGAGAATTTAGAGATACCCTAAGCTTTAACAACTCAGTAACATCAACTTCATCAACATAAGTAAAGTGAGGAATTGAGATAACTGAGTTCGCCATATGTTGGGCCATGACTTTTCTCACTCCAACAATTGCCTCAGTTCGATCTTGATTGTTTTTCGTCAAAGAAAGTGAAGGAGCATGTGATTTTGGTTTTAAATATTCCAAAACGTCCTCTTTAAGGATACGTCCGTCCTTTCCAGAACCAGGAATTAATGCAAGATCCAGGTCGTGTTCTCTTGATAATTTTCGTACCGCGGGAGTAGTCAAAAATTTTTGGTTAGTATCATTCTTTGGTGCCGGAACTGACGAGCTGGCAAGCTTCAAATCCTTATCTTTTTCCTCATTTTCAATAACCTTTTTTGCAGATTCAATAGCCTCTTCTTCAATATCGATTGCATACAAGGGAGCATGGACATCAGCTGTATCACCAACCATATAATAAAGCTTAGTAATTTGGCCTCTATATATGCAGGGAATTTCTACAATGGCTTTATCTGTGCTCACTTCTACTATGACTTGATCTTCTTCTACAAACTCACCCTCGCTGACCTTCCATTCGATAACTTCGCATTGAACGATACCTTCTCCAATATCTGGCAAAATAAAATCTTTATTCATTTTCAACTCCCATGATCAACTGTACTGATGACTATTAAAAATTTACGTTAGCTTTAATTGCTTCAAAAACTTTCAAATAATCTGGCAGGTACTCCTTTTCAAAAACTAAAGGAAATGGTGTATCCAACCCTGTAATCCGTGAAATAGGAGATTCCAAGGACAAAAAACATTTCTCTTGTATAGTTGCAGAAATCTCTCCAGCAAATCCGCCGGTACGCGGTGCCTCGTGACTAATGACTAGACGTCCTGTTTTGTTTACTGATTTAACAACTGTTTCTATATCCCAAGGTAATAATGTGCATAGATCAATTACCTCGCACGAAATATTTTCTCTAGCTGCCATATTTGCAGCCCGGTGAATTTGATGCATTTGTGCACCCCACCCAACAACTGTGATGTCCGTGCCCAATGTAACCACCTCTGCAACACCCAGTGGTAATTCATAATCTACATCAGGAACTTCCCCTATCTCAGCACGATAGATTGCCTTAGGTTCAAAAAATATTACCGGGTCAGGATCTCGGATTGCTGCCAACAATAAACCTTTCGCCTGGTAGGCTGTGCTTGGAATGACAACCTTTAAACCAGGAGTATGACAAAAGTAAGCTTCTGGAGACTGAGAATGATAAAGCCCGCCAGCGATACCTCCCCCATAAGGGGTTCTTATAGTCAGTCCCCCGCAATTAAACTGATCCCCACTACGATAGCGAAACTTTGCCGCCTCATTAACAATTTGGTCAAATGCGGGAAAGATATAATCAGCGAATTGGATTTCCGCAACTGCTACTGACCCTTGAGCAGCCAACCCTATTGAAAAACCTACAATCCCCTGCTCGGTAATCGGCGTATTGAAACATCGTTCTCGACCATATTTTTCTTGAAGCTTGCTAGTAGCGCGAAAAACTCCACCAAATTGACCAATATCTTGACCTAAACAGACTACTCTGGAATCGGCATCCATCGCTGTATCTAAGGCATTATTCACAGCCTGCAAAAGATTAATTTCAGGCATCTTTATAACGAGCTTACTCGGACTGAGTTTTTGTAGGAATTATCTTGGGCTTTTATTGGATTAGGCAGGTAATGATCAGGATACTTATCGATATGAGCTAGCAACTCTGAGTATTGTTCTTGCAAATATTTAGGTGCTGACTGGTAAACATCACTAACCAATTGATCTAGTGGCGGTGATTGACGTTTTTCCTGGGATTTCAGGGCATTAAGAATCTCTTTTTTGTATGCATCTTTTATTTGATGATCTTGCTGATCACTCCACCATCCTTTGCCAAGGAGCCATTTTTTCATACGGTCAATAGGATCTTTCTGACGCCACAGCTCCTCTTCTTCTGTTGTTCTATAACTTGACGGATCATCAGATGTCGAGTGAGCTCCAAGCCGATAACTCATCGTTTCAATGATCACTGGGCTACTTTCTTGAATTGCTAAATTTCTAGCTTCAATAGACGCGGCGTAGACTGCTAAAATGTCATTGCCATCAACTCTGATAGATGGTATCCCGTAACCAACTCCGCGCGGAGCAATACCATCGCCTGCGAATTGCTCGGAAGTCAGTGTTGAGATCGCATAACCATTATTCCGAACCAAAAAAACCACTGGACAATTAGAGACAGCGGCAATATTTAACCCCGCGTGAAAGTCTCCTTCTGAGGCCGCACCCTCTCCAAAATAACAAATTGTACAAGCATCATTCCCTAATAATTTTTGTCCATAGGCATATCCCGCTGCCTGAGGGATTTGAGTTGCGAGGGGTGAACTTATTGTCATAAAGTTGAGGTCGTGACTGCCGTAGTGAATTGGCATTTGACGTCCCTTCCCCAAATCAAGGTCGTTACTCAGAAGCTGATTCATAAACTGCTCAGATGTAAACCCCCTGAATCGAAGAGCGGCATGCTCTCGATACTGGCTCATGACCATGTCCTGTTTAGAAAATGCTGCAATAGAACCAGTTACAGAGGCCTCTTCACCTGAACAGGTTAAATAAAAACTCAGTCTTCCTTGGCGCTGAGCGCCCAACATCCTTTGATCAAGGATACGAATATAGTTCATATCGCGATAAATCTTAAGTGCGGTTTCTTTGTCTATGTTAGGAGCCTTAGCTCCCTCGTGCAGTTGTCCGTTGATGTTGAGCAAAGAAAAGGTCGGGACACGCATATCAGAATTTTGAGTGAAGTTAAGAGCGTTCGTTAAGACATTTTTATCAAGCATGATGGACCTTTTTTCTTCCAATAAGGTCATAAGCTATCATGGGAAAACGGGAAAAATCCTACCAAATTCACTTATAGTGTGATGATGTTTTTATTATTTGTTGCTAGAAAATAACTAAAAAAGATTAAATATTGCGCAAATTTAATATAAAAATAATTCAACTACTTTATTTTGATTGATAATAGCAATTCTAATAACAATTAGTGTAACTTTGAGCCAAGGAAAACATCCATCAAAAATAATGACTACTCAAGGAAGTTTTTATGTCCTCTCGTGATCTAGATACGACTGACTGGAGAATTTTAAGCATTCTCCAAGGTAATGCCACTATTCCTAACATTGAGCTAGCAAATAGTGTTTTTTTATCTCCCTCTCCGTGCTCACGACGTGTAAAATATCTTGAAGAGAAAGGCTATATCAGGGGACGTGTCAGCCTTTTGGATCTCGATAAAGTGGGACTGCCAGTAACAATATTTGTGCAAGTCACTCTAGACCATCAAGTAAAAAAAGAGCTGGACGAGTTTGCTGAGCAAGTAGCTGGGTGGCCTGAGGTAATGGAATGCTATTTAATGACAGGAGAATTCGACTATCTAATCAAGGTAGTTACGCCTGACCTACAAATGTATCAGAAATTTCTTGATCAAAAATTGACTCAAGTCAAGGGTATCAGTCATGTAAAGAGCAGTTTTTCACTTAAACCTATTTGCTACAAAACTGAACTCCCATTAGGTCATCATTTTTAGCATTACTAACTGATATTGCGAGAAATTTAAAGTAACAATATCTTTCTTTATATCTCGAGCTATAAAAAATCACTTGAGTAAAGTTCTGTGGTAAGGCTCATTGATATGGAACTTCGGGGGATGAGCCAAATTACTTCTTGGTAACGCCTTTTTAAGGAATTTAATTCGGGTGACTTTATTCCTAGAGATTTTTGGTTCCAACCAAACAAGCAAATTTATTGACGTTTACGTCAACGTTAATTAAAATCTTATTGTTCGTGTAAAAATAAGGTTGAGAATGAGGCCTCAGAAAGAGAAAACATTTAGCATTTCTGATTTGCGTAAAGAGTTTAACGTAACCAGTCGAACCATTCGTTACTATGAGGACATTAGCCTCCTAAATCCGAATCGATGCGGAAAATCGAGAATATACAGCCCCGCAGATAGAACGCGCCTAAAGTTGATTTTGCGCGGCAAAAGACTAGGGCTTAGTCTTGAGGACTCTCGTCAAATCATCGATATGTATGAACCCGGTAATAATAATGTTCAACAGCTTATTACATTAATTAACGCTATTCGGGAACAACGCAAAAAGCTCAATCGTCAACTGGATGATATCCATAACCTTCTTGCAGATCTCAAGACTGCGGAATCCGATTGTCAGCAAGCTTTGACGGCAATATCCAAGGAATAAACTATGACTACAAGCTATCCCACCCTGAACTTTAATCTTGGAGAAGACATTGACATGCTACGCCAATCAGTGGCGAAATTTTGTCGCAATGAAATTGCTCACAGAGCTTCGGACATTGACAGGACAAATGAATTTCCTATGGACCTTTGGAAGAAATTTGGTGAGATGGGACTACTCGGGATTACCGTCGCCGAAGACTACGGTGGCTCTAACATGGGTTATTTAGCGCACTCCGTAGTTATGGAAGAAATCTCGCGTGCGTCGGCATCTGTAGGTCTCTCCTTTGGGGCTCACTCCAATCTTTGCTTGAATCAAATTGATAAAAACGGGACCGAAGCGCAAAAACGCAAGTATCTACCAAAACTTTGTTCAGGAGAGCACATTGGAGCTCTAGCCATGAGTGAACCCAACTCTGGATCCGATGTGGTGAGCATGAGTCTGAAAGCTGACAAGCAAGGGGATAGTTATATCTTAAATGGCAGCAAGATGTGGATTACCAATGGGCCCGATGCTAATACTTATGTGATTTACGCTAAAACTACCACAGACTTGGGCTCCAAAGGTATTACCGCGTTCATCGTTGAAAGGACCTACGACGGATTTTCTCGCCATCAGAAACTCGACAAACTCGGCATGCGCGGCTCTAATACATGTGAATTAGTGTTTCAGAACTGTCCCGTTCCAAAAGAAAATATACTTGGTGGCGAAGGACGTGGCGTTGCAGTTCTCATGTCGGGATTGGATTATGAGCGAACGGTGCTCTCTGGTGGTCCAGTTGGCATCATGCAGGCCTGTCTAGATACAGTAATTCCATATATTCACGAGCGCAAGCAGTTTGGGCAAGCTATCGGTGAGTTTCAGCTGATGCAGGGAAAACTTGCTGATATGTACGCAGATCTCAATGCATCCAGAGCATACCTATATGCCGTGGCCAAGGCATGTGACCTTGGCCAAGACTCACGCAAGGATGCTGCAGCCGTCATCCTCTTTACCGCCGAGAAGGCAACACAAATGGCCTTGCAAACAATACAAACGCTTGGTGGTAATGGTTATACCAATGAATATCCAGCCGGGCGACTCCTGAGGGATGCCAAGCTTTATGAAATTGGCGCTGGTACCTCTGAAATTCGACGGATGCTCATTGGCAGAGAACTGTTCTTAGAAACCGCTTGAGTTTTAAAATATGGCCATCATACAAAGTAAAATCAATCGTAATAGCGACGAATTTGCAGAAAACTCAACAACCATGTTGGCTCAGGTTGATGAGTTGAAAGCTACATTAGAAAAAGTATACGAAGGTGGTGGAATCGAGGCTTGTGAACGGCACATAAACCGGGGCAAGTTACTCCCACGACAACGTTTGGAATCCCTGCTCGACCCAGGATCGCCATTCCTAGAGCTATCCGCTCTAGCTGCCCATGAAGTATATAACGAGAACGTGCCAGCAGCTGGAATTATCACCGGCATTGGTTGTATTAGCGGTCAAGAATGTGTTGTGGTAATTAACGATGCCACAGTTAAAGGCGGGAGTTACTACCCTCTCACGGTAAAAAAACATCTTCGTGCCCAGGCTATTGCCGCTGAAAACAACTTACCATGCATCTACTTGGTTGACTCTGGCGGTGCAAACCTGCCGAGACAAGACGAGGTTTTTGCCGACCAGCAACATTTCGGTCGAATCTTTTTCAATCAAGCTAATATGTCTGCACGCAACATACCTCAAATCGCTGCAGTGATGGGTTCCTGCACGGCTGGTGGCGCCTATGTTCCAGCAATGGCGGATGAATCAATCATTGTCAAGAATCAGGGCACCATATTTCTTGCAGGACCGCCACTTGTGAAGGCAGCCACTGGGGCAATTGTCAGCGCAGAAGATCTCGGTGGTGGAGAAGTTCACGCAAGTATTTCTGGAGTGGCAGACCACCTAGCTAACAATGACCATCACGCACTGGATCTAGTGCGCAAATCAGTGGCTCGCTTAAACCGACTAAAACCAGTCAATGGTGACTTCACGCAGGCAATCGAACCTGCCTATGCTGTTGAAGAAATCTATGGCGTAATACCATCAAACTCACGCCAATTTTATGATGTAAGAGAGGTAATCGCTCGTACCGTGGACGGATCAGAATTTGATGAATTTAAAGCACTATATGGAACCACCTTAGTCTGCGGATTTGCACGAATTTATGGTTACCCAGTTGGCGTAGTCGCCAACAATGGCATTCTCTTTAGCGAGTCGGCCCAAAAAGGAGCCCATTTCGTGGAACTCTGTGCACAAAGAAAAATCCCACTGGTATTTCTACAAAACATCACTGGATTCATGGTCGGCAAGCAATATGAGAATGATGGGATTGCAAAACACGGTGCAAAAATGGTGACGGCGGTCGCTACAGCTAGTGTACCTAAATTCACTATCCTCATAGGTGGATCATTTGGTGCCGGCAACTATGGTATGTGCGGTCGCGCCTATGATCCTCGATTTATGTTTATGTGGCCCAATGCTCGTATCTCTGTAATGGGTGGAGAGCAGGCAGCTAATGTCTTAGCTCAAGTAACCAGGGATAAGTACGAGCGTGAGGGCGTCAACTGGACAGCTGATGATGAAGCTACATTCAAGCAGCCGATTATTGACAACTATGAGCATCAGGGTCATCCATTTTATGCCTCTGCGAGACTCTGGGATGACGGCATTATAGATCCCGCGGATACACGTCGAGTTCTGGGGCTAGCCATTGCTGCAAGTCATAATAAAGAAATTGAAGAGACTAAATTTGGAATATTTAGAATGTAATTGGAAATTTTAATGAATAAGTCAGAACTTAAAGCAGATCATCGTGGTATGGCTTGGATTAGCATAAATAATCCATATAAACGCATCGCATTTGATGCCTCAAAAATTGCCGATGTTCAATTCGGTTGTGAGGACCAAGGTGACTTGGATGCTTTTCTAACTGAGCGAAAATCCAACTGAGGCAAAGAGTAAATACCGCCATGTTCACAAAAATTCTAATTGCTAATCGAGGTGAAATTGCGTGTCGGATTATTAGGACGGCACAATGTCTTGGCATCAAAACTGTGGCCGTTTATAGCGATGCCGATCGTTATGCTCTCCATGTAAAAATGGCCGATGAAGCTATTTCAATAGGTCCGCCACCACCTGCAGAATCATACCTAGCGGGCGAAAAAATTGTTTCTGCGGCGCTAAAGAGTGGGGCTCAGGCAATCCATCCTGGATATGGATTTCTATCAGAGAACACAGATTTTTGCCAACTCTGCACAACTAATAACATAGTATTTATTGGACCATCGGTCGAAGCGATAACTGCAATGGGTTCAAAATCCACCGCTAAAAAACTAATGCAAGCAGCAAAAGTGCCAACAGTGCCAGGCTATCATGGCGATGACCAATGTCCTTCAATGCTGAAAAAACATGCCCAAAGCATCGGCTACCCAGTGTTACTAAAGGCATCTGCTGGTGGAGGTGGCAAGGGTATGCGGGCCGTGCTTTCAGCAGCTGAATTTGAAGATGCATTAACATCAGCAAAGCGCGAGTCAATGACGAGTTTCGGCGACGATCAGATGCTTATCGAAAAATATCTAACAAGACCACGTCATGTAGAAATTCAGATATTTTGTGATAGCCATGGCAATGGAGTTTACTTATTTGAACGAGACTGCTCAATACAGCGGCGACATCAAAAAGTCATTGAAGAGGCTCCAGCGCCAAATATGGCGACAAAACTGCGTCAAAGAATGGGTGAGGCCGCCCTTGCAGCTGCAAAGGCTATTGAGTACGAGGGGGCAGGTACCGTAGAGTTTCTTTTGGACTCTGGAGGTGAATTCTTCTTCATGGAAATGAACACTCGCCTGCAAGTTGAACATCCAGTCACGGAAATGATCACGCAACAAGATCTAGTAGCATGGCAACTTAGAGTTGCTAATGGAGAACCGTTACCCCTAAAACAGGATGATCTAAATATAAATGGTCATGCATTTGAGGCCAGGATTTATGCTGAGGATCCCGACAATAATTTCTTACCTGCAACAGGTCGATTAAATAAACTGGTGCCACCGCTAGAAAATGACCATGTGAGAGTCGATACCGGCGTTATACAAGGTGATAGCGTGGATATGTATTATGATCCCATGATCGCTAAACTTATAGTTTGGGATAAAGATAGAAGCCGTGCACTCATCCGCTTAAAAAAGGCACTTAGTGAATATAAAATCAGTGGGGTAACCACAAATATAGGTTTTTTATACAATATCGCCTGCAGCACACCCTTCAATCAAAGTGATATAGATACAGATTTTATTAATCAGAATCACCAAGAAATATTTCGATTACGTCAAGAGGATATAGAATACGCAAAACCAATAGCCGCAGCCGCTCACTCCGCTCTGATTAAAAAAGCCGCGTCAGAGAAAATGGAGAATTCATCTCAAAGTAATTCTCCATGGCAGCTACGCGACAACTGGGGTTTGCATTTAGTAACATATCATCTATGGATACAGGGAGCCAAATATAGTGTTTCACCTGAACTTCAAGCGGATTTAACTGATATAAAAATAGTGGAAAATGAGATGGGTTTTAGCTTATTTTCACCAAAGGGCCACTTTAAATGTCACCAAAATCAAAATGACTTTAAGTTGATTGATGATATTTGGTTAAAAGAAAGCTTAACCGCCCCTATGAATGGAACAATCGTAGCTATATCCGCAAAACTCAATAGTAGAGTCAATCAGGGAGACACTCTCGTAATCATGGAGGCAATGAAAATGGAACATAAAATCATTGCGCCAGCTGACGGCAGGGTAAAGGAATTTTATTTTAATGAGGGAGATATTGTGGATGGCGGTACAAAAATTTTAGCTTTCGAGGCAAAAGAATATGGATTACCCTAGCAAAGTTAAAATTGTAGAGGTAGGGCCTAGAGATGGACTTCAAAATGAAAAAGTTATCGTTGACCTGCCTACCAAACTAAAGCTGGTTCAACAATTGTCAGAAACCGGACTTTTAAATATTGAAGCTGGGAGTTTCGTAAGCCCAAAATGGGTGCCGCAAATGGCAAATAGTGATGATCTATTCCAAGAGATCAATCAAAGTATTTCGTCAGCATTTCCTCAAATTCAGTTCAGCGCACTAACTCCCAATGAGAGGGGTTTTGACAGAGCTATGGAATGTGGCGTGAAGGAAGTGGCCATTTTTGCCGCCGCCACCGAACAATTTAGCCAAAAAAACATCAACTGCTCCATTTCCGAGAGCTTAGAGCGCTTTGCGCCGTTGGCCGAGAAGGCGCAAAGCGCAAATATTCGCATTCGCGGCTATGTTTCGTGTGTATTGGGCTGTCCCTATCAAGGATCTGTGGGTACTGATGAGGTGCTCGATGTGACAAAATCTCTCTTAGATTTGGGATGTTATGAAGTCTCCCTGGGAGATACCATTGGCGTAGGTACACCAGGTAGTACAAAAGACCTCTTAAGTGCTCTGCTCCCCGAAATTCCTGTAGAGCAAATAGCTCTGCACATGCATGATACATATGGGCAGGCCCTAGCAAATATCCTCATCGGATTGCAGATGGGCATCTCTGTAATCGATAGCGCTGTGGCTGGCCTTGGCGGTTGTCCCTATGCGAAG
>MDTG01046714.1_pt1 | contig 10788 bp, 12 predicted proteins | sample 811421 | NCBI WGS metagenome assembly MDTG01 (sample SAMN05326645, study PRJNA326480) | marine metagenome | isolation source: seawater | place: Pacific Ocean: South East | collected 2011
AAATAAATGTGGCGGAGAGACTGGGATTCGAACCCAGGAAAGAGTTGCCCCTTTGCCGGTTTTCAAGACCGGTGCTTTCAACCGCTCAGCCATCTCTCCTACTAGGATCTTTTATTATTAAAAATATTTAATTCAACAATAAAATAGTCTAATTAACATAAGTATTATCAATTCATAAAATTTATATGAAAAAAGATTTTAATAAAGGATTATTACTAACATCTTTAGGATCATTTTGGTGGGGATTTGTTGGTGTAATATATTTTGAATATGTTGCATTTATTGGTCACATAGAATTAGTAGTACATAGATGTTTGTGGACTGCTGTTATGCTAATCTTAACAACTTCTTTTTTTTCAAAATGGAAATTATTTATTAAAGTTGCTTCGAATAAAAAAAACCTAATAGGATTATTTATATCTGGTTTTTTAATATTCATAAATTGGGCAGTATGGATTTATGCAGTAGCTTCAGAAAGAATTATAGATGCAAGTTTCGGCTATTTTATAATGCCTATTATAAGTGTTTTGCTTGGGTATATATTTTTTAATGAAAATCTAAATAATAAAAGAATTATATCTATTTTTTTAGTTTTAATTTCAATTTTTATTCTAATTTTCTTTAACTTAAAGTCGTTGCCTTGGGTAGGTATCATTGTTGCTTTAAGTTGGGCGTTTTATAATTTAGTAAGAAAAAAAATTAATGTTGATACAGATATTGGTTTACTTATTGAGAGTTTATATATTTTACCTTTTGCATTAATAGTTTTTTATTTGATTGCATCAAAAGGAATGAATGATTTTAATTTGACAAAACCAGGATTGAGCTTAATTTTGATTTTAGCTGGTCCTATGACTGTAATTCCTTTATTCTTATATGTAAGAGGTGTTGAGCTAATAGGATTGGGTCCAACAGGAATGATTTTTTATATAACTCCAACATTACAGTTTTTATTAGGTTATTTTTATTATAATGAGGATTTTTCATTGGTTAAATTCGTAAGTTTTATTATTATTTGGATAGCGGTAATAATATATTTAAAAGATCTTTATGAAACAAATTAATACATTAATCTTATCAATAATTTTGTTTTTTTCTGTAGCGCATTCAGAGGAAAATATAGAATTTAATCAATGGAAGGTTCAATTTAAAAAAACTGCTTTAGCAAATAACATCTCTGAAAGTACTTTTGATAAAGTTATGACCAATGTAAGATTTTTGCCAAAAGTAATTGAATACGACAGGTTTCAACCAGAATTTTATGAAGATACAAAAACTTATATATCAAAACGAACTTCAAAAAAAAAAGTTTCTAAAGGTTTGGATTTTTATAAAAATAAAAATGATTTAATAAATAAAATCGAAAAAATATATTCAATTGAAAAAGAACTTTTACTAGCTTTAATGGGCATTGAAACAAATTATGGTTCTTATGTTGGTAAAATGGATATTTTGTCTTCGTTAGCGACTTTGAGTTTTGATAAGAGGAGGTCAAAGTTTTTTACTAATGAACTTTTAATTTTATTAAGATTAATAGAAAAAGAACAAATAGATTATAAAACTCTTTATGGTTCTTGGGCCGGGGCTTTTGGTTTTTTTCAATTTATGCCTTCAACAATAAAGAATTATGCCATTGATTTTAATAATGATAATTATATAGATTTAAAAAATCCATATGATGCCTATGCTTCTGCGGCTAATTATTTGAGCGCTATGGGTTGGAAAAAAAACTCACCATGCTTCATAAGAATCGAATTAGATCAAGATATTAATAAGAAATATTTAAATGTTTCAGCCAAAAAACTTATAAACCAAAAAAAACTCAAATTTTTTAAAAAATATATCAGAAATGTTAATGACCTAAAAAATTTAGATGAAAATCTCAAAGTAGCAATAATAACACCTGATAAAGACATAATACCTGGTGCCGAAAAATTAAAACCAGCTTATATTGTTTTTCAAAACTACGAGATAATTCTTAAATGGAATCGTTCTCTTAGATTTGGATTAGCTGTATGTACCTTAAAAGATAAATTAGCAAATGAAATTTAGATTATTATTAATTACTTTTTATTCGTTATTTTTAGCCAATTGTGAAACTACTAAACAAAATAAAACTCAACTAAATTTAGAATTTAAACCAAAATACACAAACTCTGGTTTTGCTTTAGTTTACAACGAAAAACTCATAAATATTAAAAAACTCGAAAATAGATCTTTAAAAATTTATCACAAATCATTAAAAAAAAAATCCCAAGTAAAAATAACAAATCCAAAAAATGGTAATAGCTTAATAGCTGAAGTAAAATCTAATAAAATTAAATTTTCACCTTTTTATAATTCTATATTGAGCTCTCGTATAGCAGAAGATTTAGATTTAGACTTAAAAGAACCGTATATAGAAATAATTTCAATATCAAAAAATTCAATGTTTATTGCAAAAAAAGCAAAAACTTTTGATGAAGAAAGATCAGTTGCTGAAAAAGCACCAATAGATGGTATTCAAATTAATGATTTGAATTCTAAGCCCAAAAAAAACAAAAAGGTTTTTAAAAAGAATTTTTCATATTCAATTAAAGTAGCTGATTTTTATTATAAAAAAACTGCAGAAATGATGAAAGAAAGAATTAAAGATGAAACTTCATTAAATAAACTTACGATAATTAAGTTATCACCAACTAAATATAGGGTATTAATAGGCCCTTTTAATGATATAAAAACTTTAAAAGAATCTTTTGAAAAAATGAATTTATTAAATTTTGAAAATTTAGAAATTTTAAAGAATGCATAAGTATATAATTTTTATTTTTTTTATATTTTTTTTTCCTTTAAAAAATTTAAGTGCGAATATTGATATAAAAGCGAGAACTGCAATACTTCAAGATTTTTTATCAGGTGAAATTTTATTTGAGAAAGACCCTGATAGATCTATTTATCCTGCCTCTATGACTAAAATAATGACAAGCATAATTGCTTTTGACTTAATTAAATCTGGTGATTTAAGACTAGATGAAAAATTTATTATTTCTGAAAAAGCTTGGCGTTTGTCTACTGCTGGATATTCATCAATGTTTGTAATGGTTGGAGACGAAGTAACGGTAGAAGATTTGTTAAAAGGGATAATCATAGCCTCTGGAAATGATGCCTGTATTGCCTTAGCTGAAGGTATAGCAGGAACAGAGGAAGAGTTTGCTTTAATGATGACAATAAAAGCAAAAGAACTTGGAATGGAAAATACTAATTTTGCTAATTCTTCGGGAATTAATGATCCAGATAACTATTCGACAGTAAGAGACATAATGATTATGTCGAATTATTTAATTAGAGAATATCCTGAGTATTACAAGTGGTTCAGTGAGAAAGAATTTACTTGGGACAGAACAGGGGGTGATCCTATAACTCAAGGCAATCGTAATCCGTTATTGTATAAGAATTTGGGTGCAGATGGTATTAAAACTGGTTATTTAGCAGTTGAAAGGTATTCACTTGCTTCGTCTCTTGAAAGAAAGGGAAGAAGACTAGTTGCTGTTGGAAGTGGTTTTGAAACAAAAAATTTAAGATCTAGAGAAAGTTCAAAGCTTTTAATCTATGGATTAACAAATTATGATTTAGTTGAAATAACTAAAGCAGAAAAACTTTTCGATAAGGTTGAAGTTTGGCAAGGAAAAAAAGACTTTGTTGATGTTTATACAAAAGAAGATATCTATAAAACAATAAAAAAAGGTCAAAAAAAAAAACTAAAAATTAAAGTTTCTTATACCGGCCCAATTGAAGCTCCAATTAAAAAGGATCAGATTTTAGCAAAACTAAGAATTATTTATGACCAAGAATTATTAGGCGAGTATGACTTACATGCTGCAACAGAAATTAAAAGAGTAAATGTTTTTTCTAGATTAATTAAATCTTTGAATTATCTGATTTGGGGTGATGTCTAAAAAACCCATCATAGTTTTTGAAGGTATAGAGGGAAGTGGAAAAAGTTCGCATATAAATTTTGTATCAAATTACCTTAAAAAAAAAAAAATTAAATTTATCAAAATAAGGGAACCTGGAGGAAGTAAAAGTTCAGAAAAAATAAGAAGATTAATTCTTAATAATAAATCAGATTTTAATAAATCAACAGATTTATTATTATATCTAGCTGCAAGAAGTGAAAATTTGTCACTTCTTAAAAAAAATTATAAAAAAAAGATAATACTTATTGATAGATTTGTAGACTCAACAATTGCATACCAACATTATGGTTTTGGTGTCGATTTATCTTTAATTGAAAAAATAAATAGATATCTACTAAAGAATATTAAAATTACCTTTACTTTTTTAAATATAGTAAATCAAAAAAATATGTTAACTAGGTTAAAAAAGAGAAAAAAACTTAATAGATACGACAAGTTTAATTTTATCTTTTATAATAAAGTTCAAAAGGGATTTCTTAAATTAGCTAAAAGAAAAACCAAGATTTATAAAATTGTTGACTCAAATAAAGATTTAAAAAAAAATAAAGAAATTATATTAAATAAAGTTAAAATGTTAATAAAATGAATTTTAGACCAGAAAATCAAACAAGGCTTTTTGGTTTAAGAAAATTCTTAAATGAATTGATTGAATTATATAATACAAAAAGGTTACCTAATAAGATTTTATTATCAGGTCAAAAAGGTTTAGGCAAATGTACAATGGCCTATCATTTAATTAATTATATTTTGTCTAACGGGGAGGAGTTTTCTTATGATACTAACAAAAATGAAATTAATTTACTAAATAGATCTTTTAAATTAGTTCAAAACGAATCAAACATGAATTTTAATCTGATTGATATTAATTTAGATAAAAAGAATATTGATATAAATCAGATTAGAACATTAATTCAAAATCTAAGAAAATCGTCATTTAATAATAAGCCAAGATTTATTTTAATTGATAATCTTGAATTTTTAAACAAAAATTCAATTAATGCTCTTTTAAAGATATTAGAAGAGCCTAATGATAATATCTATTTTATTATGATAAATAATAACAAAAAAATTTTACCAACTTTAAGATCAAGATTTTTAGATTTTAAAATTTTTTTATCAAATGAAGAAGCACAATTAGTGTGTAATGATTTATTAGGTGGAAATTTATCACAATATATCAATGAAGAATTCTTAGATTATTACATAACACCTGGAAAAATATTAAATTTAATCAAATTTTCAGAGGAAAATTCCATTGATTTGAAAAGATCTAATTTAAATGAATTTTTAACTGTTATAATCGAAAAATCATATTATAAAAAAGATAGTTCAATAAAATATTTTATTAACGATTTTTTTGAACTTTTTTTATCAAAAAATGTTTCGTCGAAATATTTAGATTTCAGAAATTATTTTTTAAAACAAATAAATTATATAAAAAGATATAACCTTGATGAAGAGTCGTTGTTTATTGAATTTAAAAATAAACTTTTAAATGGATAAAAATTTTTACATTACCACGCCAATCTATTACCCATCTGCTAAACCACATATGGGTCATGCTTATTCAAGTATTATTGCAGATTTTTTTGCAAGATTTAAGAAAATTGATGGATATGATGTCTTCTTCTTAACCGGAACAGATGAACACGGTTTAAAGATACAACGGGCAGCTGAAAAAAAAGGAGTTGAACCATTAGAATTTTGTGATGAAATAAGTCAGACTTTTAAAGATTTATCAAAAGTTTTAAATTTAACAAATACAGATTTTATAAGAACAACAGAGAAGCGTCATAAAATATCAGTTCAGAATTTATGGGATCAATTAAAAAAAAATGAGGATATTTATCTATCTAAATATTCTGGATGGTATTCTATATCAGACGAGGCGTTTTACTCAGAAGATGAAATAGAGGAAATCGAAGGCAATAAAAGATCAATTTCATCAAAATCATCTGTTGAATGGGTCGATGAGGAATCTTTTTTTTTTAAATTATCAAAATGGGAAAAACCATTACTTAATTTTTACGATGAAAATCCTAACTTTATATTACCTGAGTCCAGAAAAAATGAAGTAATTAGTTTTGTCAAAAATGGACTAAAAGATCTTTCTGTAAGTAGAAAAAGTTTTTCATGGGGTATTAAAGTTCCTGGTAACGAAGATCATGTAATATATGTATGGCTTGATGCATTAACCAATTATATCAGTGCACTAAATTATCCAGATAAAAAAGATAATTTATTTAAAAAATTTTGGCCAGCATCTATTCATCTTATTGGAAAAGATATCCTAAGATTTCACGCTGTTTATTGGCCTGCATTTTTAATGGCAGCAAAAATACCATTGCCAAAAAAAGTTTATGGTCATGGGTGGATTCTTTCTGGTGAGGAAAAAATGTCTAAATCAAAAGGAAATATTTTGGATCCATTAGAAATTATCAAAATTTATGGTTTAGATCCATTACGTTATTATCTCATAAAAGAAGTTTCGTTTGGAAACGATGGAAATATCTCTAAAGAGAGATTGGAAGATTGTATAAATAGTGATTTAGCTAATAATTATGGAAATCTTTGTCAAAGAGTCACCACTTTCGCTATTAAGAATTGTAATGGAAAAATTCCAAATGAAATTGATTTTAGTGAGGTAGATTTAAAACTTTTAAATAAATTTAAATCAAATTTAGAAAATTTAAGATATAAAATTGATAATCAAGATATAAATTATTATATAAATTTTATTGTAGAATGTTTATTCGAAACGAACAAATATTTTAATGATCAGGAGCCATGGAAAAAGAAAGATCAGAAAATAAGGTTAAATACAATTGTATATACTACCTTAGAAGTAGTGAGAAAGATAAGTTTTATGTTATTTCCAATAATTCCCCATTCAGCTTTAAAAGCATTAAAAATTTTTAACATTAATGAAGAAGAAATAATCTTTTCAACTATAGAAAATCACGAATACTTGAAAAGAGGTAGCTCTATAAATAGTATAGATATTCTTTTTAAAAAAATTGAGAAAGAAAATGATTGATTCACATTGCCATCTAGATCACGAACCACTATTAAGTAACTTAAAAACTGTAATTGAAAAATCTAAATTAGCTGGAATAAGTAAAATTTTAACAATTTGTACAACAATAAATAGCTTTGATGCTATAAAACAAATTATTTTAAAAGATGAAATGATTTATGGAACATTTGGTATTCATCCTCATGAGGTTAAAAACAACAAAATAACTTTAGAACATATCTTAAAGGAAGTTCGTCAAAATAAAAAAATTATTGGTGTAGGGGAAACCGGATTAGATTTTTACTACAATAACAGTGAGAAAAATAAGCAAATTGAAAGTTTTATGAGACACATTCAAGCTTCATTAGAATTAGATATTCCTATAATAGTTCATTCTAGAAATGCAGAAAAGGAAACCTTTGAAATTTTAAACGAATATAGGGATAAAAAACCTAAAATTTTGATGCATTGCTTCACAGGCTCAAAAAGTTTTGCAAAAAAACTATTTGATTTAGATGCATATTTTTCTGCTAGCGGGATTATCACTTTTAAAAACTCTACAGAGCTTCAAGACACTTTTAAAATTATTCCACTAAATCGGTTATTAATTGAGACAGACAGTCCTTTTTTAGCACCAGAACCAAAAAGGGGGAAAAAAAATGAACCATCTTTCATAAAATACACTGCAGAAAAACTTGCTTTTATTAAAGAAATTCCAAATAAAAAGTTAATTGAATTAACTTCAAATAATTTCAATAAACTATTTAATTAAAAAACTATGAAGTTTATTATACTTGGGTGTGGTAGTTCAATGGGAGTGCCAAGACCCGATGGTTTTTTTGGTAATTGCGATCCTAAAAACCAAAAAAACTATAGAACAAGATGCTCTGCACTTTTACAAACGAGAACTGAAAATATATTAATCGATACTTCTCCTGATTTACGCCAACAATTACTAAGACATAATATCAAAAAAATAGATAAAGTTTATTATTCTCATATGCACGCTGATCAAACTCATGGTATAAATGACCTAAGATCATTTTTCATTAATAGTCAAAAACAAATTAATGTATATGCTGATAGTGCTACTTCAAAATATCTAAAACATAATTTTTCTTATTGTTTTAAAAGTTTTTCAAAAGAATACCCTGCAACTTTAAAATTAAATAAGATTAAAAAAAATTTAATATCGTTTGATAATAATAAAAAAGTTTATATCAAACCAATTTTAGTAGAACATGGAAAAGTACAATCAATATGTTACATAATTAATAAAAAAATTGCTTATATAACCGATGTAAGTGAAATCTATAAAAAAGATTTCCAACATTTTAAAAATCTTAATTATCTAATCATAGATTGTCTTTGGTATAAATATCATCCATCTCATTTGAATTTAGAAAAATCTTTGTATTTTATAAAAAAATTTAAGCCAAAAAAAGCAATTTTATCTAATCTTTCACCAGTTTTAGATTATAAACAACTTAAAGAACTTTTACCAAGTAATGTAGTTCCAGCTCATGATGGTTTGACAATTTCTTTATAATATTTGTTCTATTTTTTTTACTAATTTATTAGATGTTGGATTTGTGAATGATGAAAAAACATCTTCTATTTTTCCTTGCTTATTTATCAAAATTTTATGAAAATTCCACTTCGGAACTGCTGAGTTACCATGATTTTTTTTTGCCCATTTGAATATTTCATGAGCATTTTCACCTTTTACATCTATTATAGCTGAAAGTGGAAAATCTATGTTAAAATTAACTTCACAAAATTTTTTTACCTCATTATTATCTTTTTTTTCTTGATTAAAGGAATTTGAGGGAATGCCCAATACAATTAAACCTTTTGATTTGTATTGATCCCATAATTTTTGAAGATCAGAATATTGATTTGTAAAACCACAATAGCTAGCTGTATTAACCATTAAGATAACTTTATTCTTATAGTCATTAAGATCAATAATCTTACCATTAATACTTTCTAATTTAAAATCATAAAAAATTTTTTCATAATTGGCCATTACTGAATTTTTAAAAAAAAACATTACAAGTGTCAGTCCGATAAGTAAAATTTTATTCATTAAATTTTATTATTTATTTGGGGTAAGTAATATCAGGAAGTAGCCAGCTAATGTGGATAATAATGACCCAGTCAAAACACCAATTTTTACACCATCCATGTACTCCATATTTTCAACAAACGCTAAATTTCCCACGAAGAGACTCATTGTGAATCCAATCCCAGTTAAAATTCCTACACCGTAAAAATTGTACCAATTTGAATTATTAGGCATTTGTGCAATTTTCATTTTAATAGATATATATGAAAAAACAAATACACCTAATTGCTTACCTAGGAAAAGTCCTAGTAAAATCCCTAAAGGCACTTTGTCTAATAAAGAAGCAAAAGACAATCCCTCCAATGAAACTCCAGCATTAGCGAAAGCAAATAATGGCATTATTCCAAATGCAACATAAGGGCTAATCGCATGCTCTACTTTAATTAGTAAAGAAAAATCTTTTTCTTTTTTTCTATGAGGGATGGTCATTCCCAACAGGACACCAGCTATAGTCGCATGAATACCTGAATTATGAGTAAAATCCCAGAGGAACAATCCCACTATTAAGTAAGGTAAAAATTTTTTAATATTAAATTTATTAATTATTAACAAGAAAATGAAAGCTAATAGCATTAAACTTAAATATTTTAGACTTAAATCTCCAGAATAAAATACTGCGATAATGACTATCGCTCCTAAATCATCAATTATTGCTAAAGCAGTTAGAAAAACTTTTAGAGACAAAGGTACTCTTTTTCCCAATAATGACAAGACCCCTAAAGAAAAAGCAATGTCGGTAGCTGATGGTATTGCCCATCCATTTAAAGTTTTAGCATCATCAAAATTAATATAAACATAAATTAGAGCTGGAATTACCATCCCTCCAACTGCTGCTATAATTGGTAATAGGGCCTGTTTAATATTAGAAAGTTCTCCCTGTAAAAATTCTCTTTTAATTTCCAAAGTTACAAAGAAAAAAAATACAGCCATTAAAGCGTCATTTATCCAATGAAGAACACTCAGTTTTAAACCAAACTCATTGACCCCAATAAATAAATATTTATCTAAAGTAGAAAAATAGATGTTTGATAGGTAAGAATTACTAATTATCAAGGCTATTATTGCTGCAAAAAGTAGTACTAGACCGCTTGCAGCTTCAAGTTTAAAAAACCATTTAAAAGGTTTTGATAAATAATTAATCATAATTAAGTTAAATCTTTTATAAACAGGCTTATATCTTTAAGAGTTTCAAACAAATTATAATATATTAATTCTAAATATGGAAAAATATCAAATATGAGTGATTTAAAAGTATCTACAACTATTATCAATGCAATAAAAGAAACTATTAAAACTAGAATATATGACAAAAAATGACTTAAACGAAATTTGGGTTTTGTTTTTTTTCTATTTTCGATTGATCTTTTATTTTTATCAACCTCTTTATTATTAATTATCTCTCTAGACTTTCTAGATATTGGTAATTCAATTTCTTTTTCTTGAAATAATGAAAATGATTCTTGTTCTTTTTGTATATCCTTTCTTGGTTTTATTTGATCTTTTATATTAAAAAACCAGATATGATTACAGGAGCCACACTGTAAATTACGACCTTCGCTTGGAATCAAGTCAGAATTAACTTTAAAAGTTTTGGAACAGTTAATACACTCAATATTCATATTGGTTATATATCAGATTCTATCAAAATTACCTTTATTTATACAATCTTTCCACTTTTAAATATTTAA
>MDTG01156752.1_pt1 | contig 10788 bp, 13 predicted proteins | sample 811421 | NCBI WGS metagenome assembly MDTG01 (sample SAMN05326645, study PRJNA326480) | marine metagenome | isolation source: seawater | place: Pacific Ocean: South East | collected 2011
CCTTCGTCACTACGACGAAGCCCAAATCCTCCTTAAATCACAACCTCAAATCTGTGCCATAAGTGCTGACGGGGGACAGCCGCTTCGAAAGTCGCCTGATCAGGAAAAACCAGCTCGGCAATCAAATAGACGTCTGCATCACCCATGAGCTTGGCATTGGTGCGTGTGATGCGCAATTCACTTAGCCCGGGAACCGCATTGGCTAGCGGAGTGTGAACTTTGTCGTAATGTGTGTCGAATTCTTCTTTGTTGTCTGGTTTCGAATAGAGGGCAACGAGTTTGAAGGCCATGTGTGCTTCTCCTACTAATTGCGGTGGTCGACGACGCGGGCGGCCTTGCCTTCAAATCGCTTGAGCGATCCGGGTTCGGTTACAACAATTCGAGTCGAGATTCCGATATTGGTCCTGATGAGGTGCGCCAGTTCCTTCGCTAACGCATCTTTCCCCGCCTGTGTTGTAGTGCGTCCTTCAACACGGATATCGACCAGGTCGAGACGGTCAGGCCGCGTTACTTCGATCTCGTAGTGCGGGGCGAGCTGGTCCACCTTTAGGATCTGTTCTTCGATCTGGCTCGGGAACACGTTGACGCCGCGAATGATCAGCATATCGTCTGAGCGGCCTGTGATGCGCGCCATTCGCCGCATCGGGCCAACGTCGCCTGGCAGCAGGCATGTGAGGTCGCGTGTGCGATACCGGATTATGGGCATTGCCTGCTTGGTAAGCGAGGTGAAAACTAGTTCACCTTCTTCACCTTCGGACAGGACTCGACCCGTCACCGGATCGATGATCTCGGGATAGAAATGGTCCTCCCACAGCGTCGGGCAGCCCTGTGCGCGGCCATATTCCTGCGCCACTCCCGGCCCGATGACCTCAGAGAGGCCGTAAATGTCGACCGCGGTAATATCGAGCGCAGCCTCGATCTCCTTGCGCATGGAATCGGTCCATGGCTCGGCGCCGAAGATGCCGATCTTGAGCGAGGTCGAACGCGGGTCGATGCCCATCTCGCGCATCGCGTCGATCAGCGTGAGCATGTAGCTGGGCGTCACCATGATGATGTCAGGCTGAAAATCCTAAATCAGGCGGATCTGCTTTTCGGTCTGCCCGCCCGACATCGGGATGACAGTGCAGCCAAGCGCCTCTGCGCCGTAATGCGCTCCGAGCCCGCCGGTGAAGAGGCCGTAGCCATAGGCGACATGCACTTTCATGCCGGGCCGCCCACCTGCCGCATGGATCGATCGGGCGACGACGCCCGACCACATCTCGATATCTTCGCGCGTGTAGCCGACCACGGTTGGCTGGCCCGTCGTTCCAGACGAGGCATGGATGCGGACGAGTTCTTCCATCGGCCTTGCAAAGAAACCGAAGGGGTAATTGGTGCGCAAATCGGCCTTTGTAGTGAAAGGGAACTTCGCGAGGTCTTCGAGCGAGTTCACATCTGCTGGCCCCACGTCCACCTCATCGCACTTTGTGCGATAGGAGGGATTGCCGTGATAGATCGCAGCAATCGATTGTTTGAGCCGTTCGAGCTGGAGCGCGCGCAGCCCCTCGCTATCGAGCCGCTCATTTGCGAGTAGTTCGCTATCCGGGGTCACGCAGCTCATAGCGCGTTCATCGTCAGCAGCGTGTAGGTCGCGACCGGCTGGTCATCCTGGTTGGTGACCTCGACTGCCCAGCGCACCTCGCCCATTTCCGGTGTGCGGAGCTTCTTGGACTTGACCGTCAAGGCAACCTTGATCTTGTCGCCAGGCGGGAGCGGCTGGATGAAGCGCAGGTCTTCAAGCCCGAAATTGGCCAGCACCGGGCCCGGATCGGGATCGACGAACAGCCCTGCGGCAAAGCTCAGAATCAGGTAGCCATGGGCCACGCGCCCACCGAAGATCGGGCTGGCGGCAGCGGCGACCTCGTCCATATGGGCATAGAAATTGTCGCCGGTGAACTCGGCGAAATGCTCGATATCTTCCAGCGTAATCGTGCGGCTTTCGGTGTTGAGCGTGTAACCGATGTCGAGCTCGCCATACTTTTTCCGGAAAGGATGCTGAACTCCCGTCGGGCGCGGTGCCCCTGGGAGGAACTGGTTGACCGCATTGCTGAGCACGCGCGGGCTTCCTTGCAGCGCGGTGCGTTGCATGAAGTGCTTCACGCCGCGCACACCGCCCATTTCTTCGCCGCCTCCTGCACGGCCTGGTCCGCCGTGGATCAGCATGGGCAGGGGAGAGCCGTGACCAGTGCTTTCAGGTGCCGCCTCGCGGTCCATGAACATGATCCGCCCGTGGAATGCGCCTGCGCCCAGAAGGACTTCGCGGACAACCTGCGGGTCGTGGGTGAAGATCGACATGACCAGCGAACCCTGGCCACGATTGACCAGCGCAATGGCGTCGGCGAGATCCTGGTAGGGCATCAGCGTGCAGACCGGGCCGAAGGCCTCTACATCATGTGCGACCTGCGCCCGCCAAGGGTCATCGTGGCGAAACACGAGCGGTGACTGGAAGGCGCCTTTCGCGGCATCGCCGAGCGCATCCACATCTTCGATCGAGCCGTGGACCAGCTGGCACTCGCCCGCGAGTTGGCGCGCCTTCTCGCGCACGTCCTCGCGCTGCGAAAGGCTGACGAGGGCGCCCATTGTGACACCTTCTTGGGATGGGTCGCCGATCACCACCTTGCCGAGTTTCTCGCTCAGCGCTGCCTGCACAGCGTCGATTTGATCCGCAGGCACGAAGGCGCGGCGGATCGCAGTACATTTCTGCCCCGCCTTGACCGTCATCTCGCGCACGACCTCATTGACGAACAGATCGAATTCTGGCGTGCCTTGGGTCGCATCGGGGCCGAGGACCGAGGCGTTGATCGAATCCCGCTCGGCGACGAAGCGCACGGATTCGCGCGCGATCACCGGATGTTTCTGCAGCTTCTGCGCTGTGTCGGCCGAACCAGTGAAGGAGACGACGTCCTGGCAGGTCAGGTGATCGAACAGATCGCCCACGCCGCCCACGATCAGCTGTAATGCACCTGCGGGAAGGACGTCGGCCTCCAGCATGATGCGCACGGCATGTTCGGCAACCTGCGAGGTCGCGGTGGCCGGTTTCACGATCGCTGGGACGCCTGCGAGCAGGCTGGGGCCGAGCTTTTCGAGCATGCCCCAGACAGGGAAGTTGAAGGCATTTATCAGCACCGCCGCGCCCTGCAACGAGGTGTAGACATGCTGGCCGATGAAGCATCCAGTCTTGCCTAGCTGCTCATGCGTGCCGTCGACGATCACGACATCGTCTTGCAGTTCCTTGCGCGCCTTGGACGACATGGTGAAGAGCGTTCCCGCTCCGCCGTCGATATCGACCCAGCTGTCGTTTTTGGTCGCACCTGTCTGGGCCGAGAGCGCGTAAAGCTCATCCTTGCGCGCCATTATCGCCTGCGCCAGCGCCATTAGCATGTGCGCGCGCTGGTGGAAGGTCATCTTGCGCAGGGCAGGGCCGCCGACTTTGTGGGCGTGATCGAGCATGGCTGGGAAATCGAGGTCATCGCTGCTGGTCGTTGCCACTTCGCTGCCGTCGATTGCGGAGATCACCGCACGTCCGGGGCCGCTGCTCTCGATCCAGGTGTCGCAACTATAGTTCTTGAGGGGCTTGGTCATTGAAAATCCTCTCCGGCCGGTTTCACTTTCCGGTGAAATTGGGTTGTCGTTTCTCGGTGAAGGCAGCGACGCCTTCCTGGTAATCAGCGCTGTTGCCTAGCTTGCGCATCAGGTCGCGCTCCATCTCGAGCGCGTCGTCGAGCGGGCGGGCAAAGGATGTACGGAGGGCGGTCTTGGTGGCGGCGAGCCCGCGCGTTGGGCCAGCGGCAAACTTGCGGGCGATTGCAGTTGCGGTTTCTGCGAGCTCCTCGTCCGGGACACATTGCCAAATCAGGCCCCACACTTCTGCCTTTTCGGCAGGAAGGGGCTGTCCGGTCAGAGCGAGACCCAGCGCGCGAGCCTGCCCGGCAAGACGCGGCAGGATGAAGGTGCCCCCCGAATCCGGGATCAATCCGATATTGGCAAAGCTCTGGATGAACTTGGCGCTCTTCGCCGCGATCACTATGTCGCAGGCCAGCGCGATATTCGCCCCGGCGCCTGCCGCTACGCCGTTGACGGCGCAGACGACGGGCATCTCCATCGTCGATATGCGCTTGATAAGCGGCGAGTAATAGGTCTCGACCGAATGGCCGAGGTCGACAGGCTTGTCTCCGGGGGCAACCGCGCGGTCGGACAGATCCTGACCGGCGCAAAAGCCGCGCCCCGTGCCTGTCAGCAAGAGCGCGCGAATTCCCGCGTCGGCTTCCACCTTGTCGAGGGCGTCGGCCAGTTCCTCATGCATTTGCACGGTGAAGCTGTTCAGGCGGTCGGGCCGGTTCAGTGTCACAATCGCAACGCCTGCTTGCACGGCCAGCTCTATCGTTTCGTAAGCCATCGTCCTCCCCCCTTGACGAATCAATAAAATTAATTATCTGCCCGGTCAGATAATGTGTTACAAGTTAAATGTCATCTGAGTTCGTTGGAGGGGGCGAAGTTCACTCATGGGCGGAGACGATCTGGCACTCGAAATTGCTCGAACAATGCGATCCCGCGAAGGCCATGGCAGGGCTTGGAACATCCAGATCGAGGAGATGCTCGTTGGCTTATGCACCTCTCGATGCTTCTCCGCTCAGATATGACCAATGGTCACGGCATGGTGCATGGCGGCATAGCCTTCGCCCTTTCCGACACCGCGTTCGCCCACCCGCTTGGAATGTCAGGCGCACGGCTCGTCCAGACCGCTACGGAGGAATTGCGAAAACGCGGTGGTGGAGCGGCGCTTTGTACCATGTGCATTGGTGTGGGGCAGGGGATCGCACTCGCTATCGAAGGAACCCCGTCTAATTAATGGACTGGACGGTCAGAAAATAATAGATACGCATTGGATCGGAGGAAGATTCTCTCATGTATACTACCGAACTCGACAAGAAGGCGGCCAACCAGCCGGAGGCGGTTGAGGATACGGCAAAGCTGGCGCGATTCGAAGAGCGGGTCGCGGATGATGAGTTTATCGAAGCCAATGATTGGATGCCCGAAGCTTATCGCAAAACGCTTGTCCGCCAGATCTCACAACATGCGCATAGCGAGATTGTTGGCATGCTGCCTGAGGGCAATTGGCTTACCCGTGCGCCAAGCCTGAAGCGCAAGGCAATCCTGCTAGCCAAGATCCAGGACGAGGCGGGGCACGGCCTCTATCTCTATTGCGCTGCAGAGACGCTATGCACCAGCCGTGAAGAGATGATCGAAGCGCTTCACGCAGGTCGCGCGAAATACTCGACGATCTTCAATTATCCTACGCTCACCTGGGCAGACATTGGCGCGATCGGCTGGCTGGTCGATGGAGCGGCGATCATGAACCAGGTGCCGCTTCAGCGTACCTCCTATGGCCCCTATGCCCGTGCGATGGTGCGTGTGTGCAAGGAAGAAAGCTTTCACCAGCGCCAGGGCTTCGACCTGCTGCTGGATCTTGTAAAGGGTACGCCCGAACAGAAGGCTATGGCGCAGGATGCACTCAATCGTTGGTGGTGGCCCTCGTTGATGATGTTTGGCCCGCCCGATGATCAGTCGCCCAATACCGAACGTTCGATGCGCTGGCGGATCAAGCGCGAAACCAATGACGAACTGCGCCAGAAATTCGTTGATGCAACCGCTCCGCAGGCAGACTTTCTCGGCCTGACGATCCCAGACCCGGAGCTCAAATGGAATGAGGAAACCGGTCAATACGACTTCGGCGAAATCGACTGGAGCGAGTTCTTCGCCGTCGTGAAGGGGCAGGGTCCCGTCGCGCGGGAACGGATCACCGCGCGCCGCGATGCCTGGGAAAATGGTGCCTGGGTGCGCGAAGCCGCAGAAGCCTATGCCGCCAAGCAATCGGCGCTCAAGGCCGCGTGAGGGAGGACAAGTAGCCAATGACTGACATGGCTCTCTGGGAAGTCTTCATTCGTGCGCGTGGCGGGCTCGATCACCGTCATTGCGGCTCGGTCCATGCGGCTGACGAGGAAATGGCGCTTCGCCACGCACGCGACATCTATACCCGCCGGATGGAAGGTGTGAGTATATGGGTCGTGCGCTCGGCAGACATAACCGCCTCTGATCCCGACACCTCAGGCGAGATGTTCGAACCGGCGGCGAGCAAGATTTATCGCCACCCGACCTTCTACGAACTTCCCGATGCCGTGAAGCATATGTGAGGCGAGGGATGGGCAACTCAAATCTCTCTCTCGCGCTGCAACAGCTTGGCGATGATGCGCTGATTCTCGGCCAGCGGCTGTGCGAATGGTCGGGGCACGCGCCCAGCGTTGAACTCGACATCAGCATCGCCAATCTCGCGCTGGACCTTATCGGGCAAGCGACCCTGTTGCTCGATTTTGCCGGCAAGGTTGAAGGCGAGGGGCGGACCGGCGATACGCTGGCGTTTCATCGCGACGACAGTGCTTTTCGTAATACGCTGATGGTCGAACAGCCCAATGGCGATTTCGGCCAGACGATCCTGCGCCATTTCTTTTACACCACCTATGCCCTGCCGCTTTACGTAGGGTTGGCAAAGTCGAGTGACGAACACCTCGCTGCAATCGCCGAGAAGGCGATCAAGGAGCTGCGTTATCACACCGAATACTCGGCGGAGTGGGTGGTCCGGCTTGGTGATGGAACCGAGGAAAGCCGCACCCGCATGGGGCAGGCGCTCGAATGGCTCTGGCGCTTTATCGATGACATGTTCGATGAGGATGCGGCATGGTCCCAGCTGGCCGATGAAGGCGTTGTACCTTCGCGCAAGGCGCTGCGCGATGCCTTCGATGCTCGGGTTGCCGCCGTGCTGACACAGGCCACGCTGGGCGTACCCGAAAAGGTCTGGCCAATCACGGGGGGACGCATGGGGGCGCATAGCGAACATCTCTCACGCCTACTCGCCGACATGCAGGTCCTCCCGCGCACTCATCCTGAAGCTGCCTGGTAATTGCCGTGGGGGGAGGAGCAACCAGCGAAGCATTGCGCGTCGAACAGATCAATGCAGCACTCGCGGGCGTGCCGGATCCGGAAATCCCCGTCGTCTCGATCCTCGATCTCGGCATCGTGCGGGAGGTTAGCGTCGCCCGTGTGGCGCTCACCCCAACCTATAGCGGCTGCCCAGCGACGCATGTTATCGAACTTTCGACGCGGGTCGCGCTTGATGAGGCCGGTTTGGAGGATGTCGCCATCGACATCGTCCTCTCCCCCGCATGGTCGACCTCAATGATCTCGCAAGCGGGACACGACAAGCTGCGCGAATATGGCATTGCGCCGCCGGTCAATACTCCGGGCCCGGCGGAATGCCCGCGCTGCGGTTCACACCAGACACGAGAGATTTCCCGCTTCGGTTCCACGCCGTGCAAGGCGCTGTGGCAATGTGACAGCTGCAAGGAGCCCTTCGATCGCTTCAAGTGCCACTAGGAGGCATAATGTCGACCAATTTCCATTCGCTCCGCATTGCTGAAGTGCGCAAGGAAACTGCGGATGCGATCTCGCTGCTGATCGAGGTGCCTCAAGAACTCAGCACCGCCTTTGCTTTCCAGCCGGGCCAGCACCTCACGCTGCGTTCGCAGATCGAGGGCGAAGAGGTGAGGCGCAACTATTCGCTTTGCGCCGCTCCGCATGAAGCGCAGTGGCGCGTCGCGATCAAGAAGCTGCCGGGTGGCCGCTTCTCGGGCTGGGCAAATGACGCGCTGAAAGACGGCGATACGATCGAGGTGATGGCGCCGACCGGATCATTCACCTGGGCATTCGATCATGCGCGCGCGGGCCGCTACGCCTTGTTCGCCAGCGGGTCGGGCATCACGCCAATCCTGTCGCTGCTAAAGGCCGGGCTGGAAAGCGAACCGGGCAGCCATTTCGCTCTGTTCTACGGCAATCGCGACAGCGACAGTATCCTTTTCCTCGAACAGATTGCCGCGTTGAAGGACCGTTTTCTCGGGCGGCTCGAAATCCACCACTTGCTTAGCCGCGAAGAGGATGAGATCGAGATCTTCAATGGCCGAATTGACGCCGAGAAGATGGCGCTGGTAACAGAGCAGATGCTCGATGCTGCGCGGCTTGATGCAGCCTTTGCCTGCGGGCCGGAAAGTATGATGGACGCGGTCGAAACTGCGCTTACCGATGCGGGCCTCGCCCCCGATAAGATGCTTACTGAGCGCTTTGCCGCGGCCGAGTTGAGCGCCGAACAGAAAGCCGTCATCGCTGAGCTTGAGGCGCGAGCTGCCGGCAAGCCAATAAAGGTCACGCTCGATGGGCGTTCGCGCACTATCGAGTTCGATCCCGAAAAGGAGTCCATCCTTGAGAACGCTCGCGCCTCCGGCCTGCTCACGCCCTTCTCCTGCAAGGCGGGCGTCTGCGCGACCTGCCGCGCACGCGTCACCAAGGGCAAGGTGGAGATGATCCGCAATTACGGCTTGTCGGAAAAGGAGGTCGCCGAAGGCTACATCCTGACTTGCCAGGCGGTGCCGGTCACCGACGATGTCGAGGTCGATTTCGACCAATGATCTGTCAGTACCCTTCTATCCTTCATTGAGGATCAAGCTTGCAGCCATGTCCGCTATTTCGTTCGGCTTTATCGGTCCCTTCGGATTATACCAGTTACTGGTCCAATTGATCATGCCGAACAGCAACATGGTCGTCGCCCGTGCCTTTGGTTCATTGCCGAAAAGCTCGGGATGGACATCGACTATGAGCGATTGGAAACTGTCTATTATTCGGCGCTGCTTGGCGACGATGGTGCGGCGATCGGCTTCGGGCAAATTTGCGAGCTCGTTGACCAGAACTTTCTGCTTCGCCGCCGCTTTCGCATATTCTGCCATGAACATGCGAAGGAGATTGTGTAACTTCGCGTCAGTTGAGCCGCGTAATTGGAGCCCTCCTTCAACGATCTCCTCCAGACGATCGATGTGCGATGCCATTACGGCCGACAGAAGTTCCTCCTTCGAGATGTAGTAGTGATAGAGCAATGATTTTGAGAAATTGCAGGCCTTGGCGATATCGTTGATCGAGGTACCGAGAAAACTCTGCGCCGCGAAGAGTTCGGCGGCTTTGTCGACTATAACCTGCTTTCGTTCTTCATAATCGGCGGCTTGTGGTCTCGCCATCTGTCCTCTCAATTCGATCTGTTGCGGTCATCAATGGGCTTGTGGCGGTGCAACAAGCGAGTCCCGAGATCAAGCATGAGAGTTAAGATAATCGACAGGCCGGTCAATCATTCGGTGCTACAGAAAGGTCCGTGAGATGACCAAACCTGTATCCATCGTGCGAAATCGCAACGTACTTCTTGTCACCTGCGACAGCCCACCGGTCAGTGTACTAGGTTAAGCCGTGCGTGCAGGTCTGGTATCAGCGATCCGATAGGCGCAAGAAGACGATGCGATCGAAGCCGTGGTGACCGGCTGTGCTGGGCGGATAGCTGACGGAGCGTCCCATCTTCAATCTCCTGCTCAAACGACGTTGGAAATTTCGGGAGCACGATGGACATCGGCCCCACTGTCGCGCGATGGGTGATCGCCCACGTTCGACCAAGCGGGGGAGGGGTGTTGTCAAAGGGATGGCCGTAGATCGATGAGGTTGCTAGCCGAGATGGATGAGCGGTGTTGTCAGGTAAACTTTGGCAGAACGCAGTGATGCGGGATTATGAAGATTCAGCCAACTGAAGCGGATGCAGCTTGCCACTCGGCAAAAGCGCGGTCTCGGTATTTTCGCGTTGTCTTCCGGGAGACGAGGTGACGTTCGGTATTGAAAGTATTGTAGACCGCTGAGTGGGTGGAGACGAAGCGCGGAGCTTGCCCCTGCGACTTGAAGCGTTGCATTTTTCGTTCCCTTCGTCGGACGGGCAGGTGTGAATTTTCGGCGCGATTATTTTCCTGCAATCGGCCCGGTTTGTGTCAAGCTAGGCCTCCCAGTTCGCGCAGCGCAGCTTTGTACGAGGCAAGACCATCCGTCACGATGGCTTCAGGAACGAAGCCCTGGCTTTTGAGCAATTTCCTGAGTAATTTCAGTGCTACCTTCTTATTTCTTCGTTTCTGGACCAGGACATCAAGCACCTCACCTTCCTTGTCGACGGCCCGCCACATGAACATTCTTTTGCCTCCTATCTTCACAACCATCTCGTCCAAATGCCAAACGCAATCGGCTGGTTGACGGCGCTTGCGAATATTGGCAGCGATCGCTGGACCAAACCTATCTGCACAGCATCGGATCGTCTCATAAGTCACATCGATGCCGCGTTCAGCGAGCAATTCCTCGACGTCTCTCAAGCTCAATGTGAAGCGAAAGTAGAGCCACACGGCGTGTCGGATAATGTCGGGATGAAAGCGATGACGCTTGAAGGAAATGGGCTGCATAGCCCGCTGTTTAGAAACGAATTTCTTCAGGTAGGAGACGGGTTAGCGTTAGACTGACAGCTCCGCCATTTCACCCTCCGCGCCGAAGACGGGAAGGCTGCGGTCGGGTGCAAGTATCCCATATGGGATATTAGGCCTTCGCTCCCTGCCTGATAGCCAACCTCTCACAGACAGCGCCGACGGGCGCTACTCGGTTCGAGATGGATGGGAAGCTGTGTTGCCCGGTGACGCGTCATATGCGCCGCAGCAATGCGCTGCGCCGGGATAAGGCGGGTTCTCCCCTTCATCGAGATCTTCGAAGCGTCATCGACGATCCGCGGCGCTTCGTTGCGCGGCGGCGGACCATCTCGCCCCTCCAGGTGCAGACCCGTCGCCGCTTCGGCATTCAACA
>MDTG01329114.1_pt1 | contig 10788 bp, 10 predicted proteins | sample 811421 | NCBI WGS metagenome assembly MDTG01 (sample SAMN05326645, study PRJNA326480) | marine metagenome | isolation source: seawater | place: Pacific Ocean: South East | collected 2011
ATGTTTTTGTGTAGATTGTGTCGCAACCAATATCTTATTTAGATACTCTGACTCATTAATTAGTTTTTTTTTTTTATCAATAAGTTTTTCATATTGCTGTGCATTAGCAAAAAATGTAATTAAAAAAATTAAAATTGATATAATAGCCTTACTCATATTTTAAAAATTAACAGACCTATAGTCTATGTTAATAGTTTTTTTACTTACTGGTTTATTAATAAGATCACTTTCCCAATATATTATTTTTTTAGGAAGAAAAATGTTTTTATTATTAACATAGTCGGTGAGTAAAAAGCTAATATAGTCATTGGAATAAAAAATGGTATCTTTTTGTCTTGTCGATTGAAAAAATAATTTTTTAATATTACTTAGTTTGAAATTTGGATCAATAGTTTTTGGTTGGATGAATTCTGAATTATTGGTTATTTTTTGATCTATCAAAATTGTATTATCTGTAACTGTTATTCGCAGCACCTCAATGCCCAAAAAGGGGTATGTTGACATAATTATAGAGTCTTCCAAAAATCTTATTTTAGTGTTTAGTTTATTTACCGCTAACACATTCGGTTCAAAAAGCAGATGAGCATGAATAGTTGATTGATTGATTTTTTTATTAAATTTTTGACTTTCAATATTAAAAACTTTACATCCTGAAAAAAGTATAAAAAAAACAAAAATTAGCTGCTTATTCATTTATCATGGTTTGTTAATTTTATCTCTTATTTTATTATTCTGACTATCTAAATCATATGCTTTTTTCCACTCTAATAAAGCTTTTTCTTTCATGCCCAATTTCAATAATATATCTCCATAATGATCAAAAATAACTGCACTATATTTTTCCAGATCTAAAGCTTTTTCAATTTCTTTTTTTGCTAATTCATATTCTCCTAACTTATATAATATCCATGCATAAGTATCTATAAATGAGGGGTTCGGATTTTCTGAAGTTAACTCTAAACATTTTAAAATCATTTTCTTAGCTAATACTAATTTTTCGTCTCTATTAGATAAATAATAACTATAATTATTTAAAACATATATGTTATTGGGATTATATATCAGTGCCTTATCGTAAGAATCATCCGAAGATTTATTGTCATTTAATGCATGATATTCATTGCCTAAAAGTGAATAAAAATCTGAAAGTAATTCATCATTGTCAAAAATGAAATCTTTACCCTTCAATAGAGACTCTATGCACAATTTGTGATTCTCTTTTTGAGAAAAAGCTAAAGCTTGGTAGTAATAAAAAGTTGGTGATAAGGGGAATCTCTCTATAGCTAATTGAGAAAAAGATAATACTTCTGAGGTATTATCTTTCTGCCAATATATTTCAATTAATTTAGTATAAACATATTCATCTTTTATAATTCCAGAATTTAGTGATGATTCATAATGCTGAATAGCCTTATCAAACCGACCTTCTCTTGCAAAGAGATCACCTAAAATTAAATTAAATAAATGTTCTTGTGGATGCAGTATTAAAGCTGTCTCTATAATTTCCTGAAATGAACTAAACTTTATAAAGTTATTATCTACAATTAAGTTATAAAGAATTTCCTTCTTTTTTTCTATATTAATTTCATTGCTTTGAGCAATTTTAGCTAAAAATAATTCCTGTTTATTAACATCCTGTTTATTAGAATATATTGTATACAGTGCAATTATGGCAGAAGGATTATCTGGAGTGATTTTTAATAGTTCATTATATGTAATAATTGCATTTTCATAATCACTAAAATACATGTATATTTCTGCTAATGTATTATAAAAAAATGGCGATCTATTAATTAATTTTACTCCTATTTTCTCTGCTGCTGCAAAATTATTTTGTGCCAAATAAATATCTTTTTCTAAAATTAAAAGTTCATTACTAGTACCTTCTTTTTTCTCTATTTTTTTTACAAATCGAAGTGCTTTTTTATATTCCTTTAACTGAATCAAAAGTTTTACAATTTCATATGAATAGGATATATTTTTTTCTTGGGAATTATATAGACTATAATATGTTTCTAGTTGTTTTTCTATATCGTTTCGAACATTATATATAGACAAGAGTTCATAATAATACCATTTATTTGATGAATTTAAGTTAATCGCTTTATTAATATAATACTCGGCATTTTCTAAATCATGAAAAATATAAAAATATAATTTACCCATTTGATAATAGGGGGTTGATTCTTTGGGAAAAAGAAATGAGCATTTTTCATATTTTAATATTGCATCATTATATTCTTCTAGTAATTTGTGTTTTTCTGCTTCAAAATAAAAATTTATAAATTTTTTTTTTTTTTTTCTGTAACCTGATCGATTTCCATTAATGGAGGATTGGACAAAATACTCTGCTTTTTTTGTGAAAAACATAAATAGAGATTAGCTATTAAAAAAAATATAAGAAACTTATTTGTATACATAAACAATATTTTATTTTAAGGTACTATAATCTCCAATATTTACCACACTATGATCTCCTACATACTGAACATAGCTTCCTAAAATAGATTTTTGTAAACTGGCTGATTGTATGACAGTATTTGATTGTATGACAGTATTTGAAATAATTGAAGATTCAATTCTACTTCCCTTACCAACACTAACATTTGGCCCTATTGTTGAATTATTTATTACTACATCTTTTGCAATATAACACGGCTCAATTATAGTTGTATTCTTGTGTTTTTTATTCTTTGTTTTTTGATTTTTTAAAATACCACTATGTGAATCTAATAGGTTCATAGGAGTACCAAAATCAAACCATTTTTCTATCTTGTGGGGTGTAAATATATAGTTTTTATTTTTTAAATTTTCGAGTACTGTTGTTATTTGGTATTCACCTTTTATCATAATTTTTTTTTTCTAAAATATTTTCAATCTCACTCCTTAAAAGCCGACCATCTTTAAAAAAATACATTCCAATAATAGCTAAGTTTGAAATTAGTGTTTTCGGTTTTTCTATAAATTCTGAAATTATACCATGTTTATTTAATTTAACAACACCGTATGCACTTGGATCTTCAACTTCTTTTACAAAAACACATCCATCTGTTTTTTGAGGTAAAGCAATATCCGCTTCGAATAATGTATCCGCAAAAATTATCATCGTTTCATTAGTTAATATTTTTTTTGCACAATAAATAGCATGTGCTGTTCCCTCAGCTTTTTTTTGATAAAAAACATGTGTTTTTGAATCTGTTTTTTTACCTATTAAATGAAGCATTTTTTCCACATCAGCATTAGGTTCCTGAATAATAAAACCTATATTTTCAATATTATTAGTTTTATTTTTTGCTACTAAATCAACTATTCTTTGTACAATTGTTTTGCCCGCTATTTCTATTAGTGGTTTCGGAGTAGTTAAAGTTTGTGGACGCAACCTTGTCCCCTTGCCGGCCATTGGAATTATTAAATTCATTTTTTAATTTTTACCTGTACTACCAAACCCTCCTTTTCCTCTCTTCGTTTGAGTTAATATACTTTTGCTATCCCATGTTATTTTATCTACTTTTGCTACTACCATTTGTGCTATTCTGTCTCCAGTATGAATTTTAAATTCATCATTAGATAAATTAATTAATATTACTAATATTTCTCCCCTATAATCAGCATCTATAGTACCTGGAGTATTCAAAACTGTTATACCATTTTTTATAGCCAATCCGCTTCGGGGTCTAATTTGCAACTCTGTGTTGATTGGTAAATCAACATAAAGCCCTGTAGAAACAGCCTGTCTTTCACCGGGCTGAATAATAATTGGATCATCTATATTTGCCCGTATATCTAAGCCTGATGATCCATCTGTTTTGTATTCTGGAAGAGGATTATTAGATTTATTTATTATTCCTACTTTCATAATGATATATTCTTAAATTTATTTTCCCTAAATATTCTTTTAAGTTGAAAGTATATAAATATAATGTATAATCCGAATAAAATAGTATTGTCAATTTGAATATTCATATATATTTTTTGAGTAAACAGTGTGCTTATATAAAAGCATATGGCTGCAAAAATAAAATAACTTATAATAGATTTTTTTTTATACTCTATTTTAAATTTTTTCTGACCTAAATAATATGATGTAAACATCATCACTGTATAACAAATCAGTGTTACCCAGGCTGCCCCAATGTAGCCATATTTAGGAATAAGTAAAAAATTTAACACTATTGTGATGGTTGCTCCAATCAGTGAGATAATTGCAGCATATTTTGTTTGATTCGTTACTTTATACCATACTGATAAATTATAATAAATTCCTAAAAATATATTAGCTAAAAGTACTATTGGAATAATAACTATACCTTCATGGTATAATGAATTTGGTATAATTAATTTTATAATATCAATGTACATTGTTACAAATAAAAAAATCAATAATGCAACTAAGACAAAAACTTCCAGCATTAAAGAATACGTTTTTTTTGAATTGGGTTTTTTAAATTGATTGAAAAAAAAGGGCTCAGCAGCAAATCTATATGCCTGAACAAAAAGTGTCATAAAAATTGACAATTTATAGCATGCAGAATAAATTCCCAGCTCTCTCATTGCAATCCCCTTTGGTAACAAATACTTTATTAGAATTTTATCTGCAGATTCATTTATCATAAATGCTAAGCCTGCAATAAAAATAGGCCATGCATAATAAATCATCTTCTTGAGGATTTTAAAATCGGGTTTACTAATATTATATTTTATTTCTGGAATTAAAATTAATAATGTAACTATACTTGCGATTAAATTTGATATAAAAACATATCCAATGGAAATAGATGGATTATAAATATAATTTATAAAGTTTTTTAGTATATCCTGCTCTATAAAGAATGGACAAACTATTAAAAAAAATATATTGAAAAATATATTAATAATTATATTAATTGTTTTAATCGTTGCAAATTTAAAAGCTTGATTTCTTTGTCTTAAAAGTGAAAATGGAATAATTGATATTAAATCTAGTGATATAATAAAAAGAAAAATTAAAACATATTCTGGATGATTGACATGTTGGATAATTGCCGCTATTTTAGTATAAAACAAAATCCCTAAAAATAAAAGAATACTTGCATTTACAAATACAAAAATAAAAGCTGTGCCGAAAATATTTAAGTTTTTATATTTACTTGTTTCAATAAAGCGGAAAAAGGCTGTTTCCATTCCAAAAGATCCAAAAACCATTAAAAATGCAGCATAAGCATACATTTCTGACACAACTGCATACTCAGAGGGAATAAATAAAATGGTATAAAGGGGCACTAATAAAAAATTTAATACCCTAGCAATTACACTACTAAATCCATAAATAATTGTCTGTCCAAGAAGTTGCTTAATTGTACCCATTAATTAAAATTAGATTTTCTTTTTTCTAAAAAAGCATTAACTCCTTCTTTAAAATTCTCTGTTTTAAATAATGTGGCGAAATTTCTACTTTCGATCTCATCCGCATTAACTAAAAAAGAAGAATTAATTGAATTAATTGCTAGGGTTAATGATTCCGGAGATGCATTATTAAATAACTTTGCTATTGATAATGATTTTAATATTAAGTCTTCTGATGGAACGATATTATTAACTAAACCAATTTTATGAGCATATTCTGCACCGATAATTTTAGCGGTCAAAATTATTTCCATAGCAAGACCCTGCCCGATAATTTTTGGCAATCTATGGGTAGCACCATATCCAGGAATAAGTCCAAGTGTACATTCTGGTAAACCTAATTTTGCATCTTCAACTGCTATTCTTAAATGACATGCTAAGGCCAACTCTAATCCGCCTCCTAGTGCATAACCATTAATGGCGGCGATTACAGGTTTAGGGAAATTAGATATTTTATCAAATAACTTTTCTTTCCCCTTTTGACTTAAAAGATATGCTTCTGATTCTGAAAAATGCTGAAACTCTTTTATATCTGCACCCGCAACAAAAGCTTTATCACCGGACCCCGTAATAATAACTGACCTAATTTGAGGTTTTTTTTCTACCACATCTAAAACAGCTTCTAAATCATTAGTTAGTGCACTATTTAATGCATTTAATTGTTTTTCTCTAGTGATTGTGATGATTGCTGTATTAGCTTCTGAATCATATCTATATAAAATTGAATCCCCTATATTTTTCAATGTGTCCTTCATAATATTTATTTTTAATTAGTAATCGGTATAGTAAATGTGAAAATTGTACCATCTGATGAAGATTTATAATTAATCGTACCCTTAAAGTCATTGATTATTTGTTTTACTATTGCCAGTCCTAATCCCATTCCACTATTTTTTGTAGTAAAATTTGGTTCAAATATTTTTTCCTGAATATCTCTTGAGATACCTTTTCCATTATCTTGGACATCAATTATACAATGTGTTTTATTTATTTTTAAACAAACCAACACTTCAATGGGTGTATTTTCTTTTTCTGCCTGTAGCGAGTTTTTAATAAGATTATTTAATACTCTTGTTAAGTGACTTTTATCAATAAATACCTTTGGTTGTTCCGCGGGATCTAAAAAAGATTTAAATTTAACATTATTGTTCTTAAAAAGATGTACAATTCTTGCAACTTCTTCAGAAATAAAAAAATCCTCTTCTGATTGAATATTTAAACTAGCAAAATCTGAAAACTCATTAGCTATTCTTGTTAATGTATCAATTTGTTGAATCATTGTTTTTGAAAAAGACTGTAATTTTTCTTTCCACTCATCAGAATAAAGACCAACACCCTGTCCATCTACAAATGATTTTAATAGATACTGTACATTAAGTCTCATTGGGGTAAGAGGGTTTTTTATTTCATGTGCAATTTGTTTTGCCATTTTCTTCCAAGCACCCTCTTTCTCACTCTTTATTAACTGTTGTGTGCGTATTTCTAATTCATTCATTAATTTATTATACTCTGCAATTAATTGGCCTATTTCATCTTTTACAGGCCAATGTAGTGGTTTGTGTGTGTTTTTGATGTTAGCAGAGGACAAATGTTTGGAAAGGGACCTTAATGGGGATGTGATTTGCTGTAATAAAAAATATGCGAAAAAACCTGAAAAAATAAATAAAATAATATATATTTTGATTAAATTTTTAATCTGTTTATTTGTCTTAATTGTTACTTCATTTTTTGTGCTTTTATCATAAATCACATCTAATATGCAAAATGGATTATCCGTAATAATTGGTTCCGATGATGTTAATCCGTTTATTTTTTTACTTTTAAACAACACCCTGTATGTTCCAAAATATTCACCTTTTTCATATTTTATTTTTTTATTTTTTGTGTTAAAGCATGAATCTATTGTATGCTTACTAATAGGCCTTATAATATCTTGATCATTGAGTAAAGTTGAGTCTGATGACCAGATAAATTCTCCCTTAAGATTATATATATTTATTTTTAATTTATGAATATATCCCACATCCTTTAGAATTGGCTTAAAGGCTGTTTTTAAATCAAGATTATACTGTGAGCTTAAATTAATTATTGCCTCTATAGACTTCGCTACAGCCCTATCTTTTCTATCTAGTCTCTCCGTATTGTAAGCCGTAGTATCTTTCTTGATTTGCTGAATATTAAGAGTCGCAACAATAAGTAGTGCAAAGCTCATCAAACCTATCATTGACAAAAAAATTTGTAGACTTAATGTTATTTTTTTAAAAACCATAACATGTCAAATATATAAAATTGAAAGGAGGTTATAAGTGGAACAAGGTTGTTTTATGTCCCTTTGAGTGCTTCTGCACCTGCAACAATTTCTAATATTTCATTAGTTATCGCAGCTTGTCGCTGTCTATTGTATGTTAGTGTTAGTCCTTGCTTAAGTTCTTGTGCATTATCGGTTGCTTTGTGCATTGCTGTCATACGAGCACCATGTTCAGCGGCAATAGAATTTAATATTGCTTCAAAAAACTGAGTATGTATTTGTTGTGGGATTAAACTATTAATGATTTGTGTTTTATCTGGCTCAAAGATATAATCTTTTTTGGATTTTTTTTCCTGTATTTCATTAATGTCTATAGGTATCGGCAAAAGGGTTTCTGAACTGATAATTTGAGTTGCCGCATTTTTAAATTTATTATAAACAATAATCACTTCTGCCCATTTTCCTTGTAAAAATTCATCTATAATATTCTGTGATATTTCTATACTAGATTGTGATGAGGGTTTGTCTAATAAGTCGGTTTCTACTTTAAGAATATTATAACCATTTCTTTTAAATTGTTCAGCTGATTTTTTTCCAACACATAAAACATCTGTGTTCTGTTTATTAATCTTTTCATTGATTTTTTTAAAAACATTAGCATTAAACCCTCCACAAAGTCCTCTATTAGAACTTATTGCAATTATTAATGATTTATTATTAGAAGTAAAGCTAGATGTTAGCTTAATATCTGAATTATTTATATTCGGTAATAAATTTTGAATAGATGCTTTTAAGGCTGATGAAAAGGGTCGCATATTTTGTATTCTATCTTGTGCCTTTTTTAATTTTGCAGCTGATACCATTTTCATTGCACTTGTTATCTTCATTGTAGATGATACAGATGAAATTCTAGATCTTATTTCCTTTAAATTGGACATCTTTTTTAACTATAATTTTTTAAAACCTGACTAAGTGCTGATTCTATGCCTTGTGTGACTTCTTCATTTAATTTTCCTGATCTTAAATTATTAAGGGTTTCATTAAAATCTCTATTTAATACAGCTATTAAATCCTCTTCACATTGTTTTATTTTTGAAACTTCCACATTGTTTAACAGCCCATTAACTCCACAATAAATAATTGCAATTTGATTTTCAACCTTCATGGGTTTATTTAAGCCCTGTTTTAGAATTTCAACATTTCTTTTTCCTTTTTCTAAAACTGCTGTAGTGGCAGCATCTAAATCAGAACCAAACTTCGCAAATGCCTCAAGCTCTCTGTATTGTGCTTGGTCTAATTTTAATGTACCTGATACTTTTTTCATAGATTTCACCTGTGCACTTCCACCAACTCTAGAAACAGAAATACCAACATTTATTGCAGGTCTAACTCCAGAGTTGAATAAATCAGCCTCTAAAAATATTTGTCCATCGGTGATTGAAATAACATTCGTGGGAATATATGCAGACACATCACCGGCCTGAGTCTCTATAATTGGTAAGGCTGTTAATGAACCCCCTCCCTTTACTAATGGCTTAATGGATTCTGGAAGATCATTCATTGATGATGCAATTTCATCGGAATTATTAATTTTAGCAGCTCTCTCAAGTAACCTAGAGTGAAGATAAAAAACATCCCCTGGATATGCCTCTCTACCTGGAGGCCTTCTCAATAATAATGAAACTTCCCTATAAGAAACAGCTTGTTTTGATAAATCATCATAAACTATTAAAGCATGTCTACCGGTATCTCTGAAAAACTCACCAATTGCAGCACCAGTAAAAGGTGAATAAAACTGCATTGGTGCAGGATCAGATGCTGCAGCTGATACAATAATAGTATATGGTAATGCTCCATTATCACTTAACATTTTTGTGATATTTGCTACTGTAGATCCCTTTTGGGAGGTCGCAACATAAACACAATAAACAGGATCACCTTGTTCGTAAAATTCTTTTTGATTAATAATTGTGTCTAAAGCTACTGAGGTTTTTCCGGTCTGTCTATCTCCAATTATTAATTCTCTTTGTCCCCTACCAATAGGAATCATTGCATCAATTGCTTTTATTCCTGTTTGTAACGGTTCAGTAACAGGTTGTCTATATATTACTCCTGGAGCCTTTCTTTCTAAAGGCATTTCATATGTCTCTCCTTCTATTGGTCCTTTGCCGTCAATTGGGGCACCAAGAGCATTTACAACACGACCCAGCATTCCTTCACCAACACGAATTGAAGCGATTTTTTCTGTTCTCTTTACAATATCTCCCTCTTTAATTTCACTAGAAGATCCTAACAAAACGGCTCCCACATTATCTTCCTCTAAATTTAAAACTATTCCCTGTTGGTTCTTGTCATCATTAAATTCTATTAATTCACCTGACTCTACATTTTGGAGGCCATATATTCTAGCAATTCCGTCTCCAATAGCTAAAACAGTTCCTGTTTCTTCCAAAGAAGAGTTAGTGTCTAAATTAATTAGTTCATCTTTTAAGATTTGTGATACTTCTGATGGTTTAATTTGTGTCATTTTTTAATAATATTTAAAGTTTAAATGCTCTTTTCGCATTTCTTAATTTTTTCTTAATACTTGCATCATATTGCATGTCTCCCCTTTTAATAATAAAGCCTCCTAGTAAATTTTTATTAATTATTTCTTTTAATTTTACTTCTCCACCACCATAACTTAATTTTTTCTTAATACTATCTTTTAATTGGTCCGTTAAGGGCTCGGCAGATACAACCTGCACGACACTAATATTATTATAATTATTATATAATTCTTCGTACTTAAAAATAATATCCTTAATGTATGCCTCTCTTCCTTTCTTAATAACTAATTGTAAAAAATCCATAGTTAATGGGTTAACAATGTCTTTAAATAATTTTTTAAATAATTTTTGTTTTATTTTATATTTAACTGTAGGATTTGAAACCAAGCTAACTAACTGCTCTTCCTTGTCAAGGATTGCTAAAAATTTATTTAAATCTATTAAAACCTCGTTAGATTTCGTCTCTTCTAGTGCCAAATAAAATAAGGCCTTTGCATATCTAATAGAAGCTGTCGTTCTTTGCATAATTTAGTTAAAATCTAGGGTTTCGATGCTTTCATTTATTAATTGACTATGCTGGTCTTTATTTTCCAACTCTTTTTTAATAAT
>MDTG01405937.1_pt1 | contig 10788 bp, 9 predicted proteins | sample 811421 | NCBI WGS metagenome assembly MDTG01 (sample SAMN05326645, study PRJNA326480) | marine metagenome | isolation source: seawater | place: Pacific Ocean: South East | collected 2011
AACAAGGCGTCGTTGAGGTTCTGCATGCTGGTGAAATCGACCTTGTTCAGGCCATTGCCGATGATCGAAAGCCGGCCTTTGCGGTGCATGTTGATCAAGCGCGGAAAAATACTGGTATCGCCGGCACCGGTAACAAAACGCGGGCGTAGCGCCAGCACTTCAAGGCCAAATTCCTGAGCACCGAAAACCTGCTGCTCGGCTAAATACTTGGTCTTGCCGTAATGGTCGCTGAAACGTTTGGGAATCTGTTCTTCCTTGATGCCGACATGCGCCTGACCGTCGAAGTAGACCGAAGGCGACGACAAATGCACCAGACGCCGTACGTGGCGTTTCAAGCACGCCTCGATAATGTTTTCGGTCACGACCACGTTGGCCTGATGGAAATGCTCGTACTTGCCCCAAACGCCGACAGCGCCCGCGCAATGCACCACCGTATCAATGCCTTCACAAAGGCGTAAGGCCAGCTCGGGATCGGACAAATCACCCTGAATAAATTCGGCGCCCCGTTTGACCAAATGCTCAACGCCCTCGGGACGACGGCCATTGACCCGCACTTCAAGCCCTTGCTCGAGGGCAAATCGCGCAAAGCGCCCACCAATAAAGCCGCTCGAACCGGTGACCAGAATTTTCATGGGTGATGTCCTGTTGTTTTGTTTGCCGCACTCTAGCAGTACCGCCTGCCGGGTTACGTGGCCTGTCACGCCAGAATTACGACCTGACAAGCGCCCGCCGGCCACTCTGCACGCTCTGCATGGCGTTTGGCAACGCTGCATTTTCATGTGTAACCAGCACAAAGTCTTACTACCGTCAGTCTCAGTCCGATAGCCGCGCCGCAAGGCCGACGCTTATAATTTCCGGGCATTTTTTAAGGTTATTACGATAACCACCCGCAACACGCATTCAATCGGATAGGGATATGACGATGAAATTTGACGCCATCATTATTGGCGGAGGCAATGCTGGATTCGGTGCCTCTTCAATTCTTGCCGCCGCTGGCCAGAAACTGGCCTTTATCGAGCAGGCCGAATTCGGTGGGACCTGCCCGAATCGTGGCTGCACACCTAAAAAGGTGCTGGTGGCTGCGGCCAAATCACTCGACGAGATCAACAAGGCCAGCGGCCACGGTATCAGCGTTTCAGCGCCAACCATCGACTGGACCCAGCTGATTGGCCGCAAAGACCAGATGATCGACTTCATCCCCGGTGCCATGCTCGGCGTGGCCGAGAAGCGCGGCACGGTATTCACCGGCAGCGCCAAGTTTGTCGGGCCAAACGAAGTTGAAGTCAACGGTCAGGTCTTGCAGGCCCGCAACATCATCATCGCCACCGGCTCGAAAACCCGCCCGTTGCCAATCTCCGGCGCGGAACTGATGATGACCTCCGACGATGTACTGGCCAATACCGAGTTGCCCAGGGAAGTGATATTTGTCGGTGGCGGCGTCATCGCCCTGGAATTCAGCCACGTCTATGCGCGGGCCGGGGTCAAGGTGACGATTCTCGAGGCGATGCCGCAATTACTGCCGCGCCACGATCATGATGCCGTCGCCGCCTTGCAGAAGGCCACTGAAGCGCTGGGCGTGAGCATCATGACCGACGTCAAAGTGATGAAGATTGCGCGCGACGGAGAGCTGCTGAGCGTGCATATCGAGCATCAAGGCAAGTCGCTGATCCTCACGGCCGATGCGGTGGTCAATGGCGCCGGGCGCGTGGCCAACATTGACGACCTGGACCTGAACGCCGGCAATGTCGAGCACAAGGGTTATTCGATTCAGGTCGACGAATTCTTCCGCTCAACCAGCAACCCGGCCGTTTGGGTCGCCGGTGATGCCGTCGCCAGCACCGCTCAGCTGTCGCCAATCGCCACCATCGAAGGCCAGGTGGTCGCGCGCAACATTCTTGAAACCCCGCAACATCAGACCGACTATCGCGTGTTGCCCACAGCGGTTTACACCATTCCGGCGCTGAGCAGTGTCGGCCTGACCGAGCAGCAGGCCATCGATGCCAAGCTGAATGTCGAGGTTATCAACAGCGACATGAGTGGCTGGTTCTCCAGCAAGAACGTGCTCGCCGAACATGCGTGGGCGAAGATGATTGTCGATAAAGACACAGACATGATTGTAGGGGCGCACATGCTCGGGCATCAGGGCGAGGAATTGATCAACCTGATTGCCATGGCCATGCGTTTCAACATCACCCGCAGCGAGTTGAAGGGCCAGTTGTTCGCGTATCCTACGTTCAGCTCCGACCTGAAAAATCTGATGTAATCCTGTGTTACAGGCCAAAGGCTCCTGATGTTCAGGGGCCTTTTTTGTGCGAGGAATGTGCGTGTGCGCACCGTGGTCTCAAGCACTCACCAGCATAATCCCAGCCACTTGCTGCAAGCGCCGGGTAAGTCGATCAAGCAACTCACCACCATTGCGCCAGTGATGCCAGTAGATCGGCACATCAATCGGCTGATCGGCCACCAACTCAATCAATTCGCCACGCGCCAACTCGGCCTGCACCTGCAGTTCTGGCATCAGGCCCCAGCCCAGCCCTGCGCAGGTCATGCGCACAAAACCCTCGGAGGATGGACACAGGTGATAAACAAAGCCGCCGTTCACGCCCAACGCGGCCATGTAACGATGCTGTAGAAAGTCATCCGGGCCGAAAACAATGGCCGGCACCTGCGCCAGTTTTTCAGCCGTCACCCCTGAACTGAAGTGACGCGCGATAAACTCAGGGCTGGCGAATGCGCGATAACGCATGGCCCCAAGCAGCACGCTTCTGGCACCCGCAACCGGCCGCTCGCTGGCGCAAATGCACGCCGCCACATCGCCGCCGCGCATGCGCTTGAGCCCGACGTCCTGATCCTCGACGACCAGATCGAACACCACGCGGTTATCCGCGCAGAACTGCGCCACAGCTTGCGCCCACCACGTGGCGAGACTGTCGGCGTTGAGCGCCACGCGCAAACGCTCCGGCAAACCTGCCTCGTTGAGCGCCGGCACCTGTGCCTGCAAATCGCGCTCAAGCAATCGCACCTGCTGCACATGGTTGAGCAGACGCCGGCCGACTTCGGTGGCTTGCGGAGGCGTTTCGCGCAACAACACCGGCTGGCCCACACGCGCCTCGAGCAACTTGATGCGCTGGGATACAGCCGACTGCGACAACCCGAGCATTTGCGCGGCACGCTCGAAACCGCCGTGCTCGACTACAGCGGCCAGCGCCGCGAGTAACTTGTAATCAAACACATCATTTTTCCTTATATGTGATCAGCATAATTAATTTCTCTTATACATCGAGGCACGGCACATTAGCCAGCAAACCAAGCCCTTGAAACTGACTGATGGAGTTAGCGCAATGCCCGCAATCACCGACTTGAGCGAACTGTTGAAGCACATGAAGCCACTGCTCAATACCGGTGAATATGTGTTTTGCAGCATTGCCAGCCGCGCGCAACTGGGTGCTGTCGAGCCGCTGGGCAGCTTTCGTGAAAGCGAAGGCCTCACCGTGATTGTTGAACGTGAACAGGCGCAAGCGCTGGGCTTGAACTTCGACTACGTGGCTGCCTGGCTGACCCTTGAAGTGCATTCGGCGTTGGCCGCTGTTGGGCTCACCGCCGCCGTGGCCAAAGCGCTGGCGGATGCGGGAATCAGCTGCAACGTGATTGCCGGCTTTTATCACGACCAGCTGTTTGTCGATCACGCGCAGGGTGCGCGGGCACAGCAGGTGTTGCAGCAACTCAGCGAGGGCCAGTAATCATGTGGCAGAGCTATAGCAACGGCATATTGGTTGCCATCGGCCTGATCATGGCGATCGGGGCGCAAAACGCATTTGTCCTGGCCCAGAGCCTGCGCCGCGAGCATCACTTGCCCGTGGCGATGCTGTGCATTGCCTGTGACGCCATTCTGGTGACTGCCGGCGTATTCGGGCTCGCCACGTTACTCAGCCAAAGCCCGACGTTAATGGCCATCGCGCGCTGGGGCGGCGCGGCATTTTTAATCGGGTATGCAAGCCAGGCACTGCTGCGCGCATGGCGTCCGCAAGCGCTGGATGAAAATGGCCAGGGCACTCCGCGGCCATTGAAGGCGGTCCTTCTGGCGGCGCTGGCAGTGACCTTGCTCAACCCGCATGTGTACATAGACACGGTATTGCTGATCGGCTCGCTGGGTGCTCAACAACCAATGCCGGGGGCCTATGCGCTGGGCGCCGCTAGTGCCTCGATGATGTGGTTCATGAGCCTGGCGTTTGGTGCGGCCTGGCTTGCACCGTGGCTTGCGCGCCCGACTACATGGCGCCTGATCGATCTGGCCGTGGCCGCCATGATGCTCACCGTCGCACTGCAACTGCTGCTCAATCCGGTGTAAGGCGAAAACGCACGCTGTTGGCGGGCATGCAACTGTTATCCCACACAGTTGTCGCGTGGTTATACGCCCTTTCCGATGCTATGATCGAAGATTCGCGGCACAGGGACGCCAAAACGCCCGCCGCTTTGTTTGGCCGCCCGTGATCGGCCTTGCGAACATCGCCCCAGACCTGACTAGGAGATAATCATGGCTTTCGAATTACCGGCGCTGCCGTACGAAAAAAACGCTCTTGAGCCGCACATTTCTGCGGAAACTCTGGATTTTCACCACGGTAAGCACCACAACACTTATGTGGTCAACCTGAACAACATGGTTCCAGGTACCGAGTTTGAAGGTAAGTCGCTCGAAGAAATCATCAAGACTTCTTCTGGTGGTGTTTTCAACAACGCCGCACAAATCTGGAACCACACCTTCTACTGGAACTGCCTGAGCCCGAACGGCGGCGGCGCTCCAACTGGCGCACTGGCTGACGCGATCAACGCGGCTTTCGGCTCGTTCGACAAGTTCAAGGAAGAGTTCAGCAAGACTTCCATCGGCACCTTCGGCTCTGGCTGGGGTTGGCTGGTGAAGAAGGCTGACGGCTCCCTCGCACTGGCCAGCACCATCGGCGCAGGCTGCCCGCTGACCAGCGGCGACACCCCGCTGCTGACTTGCGACGTGTGGGAACACGCCTACTACATCGACTACCGCAACGCGCGTCCTAAGTATGTAGAAGCGTTCTGGAACCTGGTTAACTGGGACTTCGTAGCGAAAAACTTCGCCGCTTAAGTTTCACCCCAGAGAAGCCCGGCTCAGGCCGGGTTTTTTTATGCCCGGAGAAAATTGCCGACGTCATGGCTGCCCTACAGCTGTTTGAAATTTATATTCAAGTCTCAGGCACTATGAACCGATACGCAGACGGGGATTATTCAATTTTTGCACCCTGCTGCAACGGGTAAGCGTCTGGCGTTTTAAGCCGAACATTTATAGCCACGACCTTTGACGACACCGGGCAGTTTGCCAATACTGCAAAGAGCCGAATCGCAACGCTCTGGAACAAGGATTGCTATTTGAAGCAGGATCGCAAAAACAGCTTGTCACTCAAACTGCTCGGAATGGTTTTGTTCTCTGCGCTCATCGTGGGTGTGGTTCTGAGTTGTGCGCAAATTGTCTTTGACGCCTATAAAACGCGTCAGATGGTGACCAATGACGCCCATCGAATTCTCGACATGTTTCGCGACCCTTCCACGCAAGCGGTGTATAGCCTCGACCGCGAAATGGGCATGCAGGTAGTCGAGGGTCTGTTCAAACATGAATCCGTGCATTACGCGGCGATCGGCCACCCGAATGAGCCGATGCTGGCCGAAAAAACCAGGCCATTGCTCGACCTGCCAACGCGCTGGTTAACCGACCCGATTCTCGGCAAAGAGCAAACCTACAACACTCAGTTGGTGGGTCGCAGCCCGTATAACGAATACTACGGCGACCTGCGCATCACGCTGGACACGGCGGTGTATGGCGCCAATTTCATCACCAACTCCGGCGTGATCTTTATTTCCGGGGTGCTGCGCGCGCTGGCGATGGCATTGGTGCTGTATCTGGTTTACCACTGGCTGCTCACCAAGCCGCTGGCAAAAATCATCGAGAACCTGAGCAATATCAATCCTGACCGTCCGAGCGAGCACAAGCTGCCCATGCTCAAAGGTCACGAGCGCAACGAACTCGGCCTGTGGATTAATACCGCCAACCAACTGCTCGCCTCGATTGAGCGCAACAGTCGGCTACGCGACGAAGCCGAGAGCAGCCTGCAACGCATGGCGCAGTTCGACTTTCTCACCGGCTTGGCCAACCGCCAGCAGCTGCAAAACCAGCTTGATCAGATTCTTCAATCTGCAGGCCCGGCGCAGCGTCGGGTGGCTGTGCTGTGCGTGGGTCTGGATGACTTCAAGGGCATTAACGAGCAGTTCAGTTATCAAACCGGCGACGCTCTGCTGATGGCTCTGGCTGATCGCTTGCGCACTCACAGCAGCCGTCTCGGCACGCTGGCACGCTTGGGCGGCGATCAGTTTGCACTGGTGCAGGCCGGCATCGGGCAACCTTATGAGGCGGCTGATCTGGCACAAAGTATTCTCGACAGCCTGGAGTCGCCGTTTCAGGTTGACGGCCAGGATGTGCTGCTGCGCGCCACCATCGGCATCACCCTGTTCCCGGAAGATGGCGATAACACCGAGCAGTTGCTGCAAAAAGCCGAGCAGACCATGACGCTGGCCAAGTCGCGTTCGCGTAACCGCTTCCAGTTCTACATTGCCAGTGTCGACAGCGAAATTCGTCGCCGTCGCGGGCTAGAAAAGGATTTGCGCGAAGCCCTCTCGCTCAATCAGTTCTATCTGGTGTTCCAACCGCAGATTGAGTACAAGCACAACCAGATCGTCGGGGTTGAGGCGCTGCTGCGCTGGTCTCACCCGGAGCACGGGCTGATTCCACCGGATCAATTCATTCCGCTGGCCGAAAGTAACGGCCAGATCACCGCCATTGGTGAGTGGGTGCTCGACCAGAGCTGCCGCCAACTGCGCGCGTGGCACGACATGGGTTTCAACAACCTGCGCATGGCCGTCAATCTTTCAACCGTACAGTTGCACCACGCCGAACTGCCTCGCGTCATCAGCAACCTGATGCAGGTTTACCGCCTGCCGCCGCGCAGCCTTGAACTGGAAGTCACCGAAACCGGCCTGATGGAAGACATCAGCACGGCAGCCATGCACCTGCACAGCCTGCGCCGCTCCGGTGCGCTGATTGCGATTGATGACTTTGGTACCGGCTATTCGTCGCTCAGTTACCTGAAGAGCTTGCCGCTGGACAAGATCAAGATCGACAAGAGCTTTGTGCAGGATCTGCTGGATGATGAGGACGACGCGACCATTGTGCGCGCCATCATTCAGCTCGGTAAGAGCCTTGGCATGCAGGTGATTGCCGAAGGGGTCGAGACGGTTGAGCAGGAGCGCTACATCATTGCCGAAGGTTGCAATGAGGGTCAGGGTTACTTCTACAGTCGCCCCTTGCCGGCGCGTGAGCTAACCCCACTGCTGCGTCAGGCGCAGCGCAACAGCCCTGGCGCCAAACGAGTCAGCCAAGCTGATGCGCTAGTTGCCCAGGATCCAGGCAAAGCCTAACGCACCGGCAATACACACCGCCGCGCCCGCCGCTGCCTGCCAGTACAACTGGCGGGCCAGCTCATCTTCACCGGCGCACGACAATATGAAGGGCTGCGACTCAAGTGGCTTGGCCATGTGATGCTGGTCAGGCTTGAGGCTGTCGGCGCGGTGCAAGTCTTCGGCTTCGAGTTGCGCGGCAAGGCGCACCCGATTCCATTCCTGCTCGTCCAGTTGGCCATTGCCGTCGGAGTCAAAACGCTGGAGCAAGCCGCTGAAGTCACTCTTCCAGTGACGAATCACCTCGGCCTGACGGCGCTGCAAATCCAGCCCCTGACGCCCACCGCCACTGCTGCGAAAATCACCAATGGCGTATAACGGCTGGCCAACGTGCAGGCGCTCTTCAATGTAGCGATAGCGCTTGCCCATGCTCAGGAACGCTGTGAGTCCGGACTTTTGCGGCCCACGCGGATGGCGCAAACTACCTTTCCAGATTTCCCGGGTCACCGGCCGCACTTCAGCGCCCTGCGGATTGATCAGGCACTCACCGGTGCCATCACTGAGCTGCAGCCAACTGTCGCTGACGCCACTTTCAACCGGCCGCCAACTCTTTTTGTTGTCATCGCCGACATACTCTTCGATTTTGAAGCGCCACCACTGGCAAGGCTTGCCGGTTAATGGCGCGATAACTTCAGCGCCAGCACAGGCCTGTAACACGCCGTAGAACTCGACATAGCCTTGCGCAGCCGAACGAATTTTCGAGGTGGGCGTGTCGAGCAAATGCCGCGCCTGAGCGTAACGCCGCATGAACCACCAGCCGCCCGCCACTGCGGCCCCGAGACCTAGGCCCATGCCGATCCATGCACCTTCAATTGCCATGGACTAACTGAACAGTGATTTGAGGTTGACGTCGGCCTTCTCGGCCTCAGTGAATTGCAGCAACTCTGCCGGTTTGAACGCCATCGCCCGGGCGATAAGAACATCCGGAAACTGCTCGATGCGCACATTGTTGAGGTTGACGGACTCGTTATACAGCTCGCGGCGATCCGCAATACCGTTTTCCAATCCGCTGATGCGCTGCTGCAAATGCTTGAAGCTTTCGTTGGCCTTCAGCTCGGGATAGTTCTCGGCCAACGCAAACAATTGCCCGAGACCAGCGCGCAAACCACTCTCGGCTTTGCCCAACGCCCCGACATCGCCTTGCTGCCGCGCAGTGGAAACCGCCTGACGCGCATTGATCACCTGCTCAAGCGTGGTGCGCTCGTGCGCCATGTATTGCTTGCAGGTTTCTACCAGCTTCGGCAGCTCTTCATGACGCTGCTTGAGCAACACATCAATATTTGCCCACGCTTTGCTGACGCCATGCTTGAGCCGAACTAAAGCGTTGTAGAGGGAAATGACATAAGCCACGAGCAAGACCAATACAACAATCACGGCGACGCTAAACAAACTCATGCGGGTTTCTCCTTAACCTCTGCAATTAGGCAGTAGTGGCATTCTAGCGGCATCGAGGCGCTTGCATAGCGTGATACTTCACGAGCTTTATGCGAATTAATCGCAACAAGGCTTTACAGGTAATGCAAATCTTTCGCATTATGTTAGCAATTCGCAAGCAGTTGCTGCTTGTTCATCACTTTCAACCAACAAAGGATGTCGTCATGATTCGTCTGCCCCTGGCTTCTGCCAGCCTGCTAGCTATCGCCATTTCCCTCGCCGGTTGTGGCGAAGACAAGGCACCGGCGACCCAGGCCGCTGCCCCGGCTCCAGCCCCAAGCGCCGCCCCGGCAACTCCGGCAGCCACCAGCAAGGTTGATGAGGCTGCTGCCAAGGCAGTGGTCAACCATTACGCCGACATCGCACTCGCTGTTTTCAGTGACGCCGCCAGCACCGGTAAAGAACTGCACGCTGCAATCGACGCGTTCCTCGCCGAGCCGACCGATGCCACCCTTAAAGCTGCACGCGAGGCGTGGGTGACTGCACGCGCACCGTACATGCAGAGCGAAGTATTCCGTTTCGGCAACCCGGTGGTTGACGACTGGGAAGGCCAGCTGAATGCCTGGCCGCTCGACGAAGGCCTGATCGACTACGTAGCCAAAGACTACCAGCACGCGCTGGGTAACCCGGGCGCAACCGCCAACATCATCGCCAACACTGAAATTCAGGTCGGTGAAGATAAAGTCGACGTGGCTCAGATCACGCCTGAAACATTGGCCAGCCTGAATGAGCTGGGCGGTTCGGAAGCCAACGTTGCGACCGGCTACCACGCCATCGAATTCCTGCTCTGGGGCCAGGACCTGAACGGCACCAATCCAGGTGCTGGCGAGCGTCCTGCTTCCGACTTCATCGTCGGTGAAGGCGCCACTGGTGAGCACAACGAACGCCGCCGCGAATACCTCAAAGCCGCTGCCGATCTGCTGGTCAGCGACCTCGACGAAATGGTTGCCCAATGGCAGCCAGGCAAGCCGGACAACTATCGCGCCAGCCTTGAGAAAGACAGCGCTGAGAACGGCATGCGTAAAATGTTCTTCGGCATGGGCAGCCTGTCTCTGGGCGAACTGGCCGGTGAGCGCATGAAAGTTTCACTGGAAGCCAACTCGACTGAAGACGAGCAGGATTGCTTCAGCGACAACACCCACAACGCGCATTTCTATGACGCCAAAGGTATCCGGAACATCTACCTCGGCGAATACAAGAAAGTCGACGGCAGCACACTGACTGGCCCAAGCCTGTCGTCGCTGGTGGAGAAAGTTGATCCAGCAACCGACAAGACCCTGAAAGATGACCTGGCCAACACTGAAGCCAAGTTGCAGGTTATGGTCGACACCGCCGAGAAGGGCGAGAAGTACGACCAAATGATCGCAGCCGACAATGCTGAAGGTAACCAGATCGTACGCGACGCAATCGCTGCACTGGTCAAGCAGACTGGCGCCATCGAGCAAGCCGCTGGCAAGCTCGGCATCAGCGACCTGAACCCGGATACTGCTGACCACGAGTTCTGATCGGTCCGTGTTATCCACAGCCGGCGCGCGTAAAGCCCGCCGGCTTTTTTATGCCTGAAATTGGTTTGGCCGGCGCGACAAATCGCCCCTAATCGTCTTGGTAACGCAAATCGCTCTTATTTAAATTCAGCCAAACTGCTAAGATTGCACGCCCTGTTCAACACGGTTCAGCTGAATGTTGGTCACCCTGCGTCAATCGTTTGCACTGCTAGCCATCGGCCTTTCTCTGGGACTGAGCGGCTGTGACCAAGCACCACAATTCACCCAGGCTGATCCCGGCGAAGCCCTTTCTGGCGGCAGCACTACCGTGTTC
>MDTG01027310.1_pt1 | contig 10787 bp, 9 predicted proteins | sample 811421 | NCBI WGS metagenome assembly MDTG01 (sample SAMN05326645, study PRJNA326480) | marine metagenome | isolation source: seawater | place: Pacific Ocean: South East | collected 2011
CAGCAAAGCCCAGCCGCTGATTGCCATCTTCCCAGCCCAGCAACTCAACGTGCAAATGCACACGTCCGTGCTCGGTGTACTTGATGGCATTGGCCAGTAAGTTCGTCAGTACCTGGCGAATAAACTGCTCAGGGCCCACGCAATTGCTGTGCAGGCGCGGGTCGATGGTCAGTTGCAGACGGTTGTGATTGGCGTGTGCGTTGGGCTCAAGCAAGGTGAAGACTTGCTCGCACAATTCGCGCAGACCAAATTCAACCGACGAAGCCCGAGCCTCGCCACTGTCGAGCGTGGCAAAGTCGAGCAAGTCATTAAGCAACGCAAGCAATCCTTCGCCCGCTTTCTGCAACGCGCCCAGCCTGCGCTGCGGCAACTCGCCAACAGTGGCCTCGTGTAACAACTCGGCCATGCCCAGAATGCCGTTGAGCGGCGTGCGTAACTCATGACTCATGGTCGCGAGAAATCGTGACTTGGCCAAGTTGGCAGCCTCAGCCTCTTCCTTGGCCCGGTGCAAACTGGCAGTACGCCGCTCGACCATGCGCAGCAGTTCATCTTTCTTGCCTTGCAAGGTGATTCGGTCTGCCTCGCTTCGGCGGCGATCCTCAACAATCGCCTGACGCATTTCATCGAGGGCGCGGGCGACCGCATCGATTTCGTCCTCAACTGAATTCAGCGTCTTGTCGAGTTGCAGCGGCTGCTGCCATTGGCCCTTGGCGAGTTTGCGCGAGAACTCGGCCATCGCCAGCAAGTGCCGGGTCACCAATCGGTAGAACAACCACGACAAGGTGATTGCCAGCCCACAAATGAACAGTCCCATCCACAGCAGATTGGTCAGCCCGCTGGCGACCAGCCGCCGGTGTACCGCTGCGATGTCGATGCCGACTTCAAGAGTTCCGAGCGCGCGCGGCGCCTGGTTCTCGACCTGAAAGCTAAGGGGGAATTGTTCGACCTGTACCGATTCCAGCTCCAGCTTGCTGCCGTGGGTTATGTTGAAGTCATTGCTGGAAAGACGTACCCAGGTGATATCAGGGAAATCAACCAAACCCTGCAACTGCACTTCAAGCTGATTGCGATTGAGGTCCCACACGCTGCGCTCGATGCTGGCTTGATAACCATTGCGGATCAATTCCAGACGTGAGGCGATATTGCTCATTTCACGCTGGTATTCGAAGTACATTTGCACGGCACTGGCCAACAAGGTGAAGCACAGGCTGAACAGCAGGATGAACCGCAGCAACCGCTGCGACACGCCACCAGACGGTGTAACTTCAAGCGCAATCATGGTGCTGCCTGCATGGTCCGGTAATCCCTCTCGCTGTCATGCAGCCATTGTTCGACCTCTCCGGCATCCACAATCCGCTGCAATTCTTGGTCAATTTCGGCCATGTGCGCTGCTAACGGCGAACGTTTAGAGACGGCGAAGTACAGGTGATCCACAGCAACTGGCACCGGCAACACCTGAATGTTTTCAGCACCAGCCAGGTGCTCGACGAACAATTGTCCCGTTCTGCGTTCCTGGGCAATGAAGTCGATTCGGCCGCGCACGAGTTTGCCGAAGTTCTGCCGGTTGCTGGTGACCCACTCGATGTTGCCGTTCTCGGCCACAAACTTGTCGAAGGCCTGCCCATAGCTTTCACCGAACAGCAATCCGCCGCGATAACCCTTGAGATCTTCAAGTTTGTTCACTGTCAGGGGTTTATCACTGTTGTAGAACAGCGCCACCTCTTCGCGCAGTAAAGCGACCTGGCTGAATAACAGGTCTTTTGAACGCCCCTCAGTGCGGTAAGCGATGACCATATCGACTCGCCCTTGAGCGACGTCAGTCAAGCAGCGCTTCCAACTGCCCAACACAACCACTTCAACCGGCATATCCAGACGAGCGAAGACTTCACGCACAGCATGCGGGGCCAGGCCACGGACCTCACCTGAGTTGTCGCGCCAGGAAATGGGTGGATAAACCGGGTAATCACAGTAACGAATGGTCGCCATTGGCGAGTCGGCGGCCGAGGCCGGTTCAGCCGCGTTTGCCGCCAGCGCAGGCGTCAATGCGATGAGCATGAAGAGGCTGATAAAAAGCCGGCTCATTGGCGGCTGCTAACGTCTGAGCTAAACAGATAGCCCGCGCCGTGAATGGGGATAATTAACTGAGGGTCCGCCGGATCGTCACGCAACTTGCGCCGCAGACGACCCACCAGCACGTCGATAGAACGGTCATTGGGCACCCATTCGCGATTGCGCACCTGATCCATCAACTGATCGCGACTCAAGGTCTGGCCGGCATTGCGCAGCAACGCACTGAGCAATTGAAACTCGCCGTGCGTGAGCAGGTTTTCATGGCCTTCGGCGTCGATCAGGCGACGGCGGTCGATGTCCAGCGCCCAGTCACCGAAGTATTTGATTTGCCGGCCCTCTTCGCTGCCAGCCGCCCCTGACTCGAGCGATTGTGCATGGCGAACGCGACGCACCAGATTCTTGGCCCGCGGGACCAGTTCACGGGGGTTAAAGGGTTTGACCACGTAATCATCGGCGCCCATTTCGAGGCCGACAATGCGGTCCACCGCATCATCGCTGCCGGTGATCAGAATGATGCCGACTTCACTGCGTGCGCGCAGTTCGCGAGTCAGGGTCAGGCCATCCTTGCCCGGCAGGCGGATATCCAGCATCAGTAAATCAATCATCTGCTGTTCAAGGATTGTCTCTGCTTCTTCAGCTGTTTCGGCGCAAAGCACCTCATAGCCATCACGCTCCAGATAAGCCTTTAACATCTCGCGGATGACCGGATCGTCATCAACAATCAGGACACGGGGTGTCGCCATCATCATCTCGCCCTCGTCGCCTCATGGTGCGATGATTATAAAAGGTATCGCTGTTCCATCAGCTTGCCGAGTGGCGCGCAAAGCGACCGTCCTGTCTGAAATGCGCCACGGCTGCGAATTGCAGCGGCGAATGTGGCGTGCGCCAGCGGCGGGCAAACATTGAAATTGCTGCGCGCCAGCGTGAAGCCAGTTTGTTGCCACTGCAGCTCTGTGGGGCAGTAACTCTACAGCAACAGCCAAGCCTACTTAAACGATTTAGCCCGGCCATCGCCTCGTCAGGCCACAACGTACTGACGCAGACGGCTCTGGCTGCGTTTCTCAGGCCCGCTCAGCAGCCCGCCACAGCAGACCTACCCTTAAGGGGAATGGGCAAGCGGCTGGATCATGGTCAATATGACCCCACCAACCAATTCGAAAAAAGAAAAAGGTGGGACTTAGTTTGAATAGAACCTTCGTTGCAATTTTCAGTATGGGCCTGGCTTTCAGCCCTCTAACCAACGCTGCAAGTGAGACCAAGCCAAACACCCTGCACCTGTATAACTGGTCAGATTACATTGGCGAAAACACCATCAGCGACTTCGAGAAACAAACGGGAATCAAGGTCGTTTATGACACGTTCGATTCCTACGAGTCGGTTCAAGGCAAGCTGTTAACCGGACGCTCCGGCTACGATCTGGTACTGCTAAACGCCGCTTTAACACCGCCGCTGATTGAGGCCGGAGCCTTCCAGAAGCTCGACAAAAACCAGCTCAAAAGCTGGGATAACCTTGACCCGCTAGTCCTCAAAAATCTGCAAAGCTACGATCCGGGCGTCGCCTACTCAGCGCCTTATACCTGGGGCAGCAATGGCGTTACCTACAACGTCAAAGAAATCAAAGAACGCATGCCCGACGCCCCCATTGGCTCACTGGCCATGATCTTCGACCCCAAAGTGGTGTCGAAATTTGCAGACTGCGGCGTGACCATCACCGACTCCCCGACCGATGTATTACCGCTGGCGTTGAAGTACCTCAACCGCGATCCCAACAGTGCCAGCAAAGAAGACCTCAAAGCCGCCGAAGAAGTAATCTCAGCAGTACGCCCTTATATCCGTAAATTTGACTCAGTCAGCTACCTCACAGGCTTAGCCAATGGCAACCAGTGCATGGCGATGTCATGGTCCGGCGATTACGCCACAGCCCAGGCCCGCGCAGACGAAGCCGGCTCCGATGTGAAGTTGGATTACTTCATTCCCAAAGAAGGTTCACTGATCTGGTTTGATGATTTCTACATCCCGGTCGACGCACCTAATCCCGGCAACGCGCATAAATTTCTCGAGTTCTTGTTGCAGCCCGAAGTCATTGCACAAGTGAGCAACTACATCCATTACGCCAATAGCAACAAGGCCGCAACGCCAATGCTTGATGCCGAGGTCCGTGATAACCCGGCTATTTATCCAGACGACGAAACCCGCGCCAGACTTTTCACACAGCGACCTAAATCGCCCGCAGAAATACGTCGAATTTCACGTACGTGGAACACCATCAAAACCGGTTACTAATCGCCACGGAGCTTCTGCGCAAGAAGCTCCAGCTAACCGCACGCTGAACTGAGGTAAAGACATGACAACTCCAACACCTGCCTTCTTTGAGCAATTTGACGACGAAGCGCTGGTTGCTGCCGACAAAGCGCACTACATGCACGGCTACCATGTGTTTGACGACCATCGAGAAAATGGCGCGCTGAACATCGCCGCCGGTGATGGCGCCTACATTTACGACACCAAGGGTAATCGCTACCTCGACGCAGTGGGCGGAATGTGGTGCACCAACATTGGTTTGGGCCGCGAAGAAATGGCCGATGCCATTGCCGACCAAGTGCGCAAGCTGGCGTACTCCAACCCGTTCTGCGACATGGCCAATGTCACCGCGATTGAGCTGAGCGAAAAACTTGCAGAGCTGGCGCCCGGTGATCTCAACCATGTGTTTCTGACCACCGGCGGCTCAACCGCGGTCGACACGGCTTACCGGCTGATTCAGTTCTACCAGAACTGCCGCGGCAAGCATGACAAGAAGCACATCATCAGCCGCGTCAATGCGTACCATGGTTCAACCTTTCTGACCATGTCGCTGGGCGGTAAAGCGGCGGATCACCCTGCCGAGTTCGATTTTTTACAGGACAAGATTCACCACATCTCTTGCCCGAACCCTTATCGCGCCCCCGAAGGCATGACCGAGGCCGACTTCCTCGAGTTTCTGGTTAATGAATTCGAAGAGAAAATTCTCAGCATTGGCGCGGATAACGTCGCGGCCTTCTTCGCCGAGCCAATCATGGGCTCGGGCGGTGTAATCATCCCGCCTACCGGCTATCACCAGCGGATGTGGCAAGTGTGCAAGCGCTACGACGTGCTCTATGTCGCCGATGAAGTGGTCACCTCCTTCGGCCGTCTGGGCGCATTTTTCGCCTCGGATGAAGTGTTTGGCATGCAGCCGGATATCATCACCACCGCCAAAGGCCTGACCAGTGGCTACCTGCCGCTGGGCGCGCTGATCTTCTCAGATAAAATCTGGAACGAAATCGCCCAAGCGGGTCAGGAGCGCTGCTTCGCCCACGGCTTTACTTACAGCGGGCACCCGGTCAGTTGCATCAGCGCGTTGAAGAACATTGAGATTATTCAGCGCGAAAAACTGCTGGATCACGTACAGGACGTGGGCAGTTACTTGGAAGAGCGCCTGCAGACTCTGGCAAGCCTGCCGCTGGTGGGTGACGTTCGCTGCAAAAAGCTCATGGCCTGCGTCGAGTTCGTGGCGGATAAGCGCACCAAGGAACTGTTCCCTGAAGCGCTCAACATTGGCGAAAAAATCCATTTGAAGTGCCAGGCTCGAGGCTTGTTAGTGCGCCCGATCGTGCACCTCAACGTGATGTCGCCGCCGCTGACCATTACCCACGCTCAGGTTGACGAGATTGTCGAAACCCTGCGCGAAGCCATTGAGCAAACGGCCGAAGAGCTGCTCAAAGACGGCAGTTACGCTGGCAACTAAACCCTCACACGCAAAGGCCTGCCAGCAACCACTGCCAGGCCTGTTGCTGCGATACGGCGGGTTGTTTTGTAGCAGTATTTTGCAGGTTATCAGGGCAGTCAGTAGACTGCCCGCATGAACACTAAAGCCTCGCGTCACCCTTCCCTCACACCCAGCCTTGGTTTTCAGGCCTGGAACGTCAGCGTGGCCCAAGCCGTGGCCAACGTTGCGCAGGCCAATTTTCCCGCCTACCTGGACGCTGCACTCAGCAGTTTATTGCCCATCGAATGTGTACTTCTGGGCCTTGAATGCAAAGGCCAGCCGCCGCAACCGATCTATCAACGCGGTATTCCAGAGATTTACCTTGAAGACCTCACCAGCCGTTACTACGCACGCGGCTACTTGCTCGACCCTTTTTGTCTGGCGATTGAAAACGGCTTAGCCCAGGGCTTTTATCCGCTTGCCGAGATTGCGCCGGATAACTTCTTCAGCAGTGAGTATTACAAGAACTACTACCTCAAATGCGGGGCAGTAGAAGACAGCCATTACATCATCGACCTGGATGATCAACGCAAACTGTCGTTATGTGTTTATCAGGGCTGCAGTGGGTCGCGCTTCAGTAAATCGCAACTCAATTTACTCAGGTCTGCAGAGCCACTCGTGCGCGAATTGTGTTTGCAGTTTGACCGCTCAGGTGGCCTTGCACAATGCCTGCCTGACGAGCATGCACCGAGTAATTTGAGCCGGCATATTCGCGCCGCATTTATGAGTTTCGGGGGGGATGGCCTGACCGATCGGGAGCGCGAAATCGCCCACCTGTTGCTGCGGGGGCACTCGGTAAAGTCCAGCGCCAAGGTGCTGGAAATTTCACCGCAAACCGTGCGCATGCACCGCAAGAATCTCTACACCAAGCTTGCCGTCAACTCGCAGGCGGAGTTGTTCGCGCTGTTCATTGACTGGCTGACGCGCTATTAGCCCAGGCCTTTGCAGCTAGTAGCACGTCGCCAATCATCGGCAATGTGAAGGCCGGTGTGACGGATTAACCGTTACCGGCCCAACCGTCAAACGGCGTAGCTCACCTCGACCTCGTCACCGATTACCGCCGGGTCAAACGGGGTTCTGGCAAACACCCGCCGTAACATCGGCTCGAAGTGGCTCAGTGGCGGTGTTGGGTAGTTTGGATCGAACGACTTCTGATCCCACTTTTCGCAAAAGTCCACGCAGCTCTGATAGAACGGATGATCCTTGTAGCGATCCCGCTCATAACGGTCACCGCCGTAGTGGTGCGCGTAGTAGTAGTTTTGAAACAGACCGTGATGGTGAACAATCCACGTGACCTCACTGCGCACGTATGGGCGAATGATCGACGCGGCATACTGCGAGTGATTGTAGGGCGCGAGGCTGTCGCCAAGGTCGTGAAGCAGCGCGCCGACAATCATGTCTTCGTCCGCGCCATCTGCTTCAGCTCGGGCAGCGCTTTGCAGCGAGTGCTCCAGACGGTTGACCTGATAACCGCTGAGCGTCTCAGCCGTTTGCTCTAACGCCAGCAGAATACGGTCGACGAGGCCTTTGTTGTAGTCAGTTTCGAGTCGTTCGAGGAGGTGATACTCCTCGGCAGTACCCGCCTTCATTTCAATGAAATTAACGCGTTCCATTATTCTTGTCCTGCTGTGCTGGAGAGTAGCTTGTAGGTGCTGGCAAAGCGTTCCTTGGGGCCATCCAAATCGATGTAACAACCCTGCAAGTGGCGATGCCCCTCGCTCGAGTCGTAGCTGGTCCGGCCGTGCAGCACGCGGCTGTTATCAAACAGCATCAACTCGCCGGGCTCGAGGCGAAACTGGATTTCGTTACGGCTGTCGACAAACAATTCGCCAAGCCGCTGGCGTGCCCGGTGATAGGCGCGCAACTCAGCCACAGGCAACAACGGCAAACCATCAAGACGTGGGCTGTAATGCACGCCAAGGGTATTGCCGCGCTCGTCGGTACTGATAATCGGGCGCTTGCTGCAAAGCTCTGTGCCCTTGTCGACAAAGCGGAAATTCACCGCTGTATTGCACAACAACGCATAGCCTTGGGGGTCTTCTGCAGCGAGTTGGCTCACCACATTGACGCTGTCGACCAGCGTCGACAAGCCGCCGGATGTCTGGTTGACCAGGCAATGTAAAAGCTGAATGCCAGGCACCGGATTACGGTATGGGTTGTCGGTATGCGGGCCTAAATGCACCGAGCGATACGCCAGATCATTGCCGTCTGGTCGCGAATACACCTCGAAATAGCGGCCAAAGTTGGTTTCTTTGACGTAACCAAACTTGCGCGCCACATCAAGAATGCTTTCAGGCTCGGTGGGCACATCGTGAACAATCACGAACCCGTATTTCAGGTAGACCGTCAGGGCATCAAGGAAGGCTTGCGGCTGGTCAAGTGTTTGCCAGTTGGCGCGCACCGCGCTGCGATCCAGATCGCTGCCCCAGGCCTGCGCCTGCGGGAAAATCGAGTGGCCGACAATTTCATCGACCAAACCACGAAAATCATACAGCGCGCGGTGTCCGTCGGTGAACGCGAGCCACGCCTGCTCTTCGGCGACAGGTTCGAGATGAGTGAGATTGATCAGCGGATCAATGCCATGAGAATTAAACAGCCGCTGCTGAGTCATCTCATCGAGTTGCTGCGGCTCGCGGCTGCGCTCACGCAACCACAGAACCGGAATATCAAATACACCGACTTGCGAACTGAACGTAACGGTTGCAGCTGCTTCATCGTGGGAGAACGAAACATTGCTCATGGTGAGCTCCTGCCGATAGTGGCGAATGGCATGGTTCAGGTTCAGCAAGTGCGCTGCAGGACCAGAATGCGTGACAACAACTCATCACGATCCATGTAGCAGCCACGCAAGTGACGCATGCCGCTGGTCTGGTCAAACGCATTGCGTGCGTGCATGGTGCGGCGGTTATCGAAGCACCACATTTCACCGGCAGCCAGACGATGGCTGACAATAAATGCAGGGTCGCGGGTCAGCGCGAAGAAGCGCCGGTAAGCACGATAGAAGGCTGGCATGTCTGCACCGGCCACATCGAACGGTGCCCGCAGCCAGTTGGCCAGACGAATCTCGCTGATCTCACCACGCGCATCCAGGCCAATAATCGGCGCATAGCTGCGGTAGTCACTTTGCGGCGCCTTGTTGCGGAACGACACCGGCACTTCTGTGAGCAGTTTGAAGTCTTCCGGGGACTGTTCGCGAACAGCTTTGGCAATCGCAAAACCATCGACAAAGGTGCTTTCGCCACCGGTTGCATCGTTGACCAGACAATGCAAAAACTGCAAACCCGGCTGCAACTCACGGGTCGGCAGATCGGTATGCGCCGGCAGTTGCAGCGAGGTGTAGGCATTGCTGTTAACAGCCTCAACCTTGGTGCGCACTTCGAACAAGGTGCCAAAGTTACTTTCGCGGATGAACGAAATGCGGTGCGCGACCTGCTCCATGATGTCTTCGGTGGTGGGCATGCCCGTCATCAGCGTCAAGCCCGTGTCGCGTACGGCCAACAGCCATTGCAACAGTGCCTGGTCTTCGCTCATCACCGCCTTGTAATCAAAGGTTGGAATCGCCAGATCAGTCTTCCACACGTTTGCAGTACGCAGCGTTTGTTGGCGCTCCTGGCGGCTGTCCGAGTCATAACTGTGGGCACGCAGCCAACCTGTGCCATAGGCACTTTCGTGGCCATCCTGCCAGCGCACCAGCAGCTCGTCGCCGTTCAACTCGGCCGTCTCGGCGCGCAAGTCTTCCGGCACATCAATGATTTCAAATATCTGTTCACGCGTGCCCGGATGAATGCACTGCGGGCACGGGCAGTTATCGCGCAACCACAAAAAGTGGTAATGGCTGACGCGCTTATCATCCCACTCAACCGCAATGCCATCACTCTGCAAGCGTGATGTCAGTGCCCGGTTAAGCACGGGAAAGTCGCGCCAGTCGGCGGAGAAATTTTCAAGTTCGGCTTGTTCGATTGCGCTCATGATGACACTCCCTAGTATCGATGCCGATTACCAAACCGGCGGCGGATGGCGTTAGGCGGATGGCTTCGGTGCCGGCAGGCCGATGCGTCGGCCTATGCTTCCTTGCGTTTCCAAGGCTTGATCAGCCTTGGCCATAAGAGCCACGGCAGACGCTACCGTCGGTGCCAGTGGCGTGGCTTTTGGCCCACTCATGTCGACGTTGAGCCAAAGCTGTTCTGCAGTCGCCAACGGCGGCTGTTCGCCCTGCAAATGCAGCGAAAAATTCAGGTGCAGGCGCTTGGTGTCATGCGCGATGATTTGCCCGCGCACCTCAACAACCTGATCAACCTTGACCTCACGCAGGTACTGCACATGGCTTTCAAGGGTGAACATCGAATGGCCGAGCTGTTCGCGCCCTTCTGGCCCGAGACCGATCTGCGCCATCAGCTCATCACCGGCAAAGCTGATGATCAGCAGGTAGAACGCATCACGCAGGTGGCCGTTGTAATCGGTCCATTCGCTTTGCACCGGGCCCGACCAGAACACCGTGGGTAGATTGCTCATTTTGGCTCCTAATCTTCGATGCCATGGCGCGCTTTAACAGCGGCAATGGTGTCTTGAATGGATTGCAGGCAGTCATCGCGATAGCGCTCCAGCGCGGCTATATCACGACCTGCCAGCTGTTCTTCGGCACCTGAAACCACACGATCAAGCAATGTCTCGCTCAACTCTGGCGCCTCAAGATAGGTCCATGGCAGCTTGAGGGCGGGGCCGAACTGCTGCATGAAGTGGCGCATGCCGGACTTGCCGCCTGCCAGCGAGAAGGTCATGAATGAACCCATGAATGCCCAGCGCAACCCGCAGCCATAACGCACGGCGTCATCGATTTCGGCGGGCGTGGCCACGCCGTCATTGATCATGTGCAACGCTTCGCGCCACATTGATTCCTGCAAGCGGTCGGCGATGAAACCGGGCACTTCATGGC
>MDTG01131202.1_pt1 | contig 10787 bp, 7 predicted proteins | sample 811421 | NCBI WGS metagenome assembly MDTG01 (sample SAMN05326645, study PRJNA326480) | marine metagenome | isolation source: seawater | place: Pacific Ocean: South East | collected 2011
CCGGCTCGAGAACCAGCTCCTCTCCCAGTCGATCGACGCTCCATCGGCGACCGTCGCGATTGGCGATTTCCGCGGCGGCGTCGCGGTGGTGGTCGAGGATGTCTCGCCCGCCATCACCACCGCCGACTTCCGGCAGCGACTCGATCGCATGCGGAACCAGCCCGACTTCGCTGATACCCGGGGTCGTCGCACGGAAGTGATCGGTCTGACCAGGGAGGGTGAGGACAAGGGCGAATCGACCTGGTCCTCGTTCGCGGTGATGGTCTCCGACGAGGAGGCGTCCAGCCTCATGGTCGACCTCGAAACCTGGGACCGCACCCTCGCGATCCGGGAATTCGAACTGGTCCGGGCATCCCTCACCCGGGAGGCGAGCCTCGACCAGGTCTCCAGCTTCTCCCCCAAGGTGGCGGAGAATCTGGCGGCGAGTGCCATCGTGGCGGTGATCCTGAGTCTGCTCGGCATGCTCGTGTACATCTGGTTCCGCTTCGGTTCGCTCCGGTATTCGCTGTGCGCGATCGCGGCCCTCGTCTTCAACGTGAGCATCTGTCTCGGTGCGATTGCGCTGAGCGTGATCCTCGGCGAGAAGACCTTCAATGGGTACCGATTGCTCGACGAATTCCGCATCGATCTCAACGTGGTGGCCGGACTGCTCACCATCGTCGGCTACTCCCTGAACGACACGATCGTCATCCTCGACCGGATCCGCGAGAACCGTGGCAAGCTCAGCTACGCGAGCCGGGAGGTCGTCAACAACTCGATCAACCAGACGTTCAGCAGGACGATCATGACCAGTGGCACCACGATCACCTCCGCCATCATCCTCTACTCGCTCGGTGGCACCGGCATTCGGCCCTTTGCCTTCACCTTCCTCGTCGGGTTGATCGCCGCGACCTACTCATCGGTGGCGATCGCCGCGCCGTTGACCTGGTCTCGTGGAGGGGGGGCCTCGTCCCCGGAGACCGACGACGAGCCCGAGGCTCCGGCCCTGCCGGAGATGTCCGGGGCGACCACCGGTTGAGGCCCCGGCAGGGCCCCACGGCGGGTCGTGTGCCGTCTTCTGGGTTGAGTCATAATGTCGTTCAATGTCCGTCCGGCATTCCTTTCGGCCCCGTTCGGGTACGCCTGGAGATTCGGACGAGTGGATGTATTCGGGTGAACCCTTCGCCTCCGGAATGCGGACGAAGCGTCCAGCCCGACAGCCATGGATCAGGGAGCCAGCCATGAACAGCGGCATGCGAGTCTCGGTAGCGATCATCGTTCTGGTGGTCATTTTCGTCGGTTTCTACTACGCCGGTCTCGACGACGATGGAGCGGGAAGGCCGCTGGTCATCGAGAACGCGGTGAAGCCGTCCGCCACGCCAGCCTCCACGGCACCTCCCAACGCGGAACCCGAAGCCGTTCCCACCTCCTTCGAAAAGCCCGAAGCCCCGGTAGATCCGGAGGTCGCGGAATCCACTCCGACGGACGGTCGGCAACAGGCGGATGTCGCCGCCGGAAACGGTCTGGAACCCGCCGGCGACGGATCCTCGGACCCGGTCCTGGTGATCAATGACGTGGAGGTTCCGGCAGTCCCGGATCCTCAGCTCGATTCGTTGGAACCCGCCACCGACCCCGAGGAGCCGGTCGCCCTCTCCAAGGTCTCGGAATCCGTCGAAATCGAACTGCCGACCGAAGAGGACACTGAGATCGTCAACGCAGATGATCCTGACGACGAGGGCGGAATGAGTTCCTCCGCCGCCTCGGTCGCGGGTCGTTTGGTTGGCTCCAAGGGGCTGGGCGGTCACGTCATCGTGACCACCGAGCCTTCCCCCGCGGCCCTCACCGAAGCGTCTAGGGCGCTGGCTCAGGCAAGCGAAAGCCTGGTCGCCGTCCCTGCCGGGAAGGGTCTCTCCTGGGTGGCGATTCCCACCGCGGTCAAGGGTAATCCCCTCCTGGAATCGGCGATCATCTCGACTTCCGGGGCCGAAGGAGTCGAATACCTGCTGGTTCGTGAGGATGCGAATGGATCGCTTGAACTCGATGGACGGATCGCAGAGGCTGAAAGTGCCGGATTTCCGGGAACCGACATGTACCGAGTCCGCTACCGGGTGACTTCGCAAGATTTGGATGCCGTTCGGCGTGATTCCAGCCGACTGGTCGGGCTTCCCGTCGCCTGGTTCGTGGACGGGGCGTTGGTCGCCGTCTCGAAGCCTCGAATCGCGATCAGCCAACGAAGCATGCTCCCAGTGTCCGTCGACGAGATCGCTGCGGATCGGATCGCCCGGGCCATCACCGCCTCCCCGGAGGTCGAGTCTTCCGGGGTGGATGGAGCGATCGGATCGGCCGTCGCGATCCGTGAGGGGAGACCTGCGCGAGCGGGAGAGCTTCCGGAAGTCGCGTACACCATCTACGTCGTGAAATCATCCGACACGCCCAGCTCCATCGCCCGATGGTGGTTTGGTGACGACAGCAAGCTCTCGCTCATCCTCCAGGCCAATCCCTTGGTGGATCCCACCCGCCTGATGCCGGGAGACGAACTCCGCCTCCCTCCCAAGGATTTCGAACTTCGAACCATCATCAGTGACGGGGAGGACGGGGGGCCGGTGGTGCACATCGTCCAGTCCGGTGAGAACCTCAGCGAGATCGCGCTCGCGGCATACGGTGACGCTTCGCTGTGGCCCCGGATCCAGGAGGCCAATGCCGACAAGATCAAGGACCCCGCGAAACTCGAGGTCGGAATGGAGCTGATCATCCCGTGAGTGAATCACCTTCCAACGAAGAACCCCCCGAGACGTCCATCGATCCGGCGGATCAAGGCACGGAACTCGATGAGATCGCCAAGGTCGTCCGCGAGAACATGGACGGCGAGAAACTCGAGATCCTCTGGCGCGGAACCATGAACCTGGAACGCTGGTACTTCGCCGGCGTCGGCAAGTTTCCCCAGATGCGTCCCTTCTCCGGATACATCGGAGAGGAGCCCTACGTCATGGCGTTCACCACCCGACCTCGCGCCGAGAAGTACGCGGGACTCCAGAATCTCGTCGAGGAGGGGTCCAAGCCGTCGGTGATGTCGTTCCCGCCGGTGGAGGCTGCGAAGCTCTGCATCGCCCAGCACAGCCTGGGTGCGAAGTGGGTGGTTTTCGATGACGGGTGGGGTTCGTGGAGGCTGCCCCTGGCCGAGCTCGGGGAACTGGTCCGGAGATATCGCGACCCGGCTTGAGACGGATCCGGATGCACACCCGGGCTGCAGTGGTTCCTGTGCTCAGGACGTCGAAGTCGCGATCCTGAGGTTGTCGACGAGATGTCCCAGATCCAGGGAGCCCACGACCACCGTGGCCACGCCGGGGGGCCGCAGACAGGCTGGAATCGCTTCGGCGGCCGGAATCCGGCCCGAGGCGAGTCCCTTCTTGATCACCACGCCGATACCCAGCTTCGAGGCGTCCTCGATCACGGGAGCCTGAGACCGGTCCAGGGCGTGGTATTCCACCATCAGCACATCCACCAGGTTGGTGCTCATGGCCGCTCGATGCCCCTCGATGGTCTTTCCGCTGAAACCAACGAATCCGATGTCGCCTCGGTCTCGACGCCGGTCCAGGGCTTCGATGGCCCCGCTTCGCTTCACGATGTCCAGGTCGGAGCCGTCGGAGTGGACGAACACGATGTCGATGTGATCGGTTCCCAGTCGGCGAAGGCTGCGATCGACGCTGGCATCGACCGCCTCCGGGCTGAAATCGTAGTGCCCCCGGCCGTCTTCCCATGTCTCGCCGACCTTGGAGCTGAGGATGAACGAGGATCTTCTCGAGCGAAGGGCCCGGCCGATGCGGGCTTCACTGCTTCCATAGGCGGGGGCGGTGTCGATCAGATTGATGCCCAGGTCGAGCACGCCGTTCAGGATCTCCCGGCTTCGCTCGTCGGAGGGCAGATCGTAGCCCTCGGGGTACTTGATCCCCTCGTTGCGGCCGATCTTGAAGGCTCCGAACCCGATGGGTGAGACGCTCAGGCCGGTCCGGCCGAGTGGACGTCTGGATGTGGGGTCCATGTCGTCTCCTCCCAGGGATGAGGGGCGATCTCAGGGGCCCGCAGGGGGGTGAGATCGAGTGGGATGCCGCTGGATTCCGGTGACGGCCCGGGGATGATCTCCAGCACCTTTGCGGCCAGTCGAGGCGCGAGGGCCCACTTGGTGGGCCACGCGGCGACCAGCCGACCGTCATGGAAGGTTTCGGTCGTCGCATCGTCGGGGCGGAGGCCCTGTCCGGTGCTTCGTTCAGCACGATCGATCCGATAGGTCGCCCATTCCACGTCTCGCAATGCCGTGAGATCCAGGGCCGGAAGCGCCTGCTGGATCTCTCGGGACGCATGTCGCATCAGGTCTTCGGCGGAACGGCCGACACCGCTCTCGGCCAGTTCACCCCCCAGCTGCCACACGACCCTTCCGCAGTCGTCGTGCCCAGTGGTGACGGTGACGCGGGTCCGATTGCCGTCGACGCAGTGGCCGTGAAGAAGCGGAAGGTCTGGGCTTCGAAGCAAGGTCATGTGCAGGGGCCGGCGTTGCGCGATTCCGGCATCAAGGCCGAGCCTCGAGAGGATTCCTTCGTTTCCGGTTCCCGCGGCGAGCACCACGGATCGTGGTCTGAGAAGGATTTCCCCGGACTCGTCCCGGAGGGTGACGGTGTCGATCTCCCCTGACCTCGAGGACAGCTCGATTCCCTCGGGGCCTTCGACGCGGACCAGCCTTTCCAGATGAGGGCGGGCGAGAGCCTGCAGCACGCTACGGGTCTCGAAGACCGGTTCGGCGACTCGAAGAACCTGTCCGGGCACCGCGTCGAAGATCGCAGGGCGTTCGCCGGGGGAGACGGGCTGGGGGCGGCTCCGAAGTGCGGCGCGGGCCCCGAGCATGCCGATCCTCGAGGCCAGACTGTCCGTCCTCCAGATCCAGGTGCAAGGGCTGGAGACCACCGCGGAACCGAGGTCAGGTCCATCGGGAGTCGGATCCTCATGCATTCGAAGCCACTCGGAAGGCATGTCCCGGATCGATCCTGCGGCGGCGACGTCCCTTTCCTTGAGGGTGTACTTGAGACCCCCATGGATGATTCCCTGGGCACACACGCTCTGTCCACGGCCCATCGAGGCGCATTCGACCCCGACGGCCCGGAGTCCGGACCGGGTCGCGGCATCCAGGATCCAGAGTCCTGCGATACCTGCTCCGAGAACCAGAAGATCGACGGGTTGTTCGCTGGGAGTGGCCACGAGTGAACGGTACCTGCGAGCCGGTCATCGGGGCGCGGTATCCTCACGACCCAGCCGCGAACTTTCCGGCTGGTCCTCCCTACGACGACAAGGAACGACCCGTGGAACATGGTTGCGTGCTGGTGCCCGGTGATGGAATTGGACCGGAGGTCGTCGGCGCGGCGCGTCGAATCATCGACTCCTCCCTGGCCGGCAGTGGATCCTCTATCCGCTGGGTTGATCGAGATGCGGGGACCGCCGCCCTGGAAAAGGGCCACGACAGCCTGCTCCCCGAGGAGACGGTCTCGGCGATCAAGGCCGAGAAGGTCGCGCTGAAAGGCCCCTGCACCACGCCGATCGGTGGCGGGTTCTCCTCGGTGAACGTGGCCCTTCGAAAGACCCTCGATCTCTACGGAGCGGTTCGCCCGGTCAGATCACTCGACGGCGTCGAGACCCGGTATCAGGATGTCGACATCGTGGTGGTTCGCGAAAACACCGAGGGCCTCTATTCGGGAATCGAGAACGAGATCACGACCGGCGTGGTCACCAGTCTCAAGGTCGCCACCGACCGTGCCTGCCGTCGAATCGCGGAGTTCGCTTTTCGATACGCACGGAGCCGTGGAATCGGTCGGGTGACCGCGTTCCACAAGGCGAACATCATGAAGCTCTCCGACGGCCTCTTCATTCGTTGTGCCCGTGAGGTCCATGAGGCCTCCTATCCGGACATCGAGTACGAGGAGCTCATCATCGACGCGGCATGCATGAGACTCGTCCAGGATCCCTCTCGTTTCGGCGTCCTTCTCTGCGAGAACCTCTACGGTGACGTGGTGAGTGATCTCTGTGCCGGTTTCGTGGGTGGCCTGGGGGTTACTCCCGGTGCGAACTTCGGGGATGAGAACGCCGTCTTCGAGGCCGTCCACGGATCCGCGCCGGACATCGCCGGAAAGGGGCTCGCGAACCCTCTCGCGATCACCGTGAGCGGGGGGATGATGCTGAATCACCTGGGAGTCACGACCGAGGATCCGGCCATGACGCGTTCCGCATCGATGATCCGGGACGCCTACAACCTCGCGCTTCGCGAGGGGCGACGCACCGGCGATCTGGGGGGTGATCTGGGAACCGAAGCGTTCGCCGATGCGGTGATCGAGCGCTTCAAGAACTGAGGCCGACGTTCGTCGAGCGTGCCCCGATGCGAGCCTGCTTCCACCCCGACTACGAGATTCCACTTCCCGACGGTCATCCGTTCCCGATGAGGAAGTTCTCTGCGCTACGAGGCATCCTGCTCCAGGAGGGGCTGGTCGCGTCGGCGGATCTCGTCGAGCCCGACGAGATCGAATGGAGCGATCTGCTCTCCGTCCACACGCCCTCCTACCTCCAGAAGCTGAAGTCCGGGACGCTGGATCGGGGGGAGGAAAGACGACTCGGACTCCCCTGGAGTCCAGCCCTGGTCCGACGATCCCGGCTGGCGGTGCAAGGCACCGTGATGGCGGCCTGGAATGCGATGGAGGACGGGGTGGCCGCGAATCTGGCGGGCGGCACGCATCACGCCTGTCCCGGACACGGCGAGGGTTTCTGCGTCCTCAATGATGTCGGAGTGGCGATTCGAATCCTCCAGCGGGAGGAGGAGATCGAACGGGCGTTGATCGTGGATCTCGACGTGCATCATGGCAATGCCAATGCAATCTGCTTCGGGGAGGACGATTCGGTGTTCACGTTCTCCATGCACGGGGAACGGAACTTCCCCCTGAAGAAACCACCCGGGGATCTCGATGTTGCGCTCGACGATCATGTCGGAGACGTCGAATACCTCGCCCTGCTGGATCTGCATCTTCCCCGGGCGATCGAGGCCGCACGCGCCGACATCGTGTTCCTGCTCTCCGGGGTCGACGTGGTGGTGGGGGATCGATACGGACGTCTGGCGCTCACCCGCGATGGGTTGAGGCGGCGTGAATTGATGGCTCAGGAGGCGATTCGCGAGGCGGGGCTTCCAATGGTCATGCTGCTGTCGGGGGGGTATGCGGACACCCCGAAGCTCACCGCCGACCTGCATGCCGAATCACACCGTGCCGCACAGGTGGTCTTCGGCCGGTCGTGACGAGAGCGTGACGGATCGAGGCCGGGAGGAGTTCTTCGTCAATCGTTCCAGGCGTCGGCCAGGGCACCGGCCCCCCGATCCGTGGCCGCGGTCTCCCCGCCACCCTCATCCGGGCTGGAGCGTAGGAGGCGGGCGGGATCCACCGCCTCGGTCTCGATCTCCATGGGAGGGGGGGTCGGATCGTCTTCGCCGAAATCGCTTCTGCGCACGGCTGCGGCTGCGATGTGACCCTCGCCGTCCACCTCGTCAAACTTGACGGTCACCCGTCGCGACACGCCACGCTCCGGCATGGTGACGCCGAAGAGACGGTCGCAGGCCTGCATGGTCCGCTTGTGGTGGGTGATGACGATGAAGTGGGATTGGTCCAGGAACTCCCGCACCACGTTGCAGAAGCGTTCGACGTTCGCCTCGTCGAGGGCGGCATCCACCTCGTCGAGGATGCAGAACGGCGAGGGCTTGCTCTGGAAGATCGCCATCAACAGGGCCACGGCGGTCATGGTCTTCTCGCCACCGGAGAGCTGGCTGATCACCCGGGGTTCCTTGCCGGGCGGTTTGGCTCGAATCTCGATTCCGGACTCCAGCCAGTCGATGGTGCCGTCCTCGCCGGGGAGGAGGTAGAGGGCGGCACTGCCTCCGCCGAAGAGACGCCTGAACATCCCCTGGCTGCCCGCGAAGTTGTCCCGCACTCGATTGAAGGTCTCCTCGAACCGCGTACGAGAGGCGGTGTCCAGCTTCTCGACCAGGTCTCCGAGTCGGGTGCGGGCTTCGTCGATGTCATCCAGTTGTCGGGCGAGGTCCTCATTGCGATCCTCGAGTTCGCCGAGTTCATCGATCGCCTCGAGATTGACGTTGCCGAGCGACTTGATGGATGCCTTGAGTTCGTCTGCTTCGGCAAGAGCGGCGGATCGATCGAAGACATCCTCGTCGTCTCCCCCCCCGCGGGAGGGATTGGCATCGAGGAGGGCCGCCAGATCGAAACCAAGTTCCTCCATCACCGACTCTTCCAGGCTTTCCCGCTTGATCTCCACTTCCCGGCGGGAGATCTCCAGGGCGTGGAGATCACGGTCGAGCCTCTGGGCCTCGACCCGGGCCGAAGCGAGGGAATCTGCGGTCTCCTCGACCAGGGTGGAGGCTTCTCCGAGTTCACGCGTGCATTCCGCGAACTGCCCGGTCATGCCGGCAAGGGTGTTTCTCGCCTCGTCCACGGCGGAGACCGCCTCCTGGATCGATTCGGCATAGCCCGAGATGCGATCTCGTCGATCGGCGACCTGTTCCCGGGTCCGATCCAGTTGGCGTGCGATGTCCTCGCTGCCCCCGGAGAGACGGGTCCGTTCCCGTCGCGTCGAATCCAGGCGGGCGTTGATCTCGCCGAGGGTGGTCTTGGTCTCTGCGACCTTCTCGCCGATGTTCTCGAACGCCTTGGTGGCCTCTTCGAGACTTCGGGCTGCCTGGTTCCGGGCGGTGGAAGCCTCCGCCTCTCGTTCGATCGCGGTCATGCGGATGGCGTCGAGCCGGCGTCGCTCTGTGCGGGCCTCGCTGATCATGGATTCCACTTCACGAATCTCGGAGACGAGCTCGTGGCGCTCACGGTCGATCCGATCGATCAGCTGGGTCTGTCGGTCGATCGCGTAGCGATGTTCGACCTCCTCCGCTCGGATGGACTGGATCCGGTCTGAAAGATCCTGCCGGCGTTCGCCGCTGGTTTCGTGTTCGGCATCGAGAGACGCTGCTTCCGCATCCAGCACGGTGCGGGTCCCTGCGAGGATGCGGATGCTCTGGTCGAGATCCTGTCGTTCCGCTCTTCGCGACAGCAGCCCGTGGCCGTCCTCACGCCCGGAGGCGGCGCTGAGGATGATCCGCCCGTCAAGCTCGACGGCATGTCCATCGCGGGTTGCGAATCGGCGGCGCACGTCCAGGGAGCCCAGGCGGGTTGCTTCCTCAACGTTCTCGGCGACCAGGGTCTCGCCGAGGATGTGACGAAGGATGCACCTGGTGTCCTCGTCGCAACGAACCAGGTCGATGACCCTTCGTGGCTCGAATCCGGCCATGGCAGCCACGGGATACGGTCGCTCGGTCGGGGTTGGAGGAGTTCGCAGCCGGGAGAGGGGGAGGAGTTCGACCCGGCCTTCGAGATCTGGAATGGCCTCCCGGATGAAACGGGCGGTTTCACTGGAATCCACGATCACCGATTGGAGATGGGGGCCGAGGGCCGCTTCAACCACTTCGGCGTCGAGCCGATCGACATCCAGTCGGTCGGCGAGCGGGGCGATGATTCCCTGGGTCCTGCTTCCCAGCTCGAGAACGTCTCGGACCGCTGCTCCAATGCCTTCTCCGGCACTTTCCATCTCTTCCAGCAGGCGATGCCTCGATTCGGCGTTGGTCCTCTGGTCCCGGTTGTCTGCGAGTCGTTCGGCGAGATCGCTGCGCCGATCCCCAAGCTCCGAAAGGCGGGATTCCTCGGCGAGGAGCGAGGCCTCGACCCGGACCGCCTCGTCGGCCAGCACTTCCGAACGAACCCTGGAGGTCGCACGCTGGGTCCGATGCAGATCCAGATCGCTGGCGAAGGGGCGGACCCTTTCCGCCAGTCGGGCCAATCGTTCGTGGAGAGTGGCATCCCTTTCATCGGCATTACGGATTTCAGATTCCGAACGGATCCGGGTTCGATCTGCCTCCGCGACCGATTCCATGGCCGTGGAGTGGATGCGGGCCGCTTCGCTCCGGCGGGTCTCCCATTCTCGACGGGCCTCGATGGCCTCGGCGAGCGATCGTTCCTCGGCAGCGCCCTCATTGGCGGCTTCATCGATCCGGGCTTCGACCTCGGCGAGTTCCCGTTTGCATTCCTCCAGGGCCACCTCCATTTCGCCGATGCGACGAGTCTCTTCGGAGATGGCGGATTCGGCTTCGGCCTGATGCTTCGAGACCAGTTCGATCCGCTGCTCGTTCTGGTCCAGCAGGCCCTGGGCGGACAATCGCTGCTGCTCGAGCGCATGCTGGTTCTGCTGGATGTGGTGGCGGGCGATCTCCGCGTCCTGCTTGCCTTGTTCGAGGCGGGCGAGACCGGTGGAGACCGCGGTCCGTTCCTTGTCGAGTTGGGCGAGCCGGCTGGTGAGACCGGCCAGTCGCTGATCGAATTCGCATGCTTGATCGAGAACGATCCCGACTCTCAGGTCCCGACGGCGGGAATCGAGTTCGCGGAACCGACGTGCCTTGTCGGCCTGGCCTCGGACGATCCGAAGTCGTCGTTCCGTGCTGGCCAGCTTCTCCCGAACCTGGACCAGATTGCGTTCCGCGGTATCCAGCTTGCGAGCCGCTTCGAGTTTTCGCTGCCGGAACTTGGCGACTCCTGCGGCCTCCTCGAGAATGGAGCGTCTCTCCATCGGGTTGGCGAGCAGCATCGCATCGACCTTGCCCTGCTCGATGATCGAATACGCGTTGGTGCCCACCCCGGTGTCGAGGAAGAGCTCCTTGATGTCGCGAAGACGGCATC
>MDTG01129382.1_pt1 | contig 10785 bp, 10 predicted proteins | sample 811421 | NCBI WGS metagenome assembly MDTG01 (sample SAMN05326645, study PRJNA326480) | marine metagenome | isolation source: seawater | place: Pacific Ocean: South East | collected 2011
TAAAAATAGAACCTTTTGCAGAATATGGATTTAACAAAAGTCATGCAGCTGCTTATGCAATAATTTCTTATCAAACTGCTTTTTTAAAGACTTATTATCCACAAGAATTTATTGCAGCTTCAATGTCAATGGATATCTCTAATCAGAATAAATTAAGTGAATTCTATGAAGAATTAAATAGATTAAATGTAGAAATTGTACGACCAAATATTAATGAATGCTATGAAGATTTCAGAACCATTAATGGAAAGTTTTACTACGCTCTAGGAGGAATAAAGGCGGTAGGATATGAAGCAGTTTCAAATATAATTAAGGAAAGAACAGCTAGTGGAAAATTTTCGTCAATTAATGATTTTTTAAATCGAGTTAACCCAAAAGATGTTAATAAACTACAATTAGAAGGATTGGTAAAAGCAGGTGCCTTTGACAATATAAATCCTAATAGACAGGCATTATTTAAATCGATACCAAGTATTATTACTAAAAATAAAAGTATTTTTGATAATAAGTCCACAAATCAAATTGATTTATTTTCTGAGGATGAAAATAACCAAGATGATATAATAAATAAAATTGAAGATTGGAAATTTGAGGAAAGACTAGAGAAAGAATTTGAATCGGTAGGTTTTTTTATATCTGATCATCCATTAAATCAATACACTGAAATATTTAACGATTATAAAATAACTGAATACTCAAAATTTATATCAGAGGATCAGATTAAAAATTCCAATATAGCTGCTACATTACTTAAATTACAAGAGAGAAAAACCGCAAAAGGTAATTCATATGCGATTTTGAAATTAACAGACTTATCAAGCGTATTCGAGCTTTTTATATTTTCAGAGATTTTGGAATTAAATAGAGAAATTTTAAAAGAAGGGAACTCTTTAATCTTAACTTTAGTTAAAAATGAAACTAAAGATGATAATCGTTTTAAAAGAACTAATGTTCAAAAAATAGCTTCACTGAAAGACTTATTTAATAGCCCAATTAAAGAAGTTTTTTTTGAGGTTAGCTCTAAAGATCAAGTTAAAACGATATCAAAAATTCTTGAAGAAAAAGGCAATACATTAGTACATATTAGTCTCGTAACTAATAATAATGTTCTCAAATTTAAATTAAAAAATTCAAAAAACTTAGATAGAAAATCTTTAAATTTATTAAGAAATCAACAAATACAGGCAATTATTTCATAAATAAAACTTGTTAAATTCATGAAATATTTGTAAATAATCCATAATTTAAACTAACACGCACACAGTTTTTGGTTTTATACCTCCGGTCCTTTAATGGAAATTACTGTGGTGGCTCAACCGGGAAAAAATATGAAGATACCTAACATAACAATACAGCAACTATTAGAAGCAGGCGTACATCTTGGTCACAAGACGTTGAGATGGAATCCAAAAATGAAAAAATATATTTTTGGTAAAAGAGACTCAATTCACATTATAGACTTAACTCAAACCCTAGAGCTTACAAAGGTAGCTCTAGAAAAAATTTACAACACAATAGCAAACAATGGTAAAATCTTATTTGTATCTACAAAAAAACAAGCATCAGAAGCGATTGCAGAAGTAGCGAAAGAAACTGATCAATATTTTGTAAACTATAGATGGTTAGGCGGAATGTTAACCAACTGGGGAACAATTTCAGGTTCAATAAAAAAAATGAAAAAATATGAGTCCGACCTTGTATCTGAAAATAGAGGTTTTACAAAAAAAGAACTCCTAAAGATGAGTGTTAAAAAAGATAAGCTTCAAAGATCCTTAGGTGGAATTGCTGATATGAAAAAAACACCTGATTTAGTTTTTATTATAGACACCAATTATGAGTCTTTAGCAATTGCTGAGTCAGTAAAGTTAGGAATACCAATTGTTGCTATACTAGATAGTAATTCAAATCCTGATAATATTGATTATCCTATACCTGGTAATGATGATGCTAGAAGATCAATTGACCTTTATTGTAATCTTATAAAAGAAACAATTAACAATGCAAAAAGTTCAATTCCAGCTAAAGAAATAAAACAAGATTTAATTAAAGATAACAAAAAGGATGATGATAAATCAAAAACGATACAAGATTTAGATAGAGAAAAGTTAGAAAAAAAGTTTTTTAAAGAAAATAAGGAGATATTAAATTAATATGAGTGATATAGAGAATGTAAAAAAATTAAGAGAAGTGACTGGAGCAGGTTTCAAGGATTGTAATTTAGCAATCAAAGAAGCTAATGGTGACATAGATAAGGCTGTTGAAATTCTTAGAGTAAAAGGAATTTCAAAGGCATCAAAAAAAATGGGTCGAGATGCAAAAGAAGGAGTTGTTGTTGTTAGTGGAAATGAGTCAAAATCTTCTATTATCGAAGTGAATTGCGAGACTGATTTTGTTGCTAAAAATGAAGACTTTATTAATTTTGTTAAAGAGCTTAGTGAATTAAATAATCAAAAAAATTCAAATCTTGATGAATTAAAGAACTCAAAAATGAATAATGGCCAAACAGTTGATGAGAACTTAGTTGCACTGATTGCAAAAATTGGAGAAAAGATAACAATTGGTAAATCTAAAACAATTGAAAATTTGAATGGTGTAAATAATCATTATCTTCACACAGTAGTTAAGGATAATGTAGCTAAGTTAGCCGTATTAGTATCACTTGAAACAAAAGAAAAGTCTGAAGCAGTAAAAATATTTAGTAAACAACTTTCAATGCACATAGCCGCTTCAAATCCTTTAGCTTTAGATTCAAATTTAATTGATCAAGCTATTATTGATAAAGAACAAGAGCTTGTCACTGAAGAGCTAAAAAATTCTGGAAAACCTGAGGAAATTGTAAAAAAAATAAGTTTAGGTAAAATGAACAAGTTTAAAGAGGAAAATGCTCTTTTAACTCAACCCTGGGTTATGGAACCAAAAAAAAAAGTGAAGGATATATTACAAGAACTTTCTATTGCAGATTTAAAAATTAGAGAATTTTATAGAATTAAAATTGGAGAATAGATGTTTGATGAAAAGTCTTACAGTCTTAAGATGGATAAAGCCATAGAGGTTTTTTCAAAAGAGTTATCCTCATTAAGAACAGGAAGAGCAAACGCTTCGATGTTAGACTTAATTAAAGTAGAGGTATATGGTCAGCAAATGCCAATCAATCAAGTGGGCAGCATTACAACACCTGAACCAAGAATGATAAATATTCAAGTGTGGGATACCAACAACGTACCATTGGTTGATGCAGCTGTTAAAAAATCAGACCTTGGACTAAATCCACAAATTGATGGACAGTTAATTAGATTGCCAGTTCCAGAACTTAACGAGGAGAGAAGAATAGAACTTAAAAAAATAATTAAATCAGTTGGCGAAAAATGTAAAATTTCTATTAGAAATATAAGACGAGAAGCAAATGAGGATTTAAAGAAACTTTTAAAATCAAAAGATATTGGAGAAGACGATGAAAAAACTTATGAAAAAAAAGTTCAAATAATAACTGATGAGCATATAAAATCAGTAGATAAAAAAGTATCATCAAAAGAAAAAGAAATAATGACAATATGAATCCATTAAATCATGTTGCTATAATAATGGATGGCAATGGTAGATGGGGATTGAAAAATAAAAAATCAAGAAATGCTGGCCATAAGGCTGGATTAATAACAGTTGAAAAAATAATTAACGAAACAATTAAAAGAAATATTAAATTTCTAACTTTGTATGCTTTTTCTACAGAAAACTGGAAACGACCTAAAAATGAAGTAAATTACTTATTTAAACTTTTAGAGAATTTTTTAACAAAAAAAATTAAAAACCTAAATAAACAAAACATCAAAATAAAAATTTTAGGAACTAAAAACTTTTCTATAAAACTTAATAATCTTTTAAAAAATATAGAAAAAAAAACTTACAAAAACTCAACACTTCAAATTAATCTAGCTCTTAATTATGGATCGAAATTAGAACTAATTCAAGCATTTCAAAAACTAAAAGCTAGTAAAAAAAAAATTAATAAACTAAATTTTGTAAAATATTTGCAAACTAAAGATATTCCTGATCCTGAATTACTAATAAGAACTGGTGATACGAAAAGATTAAGTAACTTTTTACTTTGGCAATTAGCTTATTCTGAGATTTTTTTTATAAAAAAATTATGGCCTGATTTTAATGAAAAAGATTACCAAAAGGTCATTAAAGCATATAAATCAATTAAAAGAAATTTTGGTAAAGTCTAATGTGGAAAAAAGATTTAATAAAAAGAATTTTAAGTTCAATTATATTGTTTCCAGTTGTAATATTTATAATTTTAAAAGGTTCATATTTATTTAATTTTTTTTTAGTTGTTTGCTTTGTCACTGTTATATTTGAATGGCATAAAATGATAAAGAAAAAAAATTATTATTATTATCTAGGAATTATTTTTTTATTTTTTTCTTTTTATTCAGTTTATGAATTAAATAGAATGAATAATAATTATACAACTTTTCTTTTTATTTTGTTAATTTGTATTTCAACAGATATTGGTGGATTTTTTTTTGGAAAATTATTTAAAGGACCAAAATTAACATCAATAAGTCCAAACAAAACTTATTCTGGTGCGATCGGTAGTCTTTTATTCTCTATATTATTCACTTTTTATTTTTTTAAAATAGCTTATTTGTTTCCTGAAAAAACCAATATTTCTTTTAGTACTTACTTTTTAGCAATTTTAATTTCATTAGTCAGCCAGATTGGAGACATTGTAATTTCATATTTTAAAAGATTATCAAAAATTAAAGATACTGGTAAAATTATACCTGGTCATGGTGGTTTATTAGATAGAACTGATGGAATGATATTTGCTTTTCCATTTGCGTATATAATTTTATCATCAAATTTATTTGGGGCTTTTTAATTATGAAAAAAAAAATTGCAATATTAGGATCTACTGGATCAATTGGGAAAAACTTACTGGAAATTATAAAAAAAGATAAAAAAAATTATGAAATAGTTCTACTTTCAGCAAATCAAAATTATATAGAATTATTAAAGCAAGCAAAAAAATTTAATGTAAAAAATCTAATAATACAAAATTATAAAAGCTATCAAATTTTAAAAAAAAAAATCGATAATAGAAAGATTAAAGTTTATAATAATAACAACTCTTTTAATAAAATTTTTAAGACAAAGATTGATTATGTGATGAGTTCTATTTCTGGTATAGATGGACTAGAGCCAACAATTAAAATTATTAAATTTACTAAAAAAATTGCAATAGCAAATAAGGAGTCAATTATATGTGCTTGGAATTTAATAAATAAAGAATTATTAAAAAATAAAACTAAATTTGTACCAGTTGATTCAGAGCATTTTTCTTTATGGTATGGTTTGAATAATACACCAATAAGTTCAATTGAGAAAATTTATCTTACAGCTTCTGGAGGGCCGCTACTAAATATACCTAAAGTTAATTTAAAAAAAGTTAAAATTTCTCAAGCTTTAAAACATCCAACGTGGACAATGGGAAAAAAAATTTCAATTGACTCTTGCACAATGATGAATAAGGTTTTTGAAGTTATTGAGGCAAAACACTTATTTAAAATTCCTTATAATAAAATAACAATTTTAACACATCCAAAATCATACATACACGCAATAATTAAATTTAAAAATGGATTAATTAAAATTATAGCACATGACACAACTATGAAAATTCCAATATTTAATACTATTTATTCAAGCAATAATAAGATAATTAAAACAGATAAGTTAAGTTTAAAAAAACTCAATCATTTAGATTTAAGTCATGTTAGCTATAAATTTTTTCCTTTATTAAAGATTTTAAAAAGTTTGCCCAATCATATTAGTCTATATGAAACTGTAATAATAACTATTAACGATCATTTAGTTGATTTATTTTTAAAAAATAAAATTAATTATAATCAAATTCAAAAATTATTGTTACAATTTATAAAAAATAAGGTTTTTGTAAAATATAAGAAAATGAGACCAAAAAAAATTGAAGATATTATCTTTGTAAAAAATAATGTAAGCTCCAAGATTATTAAAACTTTAATTAAGTATAATGGTTAGCATGCAATTTAAAAAACTCTTACTTATTTCTTTTTGGTTCTTATTTTTTTTTCATAATAATACTAATGCTGAAACTGTAAAAAATATAAATATAATTGGAAATGAAAGAGTTTCTAATGAAACTATTTTGTTATTTTCTTCAATTAAAATTGGTGACAAAATTACTAATGATAAACTAAACCAAATTGTAAAAGACTTATATGATACAAATTTTTTTGATAACATTTCTACGAAATTTGAAAATCAATTGCTAGTAATTAAGGTCCAAGAAAGTCCCATTATAAATAATGTCGAATTTAAGGGAATTAAATCAAAAACATTAAAGTCTTTAATTACAAAAAATTTAAAATTAAAAGCGCGTTCATCCTTTAATACTTATCAACTTGATATGGATAAGTTGCAAATTTTAAATGCTTTAAGAAATAAAGGTTATTACTACTCTTCAATTAAAATTTTCACAGAGTCAAAGGAAAATAACACTGTAGACTTAATTTATGATATAGATATTGGCGATAAGGCAAAAATAAAAAAAATAACTATTACTGGAAATAAAATTTATAAAGACAGTAAGCTTAAATCCTTAATTGTAAGTGAAGAGTATAAATTTTGGAAATTTATCTCAGGAAAAAAATATTTAAATGAAAATATTATCTCGGTTGATAAAAGACTTTTAAAAAATTTTTATTTAAATCAGGGTTATTTCAATGTGGAGATTAACTCTTCTTTTGCCAAATCAATTAATGAGGATAGTTTTGAATTAATATTTAATATTAATGCAAAGGAAAGAATATTTTTTAATGATTTTAGTTTAAAATTACCTGATGATTTTGACAAAACTAATTATACCAAAATAAATAAATTATTTAAAGAGCTTATCGGAAAACCATATTCAATAAATAGAATTGAAAAAATTCTTAAAAGAATTAATGATATTTCTATATATGAACAATATGTTTCATCTGAAGCTTATGTGGAGGAAACTTTTTTTGAAGATAAAATTAATTTAAAATTTGTTATCAATAAAACTGATACGATTTTTGTTAATAAAATCAATTTTTTTGGTAATAATGTTACTAAAGAATCTGTAATCCGTAATCAGCTAGAATTAGATGAGGGAGATCCATATAATGATATTTTATTAACTAGATCTGTTAATAACATTAGAAGTTTAAACTTTTTCAAAGATGTTAAATTTGATGTTTTAGATGACATCAAAGATGATGCTAAAATAATTAATATTACACTAGAAGAGAAGCCAACTGGTGAAATTATGGCTGGAGCAGGTTTTGGTACATCAGGAACATCAACAACATTTGGTATTAAAGAGAATAATTATTTGGGTAATGGCATATCTTTAGATGCTAAGTTAGATTTAAGTGAAGAGTCAATCAAAGGTAAATTTTCATTAAGGAATCCAAATTATCAAAATACTGACAAATCTATTTTTACAAATATACAAACCTCAGAAACTGATAGGCTTACTGATTTTGGATACAAAACAAATAAAACTGGATTTACTCTTGGAACAGATTTTGAATATTATGACGATTTTATTTTAGGGTTAGGTATTAATTCTTATTATGAAAGTATTGAAACTGACTCTACGGCTTCATCTCAACAAAAAAAATTAAAGGGAAATTATTTTGATAATTTTTTATCAATGACTTTCGACTATGATAAAAGAAATCAAAAATTCCAAACAACTCAAGGATATAGAAATTATTTTTCATCCGACGTGCCAATTGTAAGTGAGACAAATACATTGGCAAACACATTTATAACCACTAGTTATTTTGAATATTTTGAAAAAAATGTCTTAAAATCTTCTTTTTACTTTAAAAATTCAAATTCTTTGACCGGAGAAAATATTAAATTATCTGAAAGATTATATTTACCTTCAAATAGGTTAAGAGGATTTCAGAAAGGAAAAGTTGGCCCTAAGGATGGGAATGACTTTATTGGTGGAAATTACGCAGCTTCATTGAATTTTTCTACAGATGTGCCAAAATTACTTGAAAATTCTCAAACTACAGATCTCAAGCTTTTTCTTGATATAGCAAATGTATGGGGAGTAGATTACGACTCTAGCCTTAAAACCTCAGACGACATAAAAAGTGCTATAGGGCTAGGTCTGGACTGGTTTAGTCCTATAGGCCCAATGAATTTTTCTTTATCACAACATTTATCAAAAGGCTCAAATGATATCACCGAAAATTTTAGATTTAATCTAGGTACAACATTTTAATGATCAAATACTTTAAAATATTGATTATTTTATTTTATTCATTTTTAATAACTAATGCAAATAGCTCTGATCAGAAAATTGTATATCTCAATTTAGATTATATAGTTCAAAATTCTGTACCAGGTCAATTGATAATTCAAGATTTAGAAAATAAAAAAAAAATAAATGTTGAAAAATTTAAATTAAAAGAAAATAAATTAAGAGATAAAGAAGAGGATATTATAAAAAAAAAAAATATTATTTCAAAAGAAGAATTTGAGTCTGAAGTTTTAGCCTTAACAGAAGAAATGAATACTTATAATAAAGAGAGAAAAAAAATATTATCAGAATTTGAAGAAAATAAAAAAAAAGAATTAAATAAATTTTTAAAAAAAATAACACCTCTTATTGAGGCCTTCGTTAAAGAAAATTCAATTAATATTGTTTTAAATGAAAAGAACCTATTTATTGCAAGTAAGAAGTTTGATATTACAAGTCAAATTATTGAAATCGTAAATAAAAATTATTAAATAATTATGAGCTCACTAAATAAGTCAGATATTTCAAAGCTGTTACCTCACAGAGAGCCAATGTTATTAATTGAGGAAATGTATGACATTGTAGATCTAAAGTCAGCAACTGCTGTAGTTCATGTAAAAAAAAATAGTTTTTTTGTTCAAGGCCATTTCCCTGATAATCCAGTTATGCCAGGGGTATTAATTGTTGAATCATTTGGACAAGCAGCTGCAGCTCTGACCGCTCATGGATTAGATAAATCTACCTATGAGAATAAATTAGTATTTTTAATGGGTGTTGAAAAAGCACGTTTTAGAAATCCAGTAATACCTGATTGTAAACTAATCCTTAAAATTGAAGCTGTCAGGTCACATGGACGTGTTTGGAAATACAAAGGTGAAGCTTTTGTTAATGATATAAAAATGGCAGATGCAATATGGTCTGCCACTATAGTAGATAAGAAATAAACAGCAATAAATATTGATAACTTTTATAAAATTGCTTTGGTAAAAGCAATTATGTCTAATCCATTTTTTATAAACAAAGGCCCATTTGATATTTTAAAAATTTTAAAACTACTCGATATAAATTCTGATAATTTTAAAAATCAAAAAGTTTATGATGTTAAAGATTTACCATCTGCAACAAACAAAGATATAACTTTCTTTCACTCAAAAAAATATAGGAATTTAGCCAAGGCTACTAAAGCAAAATATTGCATTACAACAGTTAACTTAAAAGATGAACTCCCTAAAGAGTGTAATCCCATATTAGTTAAGAATGTTTTAATATCGATTTCAATCATAACTAGCAAATTTTATCCCGACTCAGTCTATGATAATTTTGATGTTGAAGTAACTGATTTATTAAACACAGATTTTAAACACAAAATTAAATTTGGGAAAAATATTCTAATTGGTAAGAATGTCTCAATTGGCTCTAATTGTTCAATTGGACATAATACTATAATTGAAAAAAATGTATCAATTGGTAATGACTGTTCAATTGGGTCGAACACAATAATAAGAAATTCTCTAATAGGTAATAATGTAAAAATTTTAGACAATTGTGTTGTTGGAAAACATGGATTTGGATTTTTACCCAGCAATAATAATAATATAAGATACCCACACATAGGTATTGTTCATATAGAAGATAATTGTGAAATTGGTTGTGGTTCAACTATAGATAGAGGTTCCATGTCAAATACTATAATTGGTAAAAATAGCTTTTTGGATAACCAAATTCATATAGCTCATAATGTCAAAATCGGAGAAAATGCCATTATCGCAGGGCAAGTGGGAATTGCTGGGAGTTCCATAATAGGCAAAAATGTTAAAATTGGTGGACAAGCTGGAATTTCTGGTCATTTAAAAATTGGGGATAATGTTGAAATAGCTGGTGGAAGTGGTGTTATAAAAAACATATCTGACAATTTAAAAGTAATGGGTTACCCAGCAAAAAATATAAGACAATTTTTAAAGGAAAATAAATGATACATCAAACAGCTTTAGTAGATTCGAATGCCAAACTCCACAACACAGTAAAAATTGGGCCTTATTCTGTTGTAGGTGCAAATGTTGAAATAGATGAAAATACTGAGGTTCAATCTCACGTAAGTATTTTGGGCAATACAAAAATTGGAAAAAATAATAAAATTTATCCATTTGCGTCTCTTGGAAATGATCCACAAGATTTAAAATTTCAAGGTGAGGAAACTAGACTTGAAATAGGAAACGGAAATAAAATCAGAGAGTATGTAACTATTAACCCAGGAACAAATGGTGGTGGAGGAATAACAAAAATAGGAAATAACTGTTTATTTATGGTATCAGCACATATCGCACATGATTGCAAAGTTGGTGATAATGTTATTTTAGCAAACAATGTTCCTTTGGCTGGTCATGTGACTATAGAAGATAACGTAATTATTGGTGGAAATTCAGCTGTTCAACAGTTTACTAGAGTAGGTAGATCAGCAA
>MDTG01238773.1_pt1 | contig 10785 bp, 15 predicted proteins | sample 811421 | NCBI WGS metagenome assembly MDTG01 (sample SAMN05326645, study PRJNA326480) | marine metagenome | isolation source: seawater | place: Pacific Ocean: South East | collected 2011
GGGTGGCATGCGCATTGCCTTTGTGCACCCGAAATCGACGGGTGGCGTGCTTGTTGAGTTGTCGTCAAAGGACGAAGGAGCATGACATCTACCTCGCCAGAACAATCTCCCCTCGTTGCTTTGAGGGACGTCAACAAGACCTTCGGAGACATCGTGGCGGTCGAGGGTATTACGGCAAACATCGAGCGCTGCACCAGCACCGCCCTCATTGGGGGGAACGGGGCCGGCAAAACGACCCTGTTGAGGTTGCTGGCAGGGGTCTATCGGCCGACGACCGGCACCGCTCAATTTGCAGACGGTGATTTGACCCAGCATCGCAGGCGCATTGGCGTCATGACCGAATCAACAGGTCTACATCTTCGACTCACTGCTTGGGAAAACATTCGCTTCCATGCCCGACTCTTTGGCATACAGGATGAACGCTCAAGACAGAGGAGCGAAGCGTTGGCGGTTCAGTTGGGCCTTGGCGGGGCACTCGATCGAAGAACTGAGGGGTTTAGCCGGGGAATGCGACAAAAAACAGCCTTGATACGTGCCTTGGTCCATGAACCCGAGCTGCTGCTTCTGGACGAACCAACAGCAGGGTTGGACATCACCAGTGCAAGGGCTGTTCGAGCGTTGATTGAAGCCCTCGTCGACGAAGGACGAGGCGTGGTTTGGTCAACCCACGACCTACGGGCGGCACGTGTTTGTGAACGCGTTATGGTCGTGCATAATGCGAGGCTGGTTGCTGATGGGCGTGTGAATGATTTGCTCGAGGAACACAACACACAGTCGTTGGAAGCGTTGTATCTGGAATTGACGAGTGAAGCGACTCCTGAATTTCAAGCAGGCATGGAGGTTGGCCTTTGAACGCCCAGCGAAGGATCATGGCCATCGCTCAACGCGAATTGTTGGACTTTGTGAGGGATTGGCGCACGATTTTGACCATGGTTCTGGTCCCGCTGCTCCTCTTTCCTCTCCTCTTCATCGGCCTTCCCCTTGTTATCGGTGGCGAGGCTCAAGAGTTGGCGGCCACCGAGGTTGAGGTGCTGATTCGAGGGGACAATGTCCCATTGGAACTGATACAGAACATCGAAAATCGCTCTGTTATCGTGACCTTGGGTGACCCAGTTGAAGATCGTGCCGTCGATGATCAGGCGGTCAGAAATGGCTCACTCGACCTGATTGTACACTGGGAGGAGAACGGAGAAGTCTACGACGTCCATCTTCGCCATCTGTCCACATCAAGCCTGAGCACCGACGCACGCCAGCGTGCATTGCTTGCAGTATCAGAATGGGAGGAAACTGAGCGAAACAGGCGTGTCACAGAGGGCGGGTTGAACGCCTCCTCTACCCTTGACCCAGTACGGTACAACCCATCCGAAGAGGACCTCGCATCACAAGGCGAAGTCCAAGGCTGGTTGCTCTCGTCGTTCATTCCGTTGATTGTCACGGTTTGGGTGGTGACCAGTGCCATCCAACCGGCCATTGATATGACGGCTGGCGAACGTGAGCGTGGCTCGATGGAAGCGTTGCTGTGTGCGCCTGCACGCCGGTGGGAACTACTCGCTGGCAAATGGGCCGCTGTGTCCACCATCGTGCTGGTGGGCGTGATGTTGCAGTTGGGTGGGTTGATGTTCGCATTGACCTTCCTCGCAGGGCCAAGTCTTTTGTCAACGCCCGATGTTGGACTTGGAGCTATCCTGTTGCTCTTCGTCGCAATCTTCGCTTACTCGGTCATGGTGGTGGCGAGTGAATTGGCCCTTGCCATACGATCAAAATCTGTCAAGGAGGCCGGTGCTTTGCTGGCTCCCGCCAGCCTTGCCGTGATTGTTCCCGCTGTTGTGGTTCAATTCATCAACCTGGACGGCGTTGAGGCGTTTTGGTTTGCAGTGCCCGTGGTCAACGTCCTGTTGGCCATGCGAGAATTGTTGTTGGACCAAGTGGATCCAACGCACACCGTGATTTGGTTGAGCACGACCTTGGTATACACTGGTGCAGCCTTGTGGTATGCGCAACGTCAATTCAACCGTGAGGATCTCGTGCTCAGCCCCTCATGAATCGTGGACGAATACTCTAAGAATACCTCACGGTTCGGAGGACCATGCCCAAAGTGTCGCTGGACATGCCACGGGAGCTGAAAATCGACCTCGAACAACACGTCGGGGACGATGGAAAATTCGTGAGCTTGGCTGATGCCATCCGTACGGCTTGCAGGAAAATGTTGGACCATCTTGATGAAATCGATCTGCGCGCTGGTCGCCGGGGAGGTGATGCGTGATGGTCTCCCGTGCAGACGCTGAACAAGCCGTGAGAATCTTGCTCGACTATCTCGAAGGGGACGAACGACGGGAAGGCACGGACCGTACGCCTGAGCGTGTGATTGAAGCCTGGGACGAGATCTTTTCCGGATACAACGGTGATGCGACGTCCATCCTTGAAGCCACGTTCAACGGGGAAGACTACGACGGTATTGTGCTTCTCAGCAACATCGAATTTCACAGCACGTGTGAGCACCATTTGCAACCGTTCTCAGGCCACGCGCATGTGGCCTACATCCCAGTCGATCGTATCGTGGGCATCAGTAAATTGGCCAGGCTCGTTGATCTGCATGCGCGTCGCTTGCAAAATCAGGAGCGGATCACCAAATCCATCGCCGATGATCTCGAGCATCACTTGGAACCACTCGGAAGTGCCGTCATTCTAGAGGCGCACCATGGTTGCATGCGTTGCCGCGGGGTGATGAAGCAGAACGCCACCATGACCACCAGTGCCATGCGGGGCGTTTTCTTCGATAAGGCCGAGGCACGATCTGAGGTCATGCAGCTCATCCGACGCACAAACCCATGAGGTGGAACCGATGGTCACATACCCCATCGTCGAAATCTTCCATTCCGTTCAGGGTGAAGGCTACCACGCTGGGATTCCGCATGTGTTCGTCAGGTTTGGAAACTGCAACCTCCGTTGCACTTGGTGTGACACTGATTTCCTGACTTATGAGGAGATGTCGCTTGATGACATCGTGGAGAGGGTGCTGTCTTACGGCTGTGAACGGGTCATATTCACGGGCGGAGAGCCCGCTTTACAGGACCTTACCACCATTGGAACAGCGCTCAAAGAGGCGGGTTGCACGCTGTCCATAGAAACAAATGGCACCGTTGAGGTCGACCCTATCATCGATTGGATTTGTGTCTCTCCAAAGGACCAAATGTACCCCAATGTGAAACTCCGACAAACCATGGGTGACGAACTGAAAGTGGTCTTCGTCGGCCAAGACCTATCGATGTACGACGAGTTGAAAGCCGGATTCAAGCACCTGTTCATTCAACCCTGTTACCTCGACACGAACAACGTGGAAGAAAACGGTCGATCGTTCGCCGCCGTCGAAGCACTGGTCAAGCGCTCGCCAGGCTGGAGGCTCTCCCTCCAAACGCACAAATGGATGGGTGTGGATTGATGCTGCCGCCCGCTGTGATGGCCCTCTCTGGAGGCATGGATTCAACCTGTCTGTTGCTGCGGTTGTTGGCTGAAGGGCATACCGTCACGGCACTCGGCATCGACTACGGCCAACGGCATCGACGCGAACTTGTTCTTGCACAACGCAACGTCGTGTTGCTCCAAAGGCATGGGTATCCCGTCTCCTACAACCTCGTCGATCTTCGGAGCGCAATGAGCAGCCTTGATTCCTCGCTCACAAATCATCAGGCTGCCATGCCGGAGGGTCATTATGCGGAAGATCAAATGAAGCAGACCGTGGTTCCAAACCGGAACGCAATTTTCAGTTCCTTGTTGTTTGCCACCGCGCTCAGCATCTCGAAGGAGCACAACGGGCATGCAAGAATTGCCCTTGGCGTTCACAGCGGTGACCATGCCATTTACCCCGACTGCAGGCCGGAGTTCTACACCGCCATCGAACATGCGTTCAAAGTCGGGAATTGGGACGCTGACCACGTGAAGTTCGATTTGCCCTACCTTCAAACGGACAAAGCGGGCATCCTAAGGGACGGTTTGTCCTCATGTGAGATACTTGGTCTGGACTTCGACGTGGTCCTGTCAAACACGCTCACATCGTATGCGCCTGACGAAAAAGGGCGTTCACTGGGCACAACCGGCTCTGATGTCGAGCGTATCCTGGCGTTCCATGAGATCGGTCGTGTGGACCCAATTCCCTATGTCCAGTCATGGGAAGAAGTGTTGGAAAACGCTCTGATGTTGCAGCGACAATTCGAGGAGGAGCAGTCATGATCACAAAAACCGAAGACGAATGGCGTGCGATTCTGCCACCTCTCGTGTACCACGTCACGCGCGAAGCAGGCACAGAACGGCCATACACCGGTTCCTTGCTGAACGAATCGAGGCAGGGCGTGTACCGCTGCGTGTGTTGTGAGCGGACGTTGTTTGCTTCAACAGGAAAATTCCACAGCGGGTGTGGTTGGCCTGCCTTCCACACTGAGGCCGAGCAGGCTAACATACGGCGCATTGAGGACCGATCGTTTGGCATGATACGTACCGAAGTCAGGTGTTCGGGTTGTGATGCTCATCTCGGTCACGTGTTCAACGATGGTCCACGACAGCACGGCGGAGAACGCTATTGCATCAATTCCGTGTGCTTGATTTTCGAGGAGGACGAATCATGACGACCACCATCCGCCGTTGGGTCGAAACTGACACGGGGCACAGGGTCCCCAACCACAGCAGCAAGTGTGCCCACCTCCATGGCCACAGGTATCGGTTCGAAGCAGAGATCAGCGGTGAACTGGTCGGAGACCCCGATGCACCTGATGATGGCATGGTGCTAGATTTTGGTGACGTTTCCCGCATCCTAACGGAAGAAATCCATGATGTCGTGGACCACGCTTTCCTCATCCAAGACACGGATACCGCGGGACGTGCCGCCTGCGAAGCCATGGGTCCAAATCACAGGACAGTGATTCTTCCCTTCCCTCCGACCGCCGAGCATTTGGCCGCATGGGCCTATGGTCGCGTTGCCAAGGCGCTGTTCGAATGCTACGGTGGACGGCTCCATTTGGAAGCCCTGCATGTACGGGAAACACCGAAGTCATGGGCCACCTACAGGCCGTAGTCTTCCTTCTTGTTCGACGGGAGGCGCCTTCTACGGTGTTTGGACCAAGCCTCGTCCCCGGACACGCGCTGCAAAGCGGTGGTTGCGTCGAGGTATGCACCAACAAGGCGCGTCATTTCTTCGTCAGACACGGCCGACCGGGCTGCCATGCGGTCCAACGCCTGGCGGACGCTGACCCGCCGCTCTTCGAGCCCAGGTAGGACATCAGCGAATTGTTCGACACTGTCCCGAAAGGCCCTCCGAACCTGAGGGTTGTTTCGTACGTTCAGTGGAACGACGTTCGGCAATGCTGGGTCCTGACCTTGGCGTTGCAGCACTCTTGTCCGATGAAGTTCATAGAGAAAAATCGTAACGGCGTGGCTGAGGTTCGCGATGGGGTACCCTTCCCACGTCGGCAGGGTAGCCAACACATCGCAGCGGTCCAAGTCCTCGTGTGAAAGACCCTTACCTTCCTCACCGAACACGAGGGCAACGTGCCCTTCGCCTCCCTCAAGACGGTCAGCGAGGTCCCAAGGGTACATGAAGTGACGAAACACGGTTTTCCTACCAAGCTCACGCTTACCCGAGGTCCCCACCACCAAGGTTGTGTCAGACAATGCTTCGTCAAGGGTATCGAACACCTCAGCATCGTCAAGGATTCGGCCTGCATGCTTAGCCCGGTTCCTCGCCTCGTCGTCGATGACGCATTGGGGGTGAACCAAACGGAGACGGTCAAACCCGTGATTCAACATCCCGCGGCACACGGCCCCAAGGTTACCAGCATGTGACGTCCCGACAAGCACAACAGTAAGCCGATACGGATCGGCAGGCAGAGGGACGACGCTGCGCTGACCCATTCACACGACCTCCTCGATGACCGATGACAACACGCGTGGGTCGATGGGCGCGTACAGGAAAGCCACGAACCCTCCATTTTCACGATCAGGCATTGGAACTGACCTTTTCTTGAGGCCGTGCTTATCCCGAAGCAACGCGAAGAGGTGATTCAGTACTTCTGACGTCTCGGCATGGAGGCTAACAGGGTCCTGCGTCCAATCGACGCGGATGTGGTGGGCCATGGGCCGACCTCAGTCGGTTCGGCGCTGACGGTATCGCGTGACGTAGCCGGCGATCCAATTGCGGAGTTTCTTTGAATCAACGTCGGTCAATTGTTGGACCATGAGCTTGTTGTGATCGAAGTCTTCGGTGAACTTTTCACCGTGTTGTTCAACGAGTGCGATGGCGCGGATTTTGATGAAACTGGGTCGAATGTTTCCCATGCAATTCACTCCTGTGCGAGGGTTACCTCAATCGGGAAATCTGGCTCATCGTGACGGGTCACTTGAAGCTTGATTTTACGGGGAGGGTTCTCGATGCCTCGCGCCCAAATGTGCTCGTTGACGGAAGGATCGATGTATATCTCCTCTTCAGGGGTCACTTTCAGGTGTCGGACGACCTCGTTTCGGATGATCTGAATGGCACGGGGCGCGCGCTTGTAACGCGTGATGTTCCATGCCTTGCGCAAGGGAACCGTGAGTTCAGATACTGCTGCACGAACCATAGAAACACCTCAACGTTGGAGCTTGCTGCGGCGCCAGTGGTGGCGCTTTGGGTGACTCACCGTCTTGCGGTTGGTCTTGAGCATCACCCAGACTGGAACGCGGCGGTTTTGCTTGCCCACCTTCAAGAGACGGGCCTTCTTTGCTGTGGGCTTAATCTTCGACATGATTTCACCTCAATACTTGTCGAGCCCCGGGTAGGCCTCAAGGGCTTGTGGCAGGACCGCATGGGCCACTTCATCCATGATTTTCTGTCCTGCTCCCGTGATCACACGACCTTTGTACAGCATCTGCTCCCCGTCCACGCTTTCGATTGGCTTCAGATCGACCAATTCGACCAAGCCCGCTTCTTCGAGTTGCTGCATGGCGGTCCTGATGACGTGACGTGAGCCGGCTGCAGGGGTGTTGGGCATGGAACCGTTGTCCTTGTACCCGCCAAACAATTGCGAGAGGGCGGTGATACCGATGGGACCCCGTCGTGCAACCTTGCGCAGCACAGCGGCGGCACGGAGGTGCCACCAGTTCTCCTGTGTTGGCGGACGCTCGCGGGTCACGCCAGTCTTGACGTACGCGGCCCAGTCTGGGGCCACAATAGCGCCGACGTCACCCAGCCGGTCGGCCAAAGCGGGGATGAACATGTCCGCGGGAACGTCGTGATACGTCGTCATAGGAACACCGAGCATTCGGGCGACCGAACGCCCCTATATGAAAGCGACGGGGCGGTACACGCTTGCGTCGCCCCAGTTTTGTGGCTCGGTGGACATGTTCTTGAACGGTGGGGCTGACCAAAACCACATGAGGAAGGCCTTGGCCCAGAATCCAAACCTTCTGCGGACACTTCTCGGCCTTTCCTTCACCCTGATTTTCATGCTCTCCTACGCCGTGTACGCCAACACGATCGACACGGCGTATTACACCTACACGACTGAACCGACCACGTCCAGTCAATCCAGTGATGGTGAAATGAACTTTGAACGGCAATACGACGAATCAAGCTCCACCACCACCTGGTCATCAAACGTGACAATCGACCGGAACAACCTCACCTGGGTGAACGTCACCGCACAAGAACTGGCTCCAGGTGCGACGTTGACGGTGTTCGATGCTGCGGGCCTTTGGACCCACTCCCTGTTGGGCGATGAAGACGCAAAGGATTTCTCGTGTGCTGAGGACTGTCAGTTCAACGAAACCACGACCCTCGAGGAATCTGAAGGCATCGCCGACTACCACGGTCTGGCTGTCACAGAACCAGGAGCGCGCTCGAACGGAACCGTTGTGGCTGAAAGCCAGGAACAGGCGGAAGAGATGGCAGCTGAGATCGTGAACAACCGGCATGGCTCCGCCGTGCTACGGGTGACGATTGTGGAACCCGGTAACCGCAGCACAACACCATCCTTGACCATTGAGATGGTCAACGAAGAACTCGGCCCCGTGACACCCTTCACGGTCGACGTTGCATCAGAGTTTGTGTGGGCCTTGACCGCGGTCTTTGCCTGCTTTGCCATTGTTCTCTTGCCTGCGTTCGCCATCTACGCAGTTTCCCGACGTCGGGAGCGCGCCGACGAAGCAAAGTTGGCGGAGGCAGAAGCCTCCGATGTTGTCGATGCTTGATCGAACAGCAAGAATGTGTCACCAAAAATCGCCGTGGCCGATAAATAGGTCAGCGGAGTTCTCGCTTCATGCGGCAACGTCTGACGGCCACCGTCCTCGTTTGCCTGCTCCTTGCATCAACAACGCCCCATGCACACGCCACGGAAGGCAGGGCCAGTGGCGTGGACCTGTCCGTTGAAGGAATCGCTTTCAGTTACACCTCCTCGGCCGATGAAAGCAAATATCGCATGTTCTCATCCAACCACCCCATTCCTGGATTCAATCGACCGGCCAGCTTGTTCGTGATCGATGGAGTGGTCAATGTCCCAATCAACGTGGACGTGACCGTCGCTAACAAAGGAAGCGTTGCTTCGTCTGTGACCGACGTGAGGCTCTTGGTGCTTCATGATGAATATCAGCGGTTCGAAATCGTGAACCTGACTGGGCCGTTGAACAGTGTCTCCCCCGGTTCAAGCAGTGTCATGCAGTTCCAATTTACGCCCACATATGCTGGGAACCACTCCATGCGCATTGAGGTCATGCATGCGACCGTTGATGACAACCCCAGCAACGACGTGCGGTTGAGCCGCATGACCGTCGGAGCAACGTACTGGAATTGTGATACGCTGCAAGGATGGTCCGCAACAGGAGAATGGTCCCTGAGCAGCGACACGTCGATTTCAATGGGAACGTCATGCCATGTCGGCAACGGGCAAAGCTCGACGTACAGTCAAAATTCCATCTCAACGTTGACTTCACCAACGCTCAACTTTGCGGACGGATTATCGAGCGGAACTCGGACCATGGGACTGAGTTTCTTCTACACCGGCAGCATTGTCGCACCCGACCGGCTGTCCGTCGAGGCGAAAACCTCGGCAGGTGCTTGGGAGGAATTGCTTGGTTTCTCGGGGACTGTGGACCAAGATTTTCTGACGGACGGGGCGAGTTGGAACACGTTCAGCATTGAATCAGGAGGCCATACTTCGCCCGTCATTCCACTTGCACCGGCACGTCATCTCCATGCAAATTCAGCGTTCCGTTGGACGCTCAACACGGATGCAAGCATCGAGGACATCGGCTTGTGGATGGACGAAGTGGTGATCATCTATGATCAATCAGCGCGTGCGGAAGCTTACGGCCTCACGGTCCAAGGCCAAGGCACAACAGGGGCCGTGCCTGGGGCTTGGGGAAGCGTTGACCTTCGCATTCTCAACGACGGGAACATCTCCACGAACGTGATTCCGGGGATCGAGGGATTGCCCGCTGGGTGGGACACGTATACCACTTTCATGGACGGCAGCTCAGTCCCTACCGCTGGGTTCAATCTCCTGCCAGGAACCTCAATGGACGTTTCTGTTCGAATCAAACCAGACTCCAACGCCACGGTGGGTTTGGTGCCCATGACCTTCAATGCCACCACCGACCACCCAGACATCCACGCAACGGGACCAATCAGTTTCACCGTCTTGGCCGACCGACTTCCTGTATGGCAAGGCCCAGACTCACGCCCATCCTGCCCCGCCCAGCAATCCTGTCCATTTGTCGCAACGCTCAGAAACGAAGGTGGCGCGTCCGATGTGTTTGATTTGTCCATCGACAACAGCCAACTACCCAGCGGTTGGAACGTCGATTTCGCATGGTCCCAACCAAACAGCGTGTTGGTACGGCCGGGGGAGGAAGTGGACATCGACCTGTTGTTGACTGTACCGTCTGGCGCTCAACCGGACACTGTGCGAACCACGGTGTTGATGGCCACCGCCCAAAACGACAGTTCGAGGTCTGACGCACTCGAGCTCGATGTTGCAGCATCGATGGTTTCAGAACTCAGATTTTCATCCACCGGTGATTTCTCCCCCGTTCTTGCCGGCGGATCCAGCACGATGACGGTTGAAATCGAAAATCTTGCTGAACGGCCTGACATTTTGATCTTGGACGCTGAGCTATCGACCGTTCAAAGCGGTTGGTCCATTGCATCGTTGAGTCGAACACAAGCGGTCATGACATCAGGTGCCACGGTCAGTGTGTCCATTACGCTGACCGCACCAGATGTGCTGTTTGCAACTGAAACAGCACCAGACGTACGGCTGCTTTTGTCCTCGGATCGAAGCGGAATGGACCTCCAATCGCCGTGGTGGGTTGGGCCTGATGTAATCGAAGTTCGCAGTGCAGAATTCGCCGTGGAAACCACCATGCTGCGCTTTTTACCAGGTGAACCGACAGGTGTACTCGTCAACCTGACGAATGAGGGCAACACGGATTTGAACCTCGACCTTGTGGTTGACGGTTTACCGTCTTCTTGGACCACATGGTGGCGAACAAACGAGGAAAACGTGTCCGCATCGATTGACCTCTCGACGCGGAACAGGCTAGGCCAGCCCCTTGCTTTGGAACTGATGCTGTTGGCTCCTACCAACGCCCCCGCAGGAACACCGGTCCCACTCACCCTTCGAGCCATCGACGCTGGTGTCGAACTCGATCGTCACGCATTCGAAGTGCTCGTACAACCCGTTCGCAAACCCGGATTGATGCTCGAAGGAAGCATGACAGCCGTCAGTGCTGGCGACACCGTATCGGTCAAAGGAACGGTATTCA
>MDTG01377028.1_pt1 | contig 10785 bp, 11 predicted proteins | sample 811421 | NCBI WGS metagenome assembly MDTG01 (sample SAMN05326645, study PRJNA326480) | marine metagenome | isolation source: seawater | place: Pacific Ocean: South East | collected 2011
AAAGATGATAGAAAAACCATTGTATTAATATCTGATGGTGAATGTTGTGAAGGATCTACATATGAAGCCTTAAATGTAATAGGATCTCAAAAATTGGAGAATTTACTTATTATTCTTGACCATAATAAAATAGCTTCTTGTTCATTTACAAATCAAATCACAAATATTTCAGCTTTTGAATCTTTTTGTTCATCCCATGGAATAAATGTTGATAAGATTGATGGTCATTCTTTTGATAAACTCTCTGAATATATTCATAATTGGCACAATCAAAAATCTTCTCCAACTCAACTTTTAGTTGCAGATACTGTAAAAGGGAAAGGATTTAAACATCTTCAGAATTCACCTCTTTGGCATGTTCTTCCAATTGATGATAATGCTTATGAAAAAGCTTTATCAACTAAGGAGTTTTAATTATGCAATTAAGAGATTATTTGTTTACTAAAATTGAGAATGATAATGATTTTAATCCTGTTTATGTAAACAATGATTACTCCAGTCCATTCTTAGATAAAGTAAAAGAAACCTCACCAAACCGTGTCCTTAATGTTGGTATAGCTGAGCAAGCAATGGTGTCAGTAGCGGCAGGGATTCGGAAATCTGGATTTGACTCTCTTTGTTATTCAATATCTACCTTTTTATTCTCTAGGGCAAATGAACAAATTAAAATTAATTTTCTTTCTCAGAAAATACCTTTTTTCTTTGTTTCAATGGGACCTGGATTTGATTATCCTGAAGATGGACCTTCTCATCATTGTATAGAGGAGAATACGATAACTTTTACTTATCCTAATACATTTATTTTTAATCCACTTACTAAAAATTGTATTGATAAGCATTTTCCAAAATATGAACAGATAAATAATAATAATATTGTTTTTTCACTTCTTCGCAAACCATTGAAGAAAGAAGCAAATATAGTGCTGAATGAAAATTTTGAAAGCTTTAATTCAGGCTATATATATAGTTCAAAAAGTCCAAAATCAATAATCATTTGTCATGGACATACTGCCTCAATTTGCCTAGATAACTTCTCAAAAATTTCTGAAAAAAATGTATCTATAGTAATACTAACTAATTTAAAAGCAAAACTTCCAATAAAGGTATTAGATAATTTAAACAAAATAATTATTTGGTCAGAATCTTTAATTGATTCAGGACTACATTCTTTTTACAAAAATCAATTAAATGATGAGTTTGATTTTGATAATGTTATCAATATTGGAGTTAAACCAGATAATCTAATTCCTTACTATGGAAATAGATCTATGCAAGAGAGTTATTACAAGTATGGAATTGATAGTTTGATGGAGGAATTGTGATTTTGAGAATATTAAGAGCCAATATTTTTGCTGATCAATTAGCTCAAGTAATTAGCAAGAAAGATGATCCTAGGCTAGTTCATACGGTTGGTTGTGGCGGTTCCCATTCAATAGCTTCGCATTTTACTGCTGAGCTTATTGGAACATTTAAGGATAGGACTAGAAAACCTTACCCTTCTATAGTTATGTTTTCAGATCCTTCAACAACTACAGCAATATCAAATGATTTTAGTTTTGAAACTATTCCTGAAAGATATATTCAAAGCTTTGCTAGAATACCTTCAATCCTTATAGCCTTTACCACTTCTGGTAATTCAAAAGTTATTGTTAATTCACTATTAAATGCTCAATTAAATTCAATGCCAACATATTTAATTACAGGGTTTAGAAAAGATGCATTGGCTATAAAATATGCGGATTTTGTATATCATTCTGAGTTTCAATCAGTATCAGAAATCCAAGAAGATCATCTTTCTTTGGTTCACAAAATTTGTACTAATTTAGAGGATTTATGATTGATTTGGTACAATGGAACTCCAATAGAATTAATGAATCTGTTTCAGGTTTTTTTAAGGAATCAAGTAATTCTTTACTAAAGATAGAAGAACAAGAAATAGGAAATATTTTAGATCTCTATACTGATCAAATCTTAAATCCACGTAGAAGAACTGGTTTAGATCAAAAGCAAGCTTGGGAGAAAGGGTGGGATGAGATTGCACAAAAATATAAGTCAACTAATTCATTAGAATCATTGCTACCTCAATATTATAATAAAGATATTTTTCGTTTTAAAGGTTCATTTTATAAATCAAATAATAAAGTAATAGAGGCCGACTTTGTACATCGATTAATTTCTGATTGTATTAAGCAATTTGTAACGGAGGAATCAACTATTATAGAGCTGGGCTGCGGAACTGGTCATAACTTAGTGCATTTATCTAAGAATTATCCTGATTTAAATCTTATTGGATATGAATATGCAGATTCAGCTGTTCAATTAATTAATAAATATTCTAAAGATCATAATTTGAAAATTTCTTCGTATCCGTTTGACTATTACAATTGCTCTAATTTGGCCCAAGAGATCAATTTACTGAACCATCCTATAATTTATACATGTGCTTCATTGGAGCAGCTTGGTGGGTTTTGGCAGCCAATTTACAAGCAACTTTCTTCAATAAAAGATGCTACTATTATACACATTGAACCTTTCTCGGAAATATATAATCAATCTTCAATATATGATTTATCATCATTATCTTTTCATCATGCTAGAGGATATTTATCTGGATATGCTTCATTTATTCACTTACAGGAATCTTTGAATAGATTAAATATTATTGAAAAACATCGTACAACATTTGGAACTACTTTTCATGAGCCTTATAATGTAATGATTTGGAAGAAAAAATAAATGGATATAATTGAATCAAAAACAATCAAAGGCTTATATTCTTTGAAAGACAAGGTTTTTGCTGATGATAGAGGTAGTTACCGTCAGTTCTTTGATCTTGGTGACTGGGTTAAGGGATTTAATGGAGATGCACTTTTTACTTTCAATCCTCATCAAACATCAGCAAGTGTAAGCAGAAAAGGAGTAATGAGAGGATTTCATGGAGATTATTGCACTAAAAAACTTGTCAGCTGTCCTTTTGGTAAACTTCAATTAATTCTAATTGATGTCTCTCGTAATTCAGATACTTATGGACATACAGAAACCTACATTCTTTCAGAAGATGAAAACCTTTCAGTTCTAGTACCTGCAACTTGTGGGGTTGGACATCTTATTCTTTCGAATAAAGCAATGTTCCATTATTTACAATCAACAAGTTATGGACATTATGATCAATATACTCTTTCATACGAGGACCCAGCAGTTAGGGATTTATGGCAAGAAAAACCTTCTATTATCTCTGATCGGGATAAGAAAGGTTTATTCCTTGATAAATTAAATTGAAAAATGAAATTTCAAAAGTTGGTTTTGGTGCTTGGGGCTTAGGAGGAGATGCCTATGGCAAAGTTTCAAGAGATCAAGCATTTAATGCTCTTAAAGCAGCCATGGATAATGGAATAAATTTTGTAGATACAAGTGATTTATATGGAAATGGTAGATCAGAAGAGATAATAGGTGAATTTATTAATTCACTTTCCAACAAAGATCAAGATAGTTTATTAATTTCTTCAAAAGGAGGCTGTTTGCCACATAGAGGTTTTCACATGCCCCAAAATTTTGATAGTAAATATTTAATTTCCGCTCTTAACTCATCACTCAAAAGGTTAAATAAGGATTGTTTATATATATATTTTCTCCATTCTCCTTTGCCAACTCATGAAGTTATTGAGGAGATTAGAGAATTTTGTGATTACGCATTAACTTCTGGAAAGGTTTTAAACATTGGAGTATCTGTCAGATCACCAAATGATCTTATATTTTTCAAAAAAAATATTAAATTAATAACTGCATTTCAGTTTAATTTTAATCTGATTGATCAAAGAATCCTTTCAAATTCGATTTTAGAATGTTTAACAGATACTTCTATTATTAACATAGCCAGAACACCACTTTGCTTTGGCTTCCTAACTGGGAAAGTCAAAATTGAAGATTGTCTATCTGAAGATGACCATAGAAGAAATTGGCCTGTTGAGCAATTAAGAAAATGGAATGAATCGGTTTCTTTGTTTAGTGACATTGCACTTGAGCTTAATTTGTCAACAACGCAACTTGCTTTACTTTATTGCACTTCATACGATTTTGTGTCTTCTACTATTCCAGGTATTCTAGAAACTAGCCATGCAATAGAAAATTCTTCAATTATTAATAAAGAGCCATTAAACAAAGAAACTATTTTACTATTAGAGAGAATTTATTTAGAAAATAGTTTCTATGATCCAAGCCTTAAACAAAAAGCCCTAAACAAGGAAATAGGAAATTAAAAATGATAGATATAGTTATTGCTAGTAAGAATCAAGCTGGATTTTTACCTGCTACTTTAAAAGGTCTTAAGTCTCAATCTTTTAAAGAATTTAATATAATTTGTATAGATGGATTCTCCGAAGATGGCACTGATAGCTTAATCAAAGAACTCCCTAACTCATTATTAGAATATAGCTCTGCTTCGGTTGAAATGGCTTATATTGAAGGAGTAAGACTTTCCAGCTCAAAATATATTTCTTTTGCGACCACATCGGATTATTTGATAGATGATACTTGGTTTGATACTGCTCAAAAAATACTAGACTCAGATGATAATGTTGATATAGTTTGGGCTTCTGGGATAAATATTTCAGAATCCGGCGATTTCTTAAGTAATAATCTAGTAGAGGCTATGAGAAGTTTTCCTCTTGGATATAGGGGGACTTTAGATAAATATCTTCTGGTTGATTTTTATATCCCTGAGCTTTCCTATGTTATTAGAAGAGACATATTAATTGAAATTATTGAGAGAAATAGACTAGAAACTTTAATTCCCGAGGGAAAAAATCGCTACGAGTTTTGGTATTATATTATTTTATATTTACTAGAAAATAAGTCTATTGTATCCTTCCTGCCGAAAAGAGTTTTCGCAGGAAGGATACATTCAAACTCTGTTACAAGTATTCTTTCCCAGAAGCATTCAATTAGAAAGATTATTATTCATAAAGCAAATTCAATGTTTGACTTTATCTCCATAATTTATCATAAATATCTTCAGAAAAATATATTTATTTTAAATTATAAATATTCAATTAAGGAAATCATGTTATTTTATTCGTTCTTAGCTAAATATTTTAAAGTTCTAGTGAGATCCTTCTTATGACCATTAAGAAAATATCTTCGAAAATTAAGTTCATTTGTATTAATTTACTTGAAGCATCTGGTATTCATCTTAAAGAAATATTCACTGTTCCCCTATATCTTCCTAGATATGTAAAGCAATATATTAAATATTGTTTGATGATTAAATCAATACCTAAAAATCTTAAAAAATATTATGTTCCTTCTGGTACTCCTTATATAAGATTGAAAGATTACAAATTTTCATCAGGCTCAGCAAAAGGTCATTATTTTAATCAAGATTTATTAGTTGCAAATTTAATTTATAATAATTCACCAGAAATTCATTTAGATATTGGGAGCAGGATGGATGGATTTATAGCACATTTATTATCCTTTGATCAGAAAACCGTTGTTGCAGATGTGAGAGAGTCAGAATATATCCATCCTAAGCTTACATCTCTTGTCGTAGACCTTACTGATATAGCTCAAGTTTCTTCGATAAATCGTAAGTTTAAAAGTATTAGTTGCCTTCATACAATTGAACATTTTGGCTTGGGAAGGTATGGAGATAAAATAGACCCTTTAGGTCATTATAATGGACTTAAAAATATATCATATTTATTAGATCCTGATGGAATTATGTATCTATCTCATCCAACAGGATTTTCAAGAACAGAGTTTAATGGTCATAGAGTTATAAACACTTTAGACATGATAGAGATTTTTGATGACCTTAAATTAAAACCTATCTCATTAAATATAGTAGATGATGAAGGGAACTTGAAGCCAAATGTTATCTTATCAGATTTTTATAATGTAGATACAAAGATGTTTAACTATGCATTAGCAATATGGACTTTGAAAAGCTATAATTTTATAAATTAAGGAAATTTTAATGAAGAATAAAGCAATAATAGTTTTTGGTGGTGCCGGATTTATAGGATCGCAAATTATTTCACATATTCATGAAAATGATATAAAAATAATTATAATAGATAATTTGTGTAGAGGTTCAGTTGATTACCTGGACGACAGACTAGATTATCAATTCGAGAAAGTTGATATTCATAATTTCAACGAACTTCAATTATGCATTAATAAGATTAATCAGGATTATACGATCAATGAAGTATGGCATTTTGCAGCAAATTCTGATATACCAGCAGGAGTTAAGAACCCTGAAATTGATATGAGAGATACATTCTTGACTACCTATAATATTTTATTGGCAATAAAAAATATACCAATAATTAAATTTATGTTTGCCTCATCCTCAGCTGTTTATGGCGATCTTGGAGAAAAATTAATTTCTGAGACATCAGCACCTCTTCTCCCTATATCTAATTATGGAGCTATGAAACTTGCTTCAGAGGCGATTTTGTCTTCCTATGCTGAGCAGGCTTCTGCGAAGATTTATATTTTTAGATTTCCTAATGTAGTTGGTGCCCCTGCTACTCATGGCGTTATTTTTGATTTTATTAATAAATTAAGGACCAACCCAAATTTTTTAAAAGTTCTTGGGAATGGAACTCAACAGAAGCCATATCTTCATGTTGAGGACTTAATTAAGGCTATGATTCATATAAAGAATAAATCAGAACTCAAAAGAAATATTGTTAATATTGGTCCTAATGATAGTGGTATTTCTGTTAGTGAAATTGCTACAATTACAAGAGATTATGTATCTCCTAAAGCAAAAATTGAATATGGTAAAGAAGATAGAGGTTGGCCTGGTGATGTCCCTAAATTTAATTATGACACTTCTCTTTTAGAGTCATTAGGATTCACAACTATGTCATCTTCGAGAGAAGCTATAGAAAAATCTGTAAAAGAGATATTTGCACAACTTTCTAAAGATTAGTAGACTTTTTATCATTTATCATTGTAAGTTAATTTATACAAGCATTTTGTTTATAGATAAATGATCCCGTTAATGAAAAATGCATTTACGCATGAGGTGGAAACGAAAAAAGCTTTGGCAGATTTTATTGTTTCTACTGAGAAACTTAGCATGGGATCAAAATGTTATGAATTTGAATGTAATTTCTCTAGTGTTCAAGGTAGGAATGAAGGAATTCTTTTTAATAGTGGCGGTAGTGCAAATCTGGCTTTACTTCAATCTCTAAGGAATTTAGGTCGTATTAATGTGGGTTCGAAAATTGGATTTACAGCATTAACTTGGTCTACAAATGTCATGCCCATCATCCAATTAGGCATGATACCAGTAGCTATTGATTGTAATACGTCTACTTTAAATGTGATGTCGTCTAATTTGCTGAAGAGCCTTGAAGAGACGAGTATTGACGTATTGTTCATTACAAATGTTTTGGGTTTTTCAGGAGACCTTGCAGAAATAAAAAACATATGTAAATCCAAAAATATAATTTTAATAGAAGATAATTGTGAAGCTTTAGGAACAGTGCTGAGTGAAGGTAGAACAGGAAATTTTGGAGTTGCATCTACATTCTCATTCTTTGTTGCTCATCACATGTCAACTATTGAAGGAGGAATGGTTTGTACTGATGATGAAGAACTTGCTGAGATGCTGAAAATTGTTCGTTCAAATGGTTGGGATCGTAATCTTAAAGCTGAGCAGCAACTAAAGCTTAGAAAGAAAAATGATGTTAGTACGGAATTTCAAGCAAAATATACATTTTATGATTTAGGCTTTAATCTTCGACCTACAGAAATAACAGGTTTTATTGGGTTGGAACAATTAAAATATTTGGATGAAAATATTAGTAAGAGAAATTCTAATCATCTAAGAATATCTAATGAAATTGATAAAAATCCTGACCTAATAAATGTTGACTATACACATATACAGTTTCTTTCACCATTTGCAGTTCCTATAGTATGCAAAACTAAGGAACTTAAATCATATTATTGCGAACAATTTGCGGGTGCAGGAATAGAAATTAGGCCAATGATCTCTGGGAATATACAACTTCAGCCATTTTATAGTAAGTACGTTGAGGCAATGCAGCCTTGTCCAGGAGCAGATTTTCTTCATCAAAATTCTTTTTATTGTGGAAATTATCCAGAATTGAACTCTATGGATATAGAACTAATTAGAAGTTGTCTTCAAAAATATTAATTAGAATAAAATATTTTCTGAAAATTCAAATTTTTAATTTAATTAATCCTTATTACTATAGCCAGAAAATAATTTGTATAAAATACTTAATTCTGGATGATTGATAATTAATTTCGAATTAGCTAATACTCCTCCCCAAAAAGCTAAAGTACTATTATTACTATATAAAGTACTATAGTTTGACATTAGTTTTAATATCTCGGAAGCATTCATTTTACTTGTCTTTAAAACCTTTATATTCTTTATTAGTAGTTCGTCCATAATATCCGAAGAATTAAATAGCTCTTCATTATTTGTTATTATATGACTATCATTGGGTGCTTTCTGAAGTCTTTCAATTACATGTTCCTTTGCATCTTTTTTCCTTTTGAAAAAATCTCCCAGTCTAAAATGTAATAAACTATTTTTATTGATAGGATCTTTTATTTCTAATTCGTCTCTAAATTCTTCTAATACTTCAGATATCTTATGATGCTCAAATTCTATGAATGATTTTGACCCTTGATAGTAACCATCTAAATAATATGTAGAACCTATTAACACTGGTAAACCATCTATATTTTTTAATTTATAAATAATCTTTGGCAATCTTACATTTGAAATTAATCTGTGCAGCAAATTTGGAGTTGGAGAAGAGATTAGTTTTTTATCTCTTGGGAATTTATGACTATAATTAATATCATGAATCTCTGTTAAGCTTAAATCTAGTTTCCTAGAAAATAATCTTCCATAAAGAATCTGAAATAGTTGATTACCCAATCCTCCATGGGTTCTTAAGACTATGGAACTTTTCATCAAATCCAACTTATATCTTCCATCTTATTATGAGTTGACATTTTTATTCACTGAGTTAATAATATCTATAAAATCTCTCCTAAATAATAATCATTTGATGCGTAATAAATATTTAGTTAGGTATAAGAAAACTAATTTTATGGTTGATTTTAATAATCCTAATAATAGTCCTATCATTAATGTTAATGACTGTCCAATATATTTCAATCTAATCATGCTTTCATATTTATAATTCATTAAAAATGCTGATGTCATTCTATTTGGATGAATACGATATGAAACAAGACTACTTTTTATTGAAATGATATTAATTCCAGAAATAATTGCTCTAATCCAGAATTCCCAATCTTCACAAAATCTTAGTTCTTCATTGAAAGGTATTGCTTTAAATATAGAGAGGCTTCCTGCAAAATTACTTCCTCCTCCTATAAGGTTTCCTGTGCCCACAAAAAATGAATTTGTTGGAAGATTATATCTATTAGAAGTTTTCCTTATTACATTATTTATTAATTCATTATGTGCATGTCTAGCTAAGCAAGGACTATTATTTGAAATAACCTCTTTAATAGAAGAAATTCTATAAGGATCCCATATATCATCATCATCTCCGAAAATAATAATGTCGGTTGTTGTATTTGCAACCCCTAAATTCCTTGCATAAGATAATCCTGATATTGATGAAATAATAAACTCAACATTAAGTCTAGGAGGTAATTTATCTTTATTAATTTGAATAATATTTTTTAGAACTTCAGGAGGTTTACCGCTCGCGATTACTATTGTTTTATTAGGTAGCACTTTTTGATTAAGTATTGAATTACATAATTCAACAAGATAATCGAAATTATCTAATCTTGAAGGTATGCATGCTGTGATAGTAAGTTCCATTTTCTTATTTCTTTTAATTATTTTTTGGTAATAGTACCATTTTCATAGTTTTAAATGTGATAATTAAATCAAGCCATATTGAGAAATTTCTTAGATAATATATGTCATATCCTAAGGTATTTTCAGCATCTTTTATTGATAATACTTGTGGATAGTTTACTTGAGCCCATCCACTTATGCCTGGCCTGATTTTATATCTTAATTCATAATTACTTATTAGTTTAGAGTAGTATCCTTCGCTTTCTATCTCCCTTGGCCTTGGTCCAATTAGACTCATATCACCTTTAATTACTGAGAATAGTTGAGGTAGCTCATCAAATCTAAATTTCCTAATAACTCTTCCTATTATTGTTATTCTAGGATCTTTTTTCTTTGTCCATTTCTCTCCACATTTATCTGATTTCATGCTTCTTAGTTTCCAAATCTTAATTTCTTTGCCATTTATTCCAATTCTTTTCTGAGAATATAATATAGGACCTCTATCTTCTAAGTATATAGATATTGAAGCTATAATTAGTATAGGACTAGTTATTAAGATAAGAATTAAACTTCCCACTAAATCTCCAAATCGCTTAATTCTAGAATGAATATTGCCTTTATGAATCGCGAATCTTCCTGTAATAAGGAATTCTTCAGTTATGATTTCAGATGGTAATCTTTGAAGAATATATTCACACCAATTGATTTTATTTATTATATTAAAACCAGTGGTTTTTAACTTTATTAATCTATATCTCTGATCTTGTGTAAGCAGGTCAATATTATCAATAATTAAACCCTCTACTGAAGATATAGAATTATCATTAGGTATTTCTAATTGATTGAAGCTTATTCTTATTGGTATTTTTGAGTAAATTAACCATTTATCTAGTTTTTTATATGAATCTTTTTTTCCAATAAATATCCATTTTTTCGAAGATGCATAG